>Ga0164315_10003479_pt1 | contig 12207 bp, 10 predicted proteins | sample GuaBasSedimGuay6_FD_113737 | JGI IMG/M metagenome (GOLD analysis project Ga0164315, IMG submission 113737) | Subseafloor sediment microbial communities from Guaymas Basin, Gulf of California, Mexico - Guay6, Core 4569-2, 0-3 cm | ecosystem: Environmental > Aquatic > Marine > Hydrothermal vents... | reverse complement strand
ACTGGCTGGTGATTTATATCCGGATGGTATCCCGATTTTTGCAGAAGAAGAATTACCAAGGTTAATTAACGAATTGAAAGTTGATGATTGTGTATTTTCATACAGTGATGTTACTTATCACAAAGTTATGAAAATGAGTGCAATTGTAAATGCAAATGGAGCTAACTTTGTTTTGTTAGGTCCTGATGATACCATGGTAAAGAGCACAAAACCATTAATCGCAGTTGGTGCTGTTAGAACTGGTGTTGGTAAAAGCCAAACAGCACGGAAAGTTTTTGAATACCTCATGGCAAAAGGTTTAAAAGTAGTAGCAATAAGGCATCCAATGCCATATGGCGATTTGAACGAGCAAAAAGTTCAACGTTTTGCTACCATCGAAGACTTGCATAAGCATAAATGTACCATTGAAGAGATGGAAGAGTACGAACCTCATGTTGTTAGAGGAAATGTGATTTATGCTGGTGTTGATTACGAAGCAATTTTAAGAGCTGCTGAGCAAGATCCTGATGGTTGTGATGTAGTATTGTGGGATGGAGGAAACAACGACTTCCCATTTTATAAGCCTGATTTAAATATCACACTTGTTGATCCACACAGACCTGGTGATGAACTGAACTATTATCCTGGTGAAGTTACATTAAGATTAGCTGATGTTGCTGTTATCAATAAAATGGACAGTGCTTCTCCTGAAGGAATTCAGACAGTTAGGGAAAACATTGCTAAAGTTGCTCCGAATGCAATAGTTGTAGACGGCGCTTCTCCAATTCGTGTTGATGATCCTTCTGTTATCAAAGGAAAGAAAGTATTGGTTGTAGAAGACGGACCAACCCTGACTCATGGTAAAATGAAGATTGGTGCTGGTACTGTAGCTGCTCTGAAATTTGGAGCTGCTGAACTCGTTGATCCTCGTCCTTATACTGTAGGTAAACTTTCAGAAACTTTTGAAATTTATCCTGAAATTGGTGTTCTGCTTCCAGCAATGGGTTATAGCGATCAACAATTAAAAGACCTTGAAACATCTATTAACAATACAGAATGTGATTCAGTTGTTATTGGTACTCCAATAGATCTTAACAGGATCGTTAAAATAAATAAACCCAATACAAGGGTTTATTATGATCTTCAGGAAATTGGATTTCCTAACCTCGAAGGCATCATTGATGACTTTGTTGAAAAACACAATTTGAAAAAATAATTAATTTTTAAAGCGGCTTTCGGGCCGCTTTTTTTATAACATTTAATCAACAAAATATTTTAAGAATTGAAAATTGGATAATTTTGCACGCAAATAATCAAATAGCATCTCAATATGAAAAACAAAAGCCTGGTCTCCATTAACGATATTAACAAAAAAGATTTCGAAACGATCTTAAATCTGGCCGAAAAATTTGAAGCCAATCCAACCAGTAAGATTCTTGAAAATAATGTTGTTGCTACACTATTCTTTGAACCTTCAACAAGGACAAGGTTAAGTTTTGAATCTGCAGCTTCCCGACTGGGAGCAAAAATTATTGGATTTACAGATGCCGCAACTTCGAGTGTGAAAAAAGGTGAAACATTAAAAGATACGATACTGACAGTTAGTAATTACTCCGATATCATTGTCATGCGCCATCCAAAAGAAGGAAGTGCACGCTACGCCAGTGAAGTATCTCCAGTACCTATCCTAAATGCAGGAGATGGAGCCAATCAACATCCAACACAATGTTTACTCGACCTTTATTCCATTAGAAAAACACAGAAAAAACTGGATAACCTCGAAGTTGCTTTTGTGGGTGATTTAAAATATGGAAGAACAGTTCATTCACTTGTAACTGCTCTTACCAACTACAATACAACTTTTCACCTTGTATCGCCCGAGGAGTTAAAACTTCCCAGCTCGGTAAAAAGGCACATCAAAGAAAAGAACCTCGTTTACCATCAATATACTGAACTGGATGAGGTAATTCCAAAAGTTGATATTTTATATATGACAAGGATCCAGCAGGAAAGATTTGCTGACCCTCTTGAATATGAACGTGTTAAAAATGCCTACATTTTACGCAATGAAATGCTGGAAGATAGCAAGAAAAACCTGAGAGTACTACATCCCTTACCACGTGTAAATGAAATTACTGAAGATGTTGACAATAACCCTAAAGCTTATTATTTTCAGCAAGCTCAAAATGGGGTTTATGTCCGACAGGCATTATTAGCAACCATACTTGGAAAAAATATTAAAAACTAATCTGGAACTTTAACAATTAAGAAAATGGCACAACAAGACAAACGTAAAGAATTAAAAGTTTCGGCAATTGAGAACGGGACCGTAATCGATCATATAACAGCACAGAGTGTTTTCCAGGTAATTAATATTTTAAACTTGGATAACATCCCTAACCAAATTATGGTGGGAACCAATCTTGAAAGTAAAAAATTAGGAAAAAAAGGTGTTATAAAAGTTAGCAACAAATATTTTGAAAGTGAGGAAATAAATAAAATTGCATTGGTTGCACCTACGGCTACACTAATTGTAATTAAGGATTACACCGTTGTTTACAAAGCCAAGGTTGAAATTCCGGATCACATCAATAAAATTGCAAAGTGTATTAATCCAAATTGTATAACCAACAACGAACGAATTACAACTAAGTTCACTGTTATTGATAAGGAAGACTTACGATTGTTATGTCACTATTGCGAAAAAGTAACTAAAAAGGAGAATATCAAATTTTTGTAAGGGATTTATTTCTCTATCGTTTTTTACCTTGGTATATCAAAGTATCTCTTTGAATTACCACCCCAAATACCATCTTCTGTTGTTCCCTGATCGATATTACCTGGCCTCACTCGTGAATACAAGACTTGTTGCCACCTATAATTGGAAAGCTCTCCAGTAACATCAGAGTGTAATAAGGTAAAATCATTGGTAACCATATCCTGGGTATAAAAAATAAACTTCTTATTTCGCTGGCCATTTTCTAAAACATAATAATGCCATATTTCATACGGATAAGTAGCCGGTTCATTGTAACTTTCGGAGATGGCATTGGGTGCGCCATATTTGAGATAAATCCTTCCCCGGTCAGTTTCATAACCCTTTTGAATTTGAGTGGAATACGCATAATTCACTTTATTTACTTCAGATAGATAAGTGTTCCAGGCTTTTTCAGGTTCCAGGTTATCTTGACTTACCCAGAAATTATAGAAAAATTTTTGCAATGTTTCAACATCTGAAGTGTGAAGGTGAGCCTCGGCAAATCCTCTTTCCTGTGCAGAAGAAATCGGATTCAGGTAGCTGATATATTCTCTAAGGGTATCAATGTCGGATATACGGCTTACAAAGGTGTTACTTATATCAAGGTTGGCCAAATCCATTACACTAATCTGAATTTTTGGGTTACTACGTTGAATAAATATTCTATTTAGCCCAAGTATTGCATTTTTCCTGTCCCTTGCTTCGATAACTAAAAAATAATTTCCGGAAGGAAGGTTTGAGATATCAAACTCACTAAATATAATATTTACAGCCCCGGCAATTTCCTTTTTTTGTTGAATGTATTTTGCAAGTGGCCTTTCTTTATCGATGGGAACGATATAATACTTTAGCAAATATTTTTCTCCTTCTCCTAAAATAGCTGCAGTATTGTATACTTCTGCAAAAAAAGTAACTTTATTTATGTGCTCCGGATAGTAATTAAAAATGTATGGAACGATATCATATCCATGCTTCGATAATGCTCCACCCTCTTCTGTTTTGGTATAAGAACTTACCAGCTCAATACCCGAAACTACCACTTCAGTCTCAGGATAGTTGATCACCAAAGGTTGCAAATTAATAAATGGTTTAGCCTCACTATTCTTATCCCAAAGCTGAATTTCAAATTCATAATTTCCATTGGGCAGTGTATATCGTTGCTGATCAATAAAATTAGCTGTAATCTTGATGGTGTCATCCAACTCAGGACTATTTAACTCATATTTATCATAATTAATAATCTCATCCCCAATTTTAAATAATACGATAACCTGAATAGAAGCCTGGAATTTATTATTCTTATTCAATAAATAGTTTGCACTCTTCCCTTCAACAGTAAGATAAGTTTCGATGTAAGGACCAGCTTCAGCAGCATAAAAAGTAGCATAAGAAAGAAAAGCATTCAAGCTTTTTGCATGCAATGATGAAAATCCTACCAGAAATATGATAATTAAGACTGAAGCGATTTTTATAGCAATTTTTAGTTTGGAAACTTCCATATTCAACATGATAGATAATTTTAGTATAAGCACCTAATTCATTGATATTTAATATATCACACAAAGTTACTTATATTCCCCGGATTTGTCAATATTAAATCAGTAAACGGTGGTTTAAATAAAGTTATCGGTTTTGATTGATATATTAATTACAGTATTATATTTTTTCTATTTTTTCATTGTAAACGATCCCTCTTTCTTTTAATCCTTTCAAAATAAAATCAACACATGCTGATTCTTTTCCAACATATTCCGGTGCCGAAACCCCTTTCTTTGTATACAATCCTGAAGCCACCATTCTTACAGCCATTGTAGCTGTGTAGCCAGTTGTCCTGGCCATTGAATGAACTTCCGATACAGGATCATAAGTATCAAACAAATCCCAGGTATATTTTATTTCATCAGAGCCTTTAGTACCACAAACAATAATTTTCATAATGGTAATATCTTCTTCCCCTTGTTCAAGTTTCCATTTTGGAAATAGCAATTTAGAAGTAAACGCTATGGGGCTAATTTGAGTACCATTCACTTCGATCATCTCTTTGTTAAAAAAACCTGTTTCTCTCAGTATCCTCATGATTTCAATATGCCCAGGATAACGAAGTGTTTTTTCTATCATGTAGGGTGCATCAATTGTTTTGGCCAGACTCCTTAAACCATCGCTGTTAAATGCTTCCAAGGTTCCAATGTTATCAAAATCCATGAGTTCAGGATCAGTGAGTGCAGGTTTAATAACTTCTTTCCCATGTTCAATATATCTGGCCGGACGCGTATATTCTTCCAATACATCGATAGGCGAAAAGCCAGCTTTATATTCGAATGGCCACTCCCGCTTTTTTGGTAATCCTCCAACATAAATTTCGGCACTCTTCACACGGTCCAATTGATTAGCGGCATAACCAATTAAAATATTACTCATCCCGGGAGCCACTCCAATATCAGAAATTGTAGTAACATCCTTAGCAACAGCAAGGTCATTTAGCTCAAATAAGTCCTCCGGAAAGAATGCAATATCGATTACATTTTTTTCAGCTTCAATCACAGTTTTCAAAGTTTGGAAACCCATAAACCCTGGTACTGCACTTAGTACAATATCGTAATCTTTTACCAAATCAGATACAACCTCCTGATTTGAAAGATCTGCCTGAATGGTATTTAAAGCAGTTGTCTTTTTTAATTTATCAAGCACATCATTGTTCAAATCAACAACTGTAACCTGAAAATCTTTGTCCTTTGACAAATCTGCTGCCATAGGTCCTCCAACTAATCCACATCCCAATACAATTACTTTATGCATAATATTTATCTTTTAGTACCTGTTAAAATTACCTATTTGTATAGGTTTTCTAATTTGAGAGAAAAACAATCCTCCAACTACAATTATAATTCCCAGTATTTTTTGCAAATTTAACTCCTCTCCTATCACCAGAAAAGAAAAAACGCCAGTAAAAACAGGAATCAAATTAGCAAAAACATTTGATTTACTTACACCAATTTCGCGTGTTGCAATTGTAAATGCTACAAAAGCAAATGATGAGCATAAAACGGAAAGTGCAATTAAGGAGCCAATAACTGTTAAAGGTGGTTCCACGAGAATAAATTGATTGAAATCAAAAACTAAAAATAAAGGAAGAAAATAAACCAATCCAATTAAATTTTGGATGGCTATTATAAAAAAGGGAGAATATCTGTTACTTAATATTTTTAAATAAATGACATACCCTACAGCTGAAAGCACTGCTATCATCAGGGCAAAAATACCCTTTAGGGATGCATCAAGTTGAAGGTTATTATTGAGTAGCATAATCAACACCCCAACAAAGGATATACAAATACCTGCAACATTGATCCAGTTCAGTTTTTCTTTTAATTTAAAATAAGCAACTACAGAAGCGAATAATGGGATAGTTGCAATCATTACAGCACTGATGGTTGGAGAAGTGAACTTCACCCCGTAGTTTTCGCCTAAGAAATAGAAAAAAGGATTTAGCACTGCTGAAATAAAAAATAATTTATAGTCCTTGCGTTGTACCCTTTCCTTTTTCTGAAAAATCCATACCCATGAAAATAGAAACAGCGTTGAGATTACCAGTCGTAAAAAAATAACTGTAACTGGTTGATAAAACTCCAAAACTATTGCAGTCCAAACAAATGACATGCCCCATAAAAGCATCGAAATTACCGCAAAACCATAGGGATATAATTTACTATTCTTCAAAGGGATTATGATATTAACTACAAATCAAAAGTCAGGATCTGTCCTCTTCATTCAAAAGACGTGTGTGGTGTTTTAATGTTCTCAGGATCAAAGCCAGAACCATTGCAGCAATCAACACATATGTTGATAACCTGTAAATTTCAAAATAACCATTTATAAAATAAAAGCGCAAATGGTCAATAAATGCAAAACCAAATACTGTTGCTAATACTCCTGAATATTCCCTTCTGAAAACGGTTTTTGATGAAAATGGAATTTCTCCTTTTATGAATTTCCTGTAACAGGGTATAAATGCAGGAACCTTTTTCGACCAGTCTAGATAATCTTCTCCAAATTTCCTCTCTAAAAATCTTTCTTCTGCAAACATAATGCGCTCATAATAGAGCCAAAATGCTAATATTACTAAAAGAACAAAATATAGATTAAAAGTAAAAACCACAATCCCTATCCACATTAAAGAATTACCCAGGTATAATGGATGCCTTACCATCGAATAAATTCCGGTTCTGTTCAAAGATTCAGCAACCTGCGATTTTGTATTTCTACCTGATGTACCTTTAGGTGTAGTTCCGATTGAAACAGCCCTGATCCAAAACCCAAAAAAACTTAGTATTACAGAAATATATGTTAGTGCTAGCTCAGTTATCTCACTCATCCAGGAATAGTTGGTAAAATAGATTACCGGGATAGCAAGTAAAAATAAAATTACGGGGAATTGTCCTCTATATCGGAAGAAAATATTACCGCTTTTTTCGAATGAATGTAGTAGTGCCATTTATTTTTTCTATTAAAAACAGAAGTGAATTTGAAACAAAAGTAGAAATTAAATATAAAATAGTAGTAATAAGAAATTTCTTAAGTAATTTTAGCTAGGATTTAAAACCAATTAATTCAATTTCGAATGGCGGAAAGGATACCAATTTTAAACATTGAAGTAGATAATATTACAAAGAGTGATTTATTAAAAGAGTTCAAATCTGGTGTTTTGATTACTCCAAATGTAGATCATTTGATGAAATTACAAAAGGATAAGGAGTTTTATAACATATACCAGAAAGCTGAATATGTTACTGTAGACAGCAAAATAGTAAGCCTTTCGATGAAATATCTGGGTAACCCAGTAAAGGAAGTCATCACTGGCTCTGATTTTTTTCCATCATTCTATAATTATCATAAAGACAATCCTGAAATTAAAATATTCCTTTTCGGGGCCATGCCTGGTGTAGCAAAAAAAGCGATGGGCATCATTAATAAAAAGATTGGTCGCGAGATTATTGTTGGGGAATATTCTCCAAGCTTTGGATTTGAAAAGAATGAAGAAGAATGTAAGCAAATCGTTGAAATGCTGAACCAGTCACCGGCAAATGTTTTGGTTGTGGGTGTTGGAGCACCAAAGCAGGAAAAATGGATTTACAAATACAAGGATCAACTAAAAAATATTAAGATACATCTTGCCATTGGAGCTACCATCGATTTTGAAGCTGGAAATATTAAACGTGCTCCAAAGATATTCCAGAAATTTGCTTTGGAATGGCTATACAGATTAATGAAAGAGCCCAATCGATTGTGGAAAAGGTATATCGTTGAAGATCTTCCTTTCTTCAAGCTAATTTACAAACAAAAAATAAATAAATATAAAAATCCTTTTGAGAGCAATTAATTACAATGTTTTTCCTGGATATACTTTTAACGCTTGATCAAGGCAAATCATTGAATTTTTCAAATCTTCAACTTTGAGAACGTAGCTAATCCGGACTTCATCCAATCCTTTACCTTTGGTAGCATAAAACCCTGTTGCAGGAGCCATCATTACTGTTTGCCCTTCAAATTCAAAATCTTCCAATAACCACTGGCAAAATTTGTCAGAATCATCAATCGGCAATTTAGCTACCACGTAAAATGCACCTTCAGGATTTGGGCAATAAGCACCATTTATATTGTTTATTGCTTCTACAACTACATTTCTACGAGCAAGATATTCCTCCAAAACATCCACAAAATAACTATCAGGAGTTTCTAAAGCTGCTTCAGCGGCCACCTGTCCAAATGATGGTGGACTCAAGCGGGCCTGGGCAAACTTCATAGCAGTAGCCATCAATTCCTTATTTTTTGAGATCATTGCTCCTATCCGTATACCACAAGCACTATATCTTTTCGACACAGAATCGATTAATACTACATTCTGATCAAGACCTTCAAGGTGCATCACTGAAAAATGTTTTTTTCCATCGTAACAAAACTCACGATATACTTCATCAGCAAAAAGGAATAAGTCATACTTTAAAACAATCTCACGCAATACTTCCAATTCTTCCTTCGAATACAGATAACCCGTTGGATTGTTGGGATTGCAAATAATGATTGCTTTGGTCCGTGGTGTAATTGCTTTTTCGAAATCAGCAATTGGAGGAAGGGCAAATCCTGTTTCAATTGAAGATGGAATGGGTACTACATTTACACCTGAATTCACAGCAAACCCATTGTAATTGGCGTAAAATGGTTCTGGAATAATAACCTCATCTCCCGGATCCATACATGAATTCATTGCAAATAAAATAGCTTCAGAAGCACCTGCTCCAATAATAATTTCATCTGCAGTAATATGAATATCATGCTTGGTATAATAATCCACCAATTTTTCTCTGTACGATTGAATTCCTGCAGAATGGCTATATTCTACTACTTTCTCATCAAAATTCCGGATGGCATTCAAGGCAACTTCCGGAGTTTCTATATCAGGTTGGCCAATATTTAAATGATAAACCTTCATTCCTCTTTTTTTTGCTTCTTCTGCAAATGGAACTAATTTTCTGATTGGGGATGCAGGCATCATCTTGCCCTTTTTTGATATCGTTGGCATAATAAATATTATTATTGTTAAACAATTAACAGCTTATGTGGCAAAATTAATTTTTATTAATCATTTTCAAAAGAATTATTTAAAAAGACAAAAAAAATCCTGGCAGCAATACTACCAGGATTGAATTATATATCTTCAGAAAACTATTTATTTACTGGCATTCCTGTGTTGTCAGCTTTTTTTTCAGGAGCTTTTGTAGCTGGCTGAGTTTCAATTTTTCCTTTAATTCTTAATGTTACAGGAGATTTTATTGCATTGGAATAAACATGAATACTTTTATTGATCATGCCAATCCGCTTGGTATCATATTTAACTTTTATCACTTCCGACTGCCCTGGCAATACCGGATGCCTTGGCCATGTTGGCACTGTACATCCACAGGATGATCTTACATTTGAAAGAATCAAAGGCTCTTTGCCATCATTGGTAAAAGCAAATTCACATTTTCCATCACCATGCTGTTGTATCGTTCCATAATCATGAACTGTTTTATCAAATGTAATAACAGGTGCATTTGGATTAGTTGCCGGTTTATTTGCATTTTCTTTTTGGAGACGCTCTTGCTCTTGCTTTCTTTTTTGGTCCATCTCATTTTTTTGAGCATCCGATTGATCTAAAGATGAGACTTGAGCACTTGTTGTAAAAGCTGTAAAAACAATAACAGCCATTAGTAAAATTACGTTTTTCATATAATTAATGTTTATTTGATTTATACCACTTTTTATTGAAATATGGGCAAATGTATAAAATTATCAGAGCTATCCAATACCCTTAACAAATTTTTACAAGTGTAAATAAAGTGTAAATGGAAGGGTCGGCTCATTTTAAAACCTCATTTGAAACCATAAAAATTCTTATTTTTACGGGATAATCAAAATTTAGAATAATGAACAGAAGAATTTTAAGCATCTTTTTAATCCTTTTTTTAACAACTGTTATTGTGTCTTGCTCAAATTCAAAAGTGAATAAAACCGGGCAATCCGAACCAAAGGATGAACAAACAACAGTAAAGAGTAAAGCGGGGCCCAAAGTAATCATTTACAAAACCACAGCTGATTATACCAACAATGTTCCAGTTACTCTTTCTGAAGACAAATCGGAAATTACCGCCTACCCGGGAATAAAAGATGTCTATTATAAAGGCGAACTTGCTTATCCAACTAAACTGAATAATGGCTATTTGCTTGATAATCGTGGTATCGACCAAAATGTTGCATTTCTTAATTACACTTACGAACAATACAGTAAATTGGAGGCAACACCTACATCAGATGAACTATTGGCGAATATTTTAGACAAAGATCCAATTACAGAAATGTATAACTGTGGAAGTAAATTTGATTATAAAGATTTGGATGCTGAATTAAATAAAGCAATCGATGAAAATAATTTTACATCTTTTCAAAAACTTAAATAGTACAAATAATCTATTTTTCACCAAACAATACTAAACACATAGATGCCTTTTAAACCTAAAAAATTTGGAACTTTTGCAGGTGTATTCACACCCTCGATCCTAACAATTTTAGGTGTTATTATGTATATGCGCCTTGGTTGGGTTGTTGGACAGGCAGGCCTGATCAGTGCACTTGTAATCATTCTTTTGGCTCATGTTATTTCGGTTTCAACAGGTTTAAGTATTTCATCCATTGCAACGGATAAAAAGATCAGGGCAGGTGGTATCTATTACATCCTATCACGAAGTCTTGGATTGCCAATGGGAGGAGCTATTGGCATTACATTATTTATAGGCACTGCTTTAAGTATATCACTCTACCTGGTTGGTTTTGCTGAAAACTTTTTAGGTATTGAATCCATCCGGACTTTTTTAGGTCTTGAACAGAATGTGATGGGATACAGGATAGTTGGATCAGGAGCCATTTTAATACTTGTTATCCTTGCTTTAATCAGTACATCTTTGGCCATCAAAACCCAGTTTTATATTTTGGGGGCAATTTTTCTATCTCTTATTTCAATTGCAGTAGGCGTATTTATGCCAAACGACTTTAAGCCTGATACTGTACTGATGAATCCTGCAAGAGATGCGATTCCCCTCGAATTGGTATTCGCTATATTTTTCCCTGCAGTAACCGGTTTTACGGCAGGTGTTGCCATGTCAGGTGATTTAAAAGATCCCAAAAAATCAATCCCTTTTGGTACGCTTGCGTCCATATCAGTTGGATTGGTAATCTATGTAGCCCTCGCCGTCATTTTCGCTTACTTTGTAAACAGGGAATTATTGTTGACGGATAAAAACTTTTTGCTTCGTATAGCCTGGTTTTCTCCTTTTGTAATAGCAGGAATCTGGGGAGCAACACTATCCTCAGCATTAGGTGGTATTCTAGGTGGACCAAGGATCTTGCAAGCCATTTCCTCCGATCGGATTACACCAAAAATATTTGCAAAAACTTTTGGAAAAAATAATGAACCCAGAATAGCTCTGATATTCATATTCCTGATTGCAGAAGCAGGTATATTGATTGGTGAACTTGATATCATTGCTGGTATTGTTTCAATGTTTTACCTGGCTTCTTATGGTTTTATTAACCTCGCTTTTTTCCTGGAGAGTTGGGCAAGCTCAGATTTTCGGCCCTCCTTTAAGGTTAATCGTTTTTTTGGATTGATTGGGTTTTTGGCAGCATTTGGTGTGATGTTCAGGTTAGACATGCTTTCAATGTTTGCCGCGCTCATTATCATGTGGGGGCTCTATTTCTATTTAAAAAGACGAAAATTCAAATCGAATTATGGCGATGTATGGCAAAGCGTTTATTCATCAATTGTTCGTACAGCTTTACATAAAATGGATAAGCAGAATATTGAAGAGCGTAATTGGCAACCCAATATTATACTGTTTAGTGGTGGCACAAAAAAAAGGCCCCATTTAATTGAGTTT
>Ga0164315_10003478_pt1 | contig 12209 bp, 7 predicted proteins | sample GuaBasSedimGuay6_FD_113737 | JGI IMG/M metagenome (GOLD analysis project Ga0164315, IMG submission 113737) | Subseafloor sediment microbial communities from Guaymas Basin, Gulf of California, Mexico - Guay6, Core 4569-2, 0-3 cm | ecosystem: Environmental > Aquatic > Marine > Hydrothermal vents >... | reverse complement strand
TATCGAGATCGCCACACGCGTTCGGCCGATGCAGAACTCTCCGCGCGTTGCCGAGCTCGGCGTCACATGGCGGGATTCGGTCGAAACGCTGCGCGATCTCTTCCAGTGGTTCCTCGATAGCGGAAAGCTTCCCGCGAAGGCCGTGCCCGCGCTCTACACGACCTCTCTGCGCACTGCGAATTCCTCGAAATAGAAATCAAAGGCTCTTCGCAGATCTTCCGGTGTGGCTCCGAAGTCCGCACGAAGGTCATAGACGACCTGCCCGTCCTTGCCTCGGGGATGTGCGTCTTGATAGGCGTTGATCTGTCGGCGGGCCTCGTTCGTCATCGGAAGGTCGGCGTGTTCATAGATCCGCTCGACCGTCGCCATGTCGTCGGACATGAATTCATGGAAGAGGACATCGACCGTGCGATCGGAAGGAAGTCGATGTCGATCGCGCACCGAGGCTTCGAGCAGTTTTCGGACCCGATCGTGCCAATATTCGAGATACCACTTCGGATCGGGCGTTCGGTAGGTCATGCGCGAGCCATAGCTGAGCATGGTCGCGGCCGACTGAATGACCGAGACGGGGTCGCGGTGTGTAACGACGATCGTCGCATCGGGAAAGGTCGTCATCAGCGGCCCGAGCTGCTCGAGATGCTGCGGACATTTCAGCACCCAGCGTTCGCGCGGCCTGTACCACTGCAGGATCTTGAGACCATCGAGGAGGGCGCCCTGGTAGTGGGGCGTCTGATCGTGAGCGAGATAGTAGTCGCGCCATTCGGGACAGCGAGCGACCCACTCGAGGTTGTAGCTCGTGAAGTCGGGGAGCAGGAGTTCGAGTTCCTCATGGATATGATCCGGCTCCATCGGATGCATCGCTGCCAGTAGTGGCGAATTGGACTTCATCTGCTGCCAGACGGCGTCGCAGCGAAGCCAGCGCGGGTCGACGCCATCGGCCCCCGGTTTTTCGGCCGGATCCGGTGCGGGTTCCTGGCCTTCCCAGAGCGGCATCGAGCGGAGGCGTTGGTCGGCCGCGATCAGGTTCACGAGATGGGTCGTGCCCGAGCGAGGCAGTCCGACGACGATGATCGGCGCTTTGATCTCGAGATCGCGAATCTCCGGGTGTCGCTTCAGGAGCTCTCGAATCCGAAGTCGCGCAACGGCATAGCGGACGCAATCGTTGAAATGAATCATGCGACCGAGGCCCGTTCGATTGGGATCCTCGTCGACGACCGAGAGCCAGAGGCGCAGGCGTTCATGGAAGTCGTCGGGGCCGAAATCTTCGAGCCGCGCACGCTCGATCGCGGCGGTGAGTACGGCCTGCACTGACAGATCGGTTTTCAGGGTTTCGCCGTAGGCGAGAGCGGCCTTCTGTCCCTTACTCAAGACGGGGTTCGCCAGATCGTCGATGCGAATCTTCTGCACGGTCAGGGATCTTCTCCGGCTGAGGCGAGAAGGAAGGCTAGCGTTCCCGTTTCGTTTCATCATTGAGGGCGTCGGGAACGCAAAACGTACAAAAGGTCTGGCTCGGGCGCGTCGAAACAGGTACGAAGTCGTTGCATCGAGCGCGACGTGAGTGGTGTCGAATAGAATCGAAGAGGGGGACGAGATTGTCGGAATCGGAGGGTCGAAAGCTGGATCGGGCCGGGCTAGCGAAATTCGCGGATCGCATGCGGGCCGAAGGATTGCCCGAGGTTGCGACACGTGCCTTTCTTCGCGCTCTCGAGTTTGTCGCCTCGGGCGGCGCGACGACGATTCCCGAAAGCTCGATTCGTCCGGTTGACTCGCTGCCGGATCTGGAAAGCCTATCCGAGTACGAGGAGGCAGGTCTCGCGGCCGCGTCGAAGGCGGCCGTGCTCAAGTTGAACGGTGGGCTCGGGACCAGCATGGGGCTTTCCAGGGCGAAGAGTCTACTCCCGATTCGTCCCGGAGTTTCCTTTCTCGATCTGATCGCGCGGCAGGTTCTCTGGCAGCGAGCGAATTGGGGTGTCGAGCTTCCGCTTGTCTTGATGAACAGCTATCGGACCCGCGATGATTCGCGATCGGCACTGGCCGTGTACGGCGATCTCGAAAAGCGCATTCCACTCGATTTCCTTCAGCACAAGGTCCCTCGCATCGACGCCGAGACCTGGAGCCCAGTCGAATGGCCGGATGACGATTCGCTTGCCTGGTGTCCGCCCGGTCATGGCGATCTCTACCTTGCACTCCTGAGTTCCGGAATGCTCGAAACGCTCCGATCGAACGGAATTCGATATGCGTTCGTATCGAACGCCGACAACCTTGGCGCGGTTCTCGATCCGCGAATTCTGGGTTGGTTCGCATCGGAAGAAATTCCCTTCGCGATGGAGGTGGCGAAGCGGACGGAATCCGACAAGAAAGGCGGGCATCTGGCGCGCCGTGATGGTCGACTGATGCTGCGCGAAGTCGCGCAATGTCCAAAAGACGACATGGAGTCTTTCCAGGACATTCAACGGCACCATTACTTCAACACGAACAACCTCTGGCTCGACCTCGATGCATTGGCGCGTGAACTGGATGCGTCGTCGGCGGGGCTGCCGCTTCCCGTGATCCAGAACGAGAAGCATGTTTCGCCTCAGGATGAGTCGAGTCCGCTCTGCTATCAGCTCGAGACCGCGATGGGTTCAGCGATCGAGTGCTTCGCGGGATCGAAGGCGATCGTCGTCCCGCGAGAGCGATTTGCGCCGGTGAAAACTACCAGTGATCTGCTCTCGCTCTGGTCTGATGCCTATCGTCTGACCGAAGATGCGCGAATGGTACCGGTCGATGCGGAGGCGAATCGGGTGCGGACGATCGAACTCGATGCGCGCTTCTTTGGGCATATCGACGATCTGCAGAAGCGTTTTCCCGAAGGTGCGCCGTCGCTGGCGAAATGTCGTCGGTTCTCGGTCGTTGGAGACCACTATTTTGGCGCGGACGTGTCGGTCGAGGGCAGCGTGAAGCTGGTGAACGACTCCGATGTCGCGGTGAAGATTCCGTCTGGGACCGTGCTCTCGGGGAAATGAATCGACTAGGCTCTCCGGCATGCCGAGAGACGAGTCGACAGACCTCCCGATTCGATGTTCATGTGGTGCTCTGCGCGGGTTATTCCGCGACGCCTCTTCCGAGAGCGGCAATCGATGTGTCTGCTATTGCGACGACTGTCAGTCCTTCGCGCATTTCCTCGAAAGGGCGGACGAGATTCTCGACGAGAACGGGGGCACGGATATCTTCCAGACGTCTTCGGGCCATCTCGAATTCATCGAGGGGCTCGACCAGCTCGCGTGCATGAGGCTCAGCGAGTCAGGAATGATTCGGTGGTATGCCGCCTGTTGCAATACGCCCATTGGCAATACACCCTGGACGAATCGGGTGCCCTTCGTGGGGCTGATTCATAGCTGTGTCGATCATGCGGCAGGCGGCCGGTCACGTGATGAAACGCTCGGAATGATCCGCATGCGGGGATTTGGTCGATTCGCGACGGGGGATCGATCGAAGCTCGATGCGCACGACGGAGGTCCGCCAGAGATGGGCCCACGCGTAACCGCGATACTCGAGAAGGCGATCGAGCGCGAGGATCAGAGCCGTTCTCCGTTTTTCAGTGCAGGCACCGACGAGCCCTGTGTGTTGCCTCGAATCTTGACTGCCGCCGAGTTGAGTGAAGTCGAAGCGGCTCGCGACTCGGCCTAGATGGCGTAACCTCAGCTTCGAGACTCACACCGAGTCCGAGGAATGTCTTAATGGAGAACCCACAGCCGGGCGTTCCGGGAGGAGCCGGAGCCAGGGCGGACCGGTGGGAGCTGGAGCACGGGGTGGAGGGTGGAGCCGGGGTGGGGTGGTGGATCAGGGAACATCTACGAGGTCAGCCCCCGCTACGCCGCGCCACTAACGGCAAGAAAGAACAACCCGAGCGCCGTAGCAAAGAAGACCACGTATGCGGCCTGAATCCACCGAAGCCTGAGCGCACATCGGAGTAGATTCTGATCAGATGCCTCTCTGACGCGCCCTGACCAGACGAAAGCGACGAGTCGGACAGAGTTCGATATAGAGTTGTTCAAGAGAAGCGTGGGCCTGCCCAGCGAGTCATACAGATCTTCGTGCCCTTCTCGAAGCATACTGATCACGCGATGTGTCTGGATCGCTCCGACTATCAAGAGCAGCGCCAAGCCACCAAACACGACCACCACAACTCCTGTTACAGGGTTCATTGTGGACCTTCCCCTTGCTGGCGACCAAAGTCGGAGACGTTACCAAGTGGAATTGAGAACGTTGGCCCCATAAAGACGAAGCCTCCTTGCCCAAAGAGGAAGCCACCCCCTGTGGCAGCTGCGAGGTATGGCACAAGCAACATTTTCAGCGAATCAGTCATTTTCCAGAGCAAGTAGAGGCCAGATTCCGGAAAGGGAGTCAAGCGCTGGATGGGAGGCAGCTATTCGAGGTTCGAGATCCTGTGTCGGGGTCGTATGCGAACGGAGTGATCGTTCCTTCTGGATCGCTCGTCGTGAGCACCTGGCCTCGACTGTTGTGAGCAAAACCCGTGATCGGTGTCTGCCCGCTCTTGTGCAGCAATGCGCTTGAGATTATCGATGTCGTTCGTTGCTGTCGTCCCGAGATGAGCCTTTTAAGCCGAAATACTCTTTCACGGCCTGGTGGTCACTTGGCCCTCCAGATCTGAACTTGAACTTCGCGTTGGACTCGAATCCCAAAGCTGTTATCAACGATCGCGTGACACTTTCGAGAGCTTGATAGTTGTTCGCAAGCGGGCCCCTGATCTCTCCAGCCAAATCCTGGTCACCAGCACGGCACAGTGATATCTCGCCGCCAGCGAGTCCGTGAACTCTCGTCAAGAACGCTTCGAGTTTCGCATCAGAGATCGGGGCCGATCTTACGTCGATTCGAAAGGTGAAGGTTTCATCCTCTTTCATACTTTTGGTGAACCGGATTAAGACACCGGACGATGTCGACCGAATGTCTTGATACCCGCCATCAAGGCTGAACAAAATAATGCCATGGAAGTCCGCCGAGAGCTTGGCTTGGTCAACCGTTCTCGCAGAGGTCTGGTTCCACCAAATACTGAACGCCAGTAAGGCTCTATAGGCTCCGTAAAAGCAGGCGAGCACTATTGCAATGTCAATGATCCACTGAGACATGAAACGCTACTGCCTAGAAGCCACTAGTGGTGCGTTGAAATAAATCTCCAACAGCATCGCCAAAGCTTACTCCTTCATTGAACCGACGATTTCCCGGCGCGTTCGGGACTGGAATACCACTGAAGCTCTGTCCCAGCCCTGCGATGGTGCCTGCAACAAATCCTCCTCTTTGAGATGCGTTCAATGCCCGCGTGAGTCCCTGCTGACCCAATCGGGTGACTTCTGTGCCTGCAATTCGTCCAGCGTTGGCTGTTGATTGCCCGAGCTGAATCGTCGACCGCCCTATCCCTTCCAGCGTTTCTCCTACCGCTGGATTTCCAACCAAGGATCCTCCAGTTCCCGCTACCACAAGATTTCCGAACGCTTCAGTGAGCTGCGCAAATAGAGCAGCCTTCTCAGGAGTAACCGGACCCACGGTGTTTTCGAAATTGAAGATGTCATTGAGAGCCCGTACCTCAGCAATGCTTCTTGCGCCCGATGAAGAATTCGGTGATCCCAAATCCAGCCCCGTACTTCCCGTTTGAAACAACCCCAACGGATCGATTAAGTTGACTGGATTCCCCCCAACGTACGCGTATAGATTCAATCCATCCGCAAAACCAATCAAATCCGGCTCCATGAACCTGCCCAGCTCCGGATCGTAATATCGATTGCGGTAGTAGTAGAGCCCCGTCTCCGAATCATATTCGCGTCCCGTAAAGAGATACGGATTGCCGAGAGCACTCGGCTGTTCGACCTGCCCATACGGCCCCAATGCATACGTTTCAACGAGATTCGCCCCTGTGTCGCTGAGCGCAATGACCGATCCCAGCGCATCGGAGTGGTAGTAGTAGGTCGCCGAGGGCGTCACCATCTGAATCGGCTGGTCGAGCCCTGCATAGACGTAACGCCTAAGCAGTTGAGCACTGCCATCGTATTCCGCGATCACCTGGTTACCGTCGAGTATGTAATTCGTCGCCACGCCATCGACGGTCTTGCTGGTGCGAGTCCCGAAGGCGTCATACGTGAAGCTGATTGAATCATCCGGTGTCGTCGCACTGATGAGGCGATTCTCGATATTGTGGCCGTATCCGTGCGAATTGAGACCCGATCCCAGGTTTCCGTTGAGATCGTATCCCAGGGAATATGCCACCCCTTGTCCGGCTCCCTGCGGCTCGAAAACCACCGCGGTGGCTTGGTTCATGTTGTTGTTGGTGTAGTTCGCTTCAACCGGCGTGAGGAAGTCGAACACAAACTGCGGGTCCGACGGTGATGTGAATTTTCGATTGTGCACCGCGTTGTAGGCGTAGTGGAAATCAGCGGTAGTCCCGCCATTGAACAGATGCGAGACGCTCTCCACGTCATCATCGATCTCGTAGGTATACGTCGTCGTTGCATTATTGAGCCGGTTCGTGGTGACGAGTCTTGAGAGCGCATCGTACGTGAAGAAGGCGATTGAGGTCACTCCTAGATCCGCAATTCTTTGCAACCGATTCATCTCGTCATATTCGTAAGTTACGAAATGACCGTCGGGATAGTCGAGCCGAGAACGATTGCCGCTATCGTCGTAGGCGTAGCCAAGCGTCTCACCGCCAGGATGAATGACCGAGGAGCGGCGACCGAGTGCGTCGTAGCCGTAAGAGGTCAACCCTGCGCCATCGGTCACTTCGACGAGCCGACTGGCGAGATCGTAGTCGTAGGCGACGCTGGGAACGCCGAAGGGAACCTTCGTCGCCAAGCGGTTGAGCGCGTCATGGGAAAAAGTGATCGAGGGGCCGGACCGTGTGCGCTTATTGACGACGTTCGACGCGGCATCATAAGTCAACTGCTCAAAATCGGAGTCTGGAAAATCCGTGAACTCGAGTCTATCAAAATCGTCGTACCGGTAGCCTGTCGTGTTTCCGTTCGCGTCCGCCACGCTGGCCACCTGCCCGTTGGCCGCATATGTGTACTGCTGGGAGGCGACACCGGTGGCGTCGATTACGTGATCGAGATTACCTCGGGCGTCGTAAAAAATCTGCGTGAGCTGAGATTCCGCATCGGTGACTCTGGAGATCCGGTCTCTGCCGTCATACTTGGCGAGCGTCGCGCCCAGATCGGGGTCGGTAACCGTGTTGACCTTGCCGGACAGCGTGTAGGTCGTCGTCGTCGTTTGCCACGGCACCAAGACATCGCCGGTTGCCCGAGACACTTCCGTGACGTTCCCCTCCTCGTCGTTCGTGATCATCGTAATGAAGCTGAACGGTGCGGGTGAGGTCGTCTGCGTGACTCGTCGCATGTTGTCGAAAGCGAAGGCAACCGTATTGAGTCGAGGATCGGTCTGAGTGATGCGATCCCCCGCCGCGTTGTACGTCATGCTGGTCACTAGACCGAGCCCGCCTCCGCCGGAATCTGCGGTTGTCGAAAGCAAATCCGCGGTCGTCGGAGCGTAAGAAAACGAGGTGATCGTCCCTTCTGGATCAGTCGTCGTGAGCACCTGGCCTCGGCTGTTGTAGGTAAAAGTCGTCGTCGGCGACTGCCCCCCTACTTGGGGTTGAGTGATCGTCTGGAGGTTGCCGTCTCCGTCATAAGAAAAAGTGGTGACGTTGAGCCGTGGGTCGGTGACGGTCTCGACCTTGTTGAACGTCGGCTCATACGTGAACTCACGAACGATCGGAGCATCCGGAGAACCCGGTTTCGGGAACGTGGTTTCGGTGGTCAGGTTATGAAGGTCGTCGTATTCGAATTGGACGAAGTTCCCTTCAGGCGCAACTGTCGCGATGACTCGTTCTTCTCCGTCGTAGTCGAATGTCGTCTCAAATCCTAGCGCATCGATATCTCCAAGAATCTTGCCGCGATCGTTGTAGTACGTGACGGTGGAATTCAACAGCGGATCGACTTCCTCGCTGCGACTTCCCGGGGCGATGTGATACGTATAGAGATTGCCCAGGGCGTCGAGCTGCGTCTCGACATGCCCAAGCGAATTAAAGGTGTTGAAGACGCGGGCGTTGGCGGGATTGGCAGGCGTAAAGACTCGGTTGAGCAATCCGTCGCTCTGGTACTGGAACGTAGTGTTCTCGCTATTTGCGTCCGTGACGGTTGTCAAATTGCCGGCCGCGTCATATGCGTAGCCAAAATTTCTAGTGCCATCGGACACCGAGGAGATTCGTCCCCCAGTATATGTGAATGAGAGAACGTGCCCTGCCGCGTCGGCGACATTTTGAAGGATTCCGGAGTTGTAGCTCCAAACAACTTGGTTGCCGTTCGGATCGAGTGAGAAGTCGATGTTTCCGTCATTGTGAAACGACAGTACGAGGCCGTGCTTGTTTTCGAGCTGGTAAGTTCCGGCGGGCAGCACCGTAAGATCTGAAGCCGAACCAGGAGGTGGATTAAACGTCCCGTCGGCCAAATGGATGAAAACGGAAGTATTCGTCGGCTCGGAGACCGTGACGGCATTGTCAATGAGATGTTCCATGAACCATCGTTGCGTGAGCATGGAGAGGACGACTTGATCCAGCGGCTCAGAACCCGTTAGGAGATCGATCGATACGACCTGTTCGACGATCGCGGCGACGGCATCGATCGGCGAGTCTTCGCCCAACCCCTGGAAGCCATCGCTTCCCAGTTCAGCCGTCAATTCGAAATTATGAGTCCAGCCGAGGCCGAGAGCACCGTCCTTAAAGCGTGATCCCGAGTTGTATGATTTTCTAAAAGCCAGTCCGAGTGGAAAGGGTTGGCTGCCGACCGTGAGGTCTACCTGTTCGAAGAGGAAATCACCCGTGACGAGATCGATCGGGTCGGACGAATGGTTGTTGCCTGCCGAATTGATCTGATTGTCGGTATCGACATCCAAGGTCGAATTCGTCGTCGTCGTAAAACCGCCGCTTAATCCACCGGAAATGGTGAAGGACAAGAGTGCCGTCGATTGATTGAGGCCCAGGAACCCGACACCCGTATATTGGTCGACGATGAGCCCACCATCCTCAGGAAGGATCACACGAGCACCGGCATCGAGGAATGATTGCACCCTGGCTAAACTCGCAGCGGTGTAGTTCACGAGTTGAGGTTGGATCGTGGCGAAGTTCGCCGTGGTTGCGTCAAAGATTCGGCTCGATTGGTCGCTTGCGATGCCGATCAGCTCGACGGTGGAAACTGCTCGATCGGGTTGAATCTGCTCGATGACGCCGGCTTCGAAGGCACTGCTGTGGCCCGCGTAGTTGAAGAAGACGGCTCTGGCTTGGCCAAGATCATCGGCATTGCTGACCGTCGAAATGATTCCGTCGGGGCTGTCGATGTAGGGGCTTGAATTTTGCCCGGTCACTCCAAGTCGGTGATGCTGAAAGCAATGGGTGTCGCTGATCCGGGCTGCCATCCTGCAGGTCTGGTTGGTCTGCGCAATCCAACTCGTCGCGAAAACAGCCAGGGCCTCACCCAGTACAGGCTCTGAGAGCAGCGTTCCTCCGGCATGCTGGTTGGCGCGTTCTCGCCGTTCGTGATGCTCGACCCTTCCCGAACCCAACTCCGACCAGCCGTTGAGGATCAGAAAGGACCCACCCGCCTTGATGTTCACCGGGCCGCCGCTATCTGCGAAGGTGCTCGCGTACCCGTGCTCAGCATTGAGCTGCATCGGCTGCGTGCTTCCGGCTGTGACCGTGGTGCCTGTTGCGATGGTCACGCCATCCAACCGCAGCACGGGCTGGTTTGATTCGTAGAACACGGTTAGCCGCTTTCCGGAAAGCGAATCGGAATTGAAAGTCTCATCGATTCCGGGAAGCTGGATTTGAATCGTGTTTCGATACGCCGCGGGGATATCGACCGTCCACACTTCATAGATCGTTTGTTCCGTGGGAAAGCTAGTCACCCGCGGAAAACTCGTCAGCGGATCAATTGTTCGGCCGCCCACGATGTCCTCAAGCGTTGCAGCGGGATAGCTGGTGCGTATTTCGGCGGCGAGGTTGTCTGCATAACCCGTCAGAGAGGCTTCAAGATTTGTCTGATTGATGTTTTGGATTGAATCTGTTCCGATCGTCGCCCCCGACAGTGCACCGGAGAGAAAGCTGGCCTGGCTGTATCCCATCGCGGTCTTGAGAGCGATGGCAGGCGTGACGGTATGCGTCTTGAGCGCGGGATCGAAAACGTAGTCGGTACCATCGATATCGACCCTGACCCAGACGCGCTCCATGTCTGCAACGGCGATCGTGTTTCCTGGCGGCTGAAAGAAGGCCACGCTTCGGGTCGTGTCGCGGCCTGAAGCGCTGAAAAGTCGCGCGACCACGTCGGCATTATCCGAAACGCCAAGCCAGTTGATCAGCGTCGGTCCATCCAGACGAAGATTGCCGTAGACAAAACTTGCCGTGTACCCCGACTCGCGAAGCAGAGCGATCATCAACGAGGCTTGGTCGAAATCATTTCCTGACTTGTCAAGCAACGCACCCATGGCACCTTTGCTGGATGCCCAGAGTGGGGTGAATTCGATTTCGTTGTGGACGTATTCGTAAATCAGGTCAACGTCGTACTTCAGTGCTCTGGCTAGTTCTTGAATCTCGGGTGTGACTTCAGTCGATGTGCTGGCTTGGGTGGCAGGCCCGGCGAAGAGTGGGGCAATCGAAGAACTCGTCGTGGCGCTTGGCCCCTGTCCTACGGCATATGCGGTCGTTGCTGGAGGTTGAGCCATTCTGACTCCAGGCAGATTCTGGGCGAGAACCGGGTGGGCGAAGGTGAGCGAGACGGTTAAGAAGACAAGGAAAAGTCCGGCAACCTGCGAGCGTGATCGCAAGGAACGCTGAATAACGCGTTGTCGATGCGCACCGCAGATCGCCAGGAGAAGAATACTAAGCGCGAGTGGTGCAGCGCCACGGGGTTCGGGGACGACGACTTGAGTTCGATTGCCCGCCGCGTCATATGAAAACGTGACATCACTGGTATAGGACGCGACTCGCGTTAGGCGATTGAGTTCGTCGTATTCGTAGGCGACGTCGTTGCCCGTGAGCATCGCCATCGCTGCGGTACCCCCCGCCCCTGCCGGGGCTGCCAGTTGCGAACTCATCTGAAGTGAATTCGGAGCCACCGATTCGCTGGAGCTGGTCGCGGTTGATGAATCGGTGATGCCGCACGCTGATGGAAACTCAATGCAGTTGAGGATATACGTACATTCGTCTTTACCGAGATCACCCGACGAACATCGTTCGAGAACAAACTTCTTGATTTCCTCAGCGTCTTCCAGAGACACGGCGGACCCGAGGGTCGTCCACGAGATGAGAGCCAGAGTCGAGACAACGAACAATGTGGTGCGATTCACAAGCAATCTCCAGATGCGATGTTCTTTCGAAGGTAGGTCAGCTGCTGAAACAGGCCTCGCCGCTCGAAGTCAGGATTTCGAGCGATTGGTTGAAATCCTGTGATGAACGAACACGCGGTCGCGTGTGCCGGTCCCTTGAATGTGTTTCGGAGAAACTTCGCATGTTGTCGGTCATCTGCGACTCCCGATCGTCTCTCTTCGAGAAGCCTATCGCTCACATATCGATTACCATGAGGTTTGTTCAACGTACCACGAACGCACAACGAGATCGTCTTGAAAATGAAGAAATACGGAAGAGGTGAGCTTTCGATTTTCCAGCACGAAATATGGACTAATCGCATAAGAAATCATGCCTGAAAACTCTCGAGGCGCGGCGGCTGACGCAGACCTGAACAGAATCTGAAGGTGCCACGGACGTGCGTTCGATTCATGCGTTAAGAGAACCAGGGGGCTCAGATAGTGCATGCGCGCACCAACTGGTGTTCTACTTCAGCGCTTTGTTGATCTTCGCGATCAACGACTTCCATTGTTCGGTTTCGCTGCTGGACAAGTCCGACGCAGCATGGTCACGAGTCCACCGCAAGAAGGCCTTCGCCAATCGATATTTCGAGAAAACAGCGATCTCATCGGCGAATACGTCGACGATTGGCGTCGCCTCTTGTGATGCGGCTTTCGCGGCAACATCACACCCGAGATCATCCTGTGCGGATAGTCATTCCAGTGCGACCAGGCTCTGCTGGTCGATTGGGATTGGAGGAAATGCGATGACTCCATGAAATTTCGATTTGTCGTCCAGCAGGTGCGAAACCTGCCCGGCCAGGGGT
>Ga0164315_10003477_pt1 | contig 12211 bp, 10 predicted proteins | sample GuaBasSedimGuay6_FD_113737 | JGI IMG/M metagenome (GOLD analysis project Ga0164315, IMG submission 113737) | Subseafloor sediment microbial communities from Guaymas Basin, Gulf of California, Mexico - Guay6, Core 4569-2, 0-3 cm | ecosystem: Environmental > Aquatic > Marine > Hydrothermal vents... | reverse complement strand
CAGAACCAGATCAATCTAATACCGATGAAGAACAGGTGCCTGATATTGAGTATCAAGATATCAAAAAGTATATCTTATATCAGCAACTTAAGCAAATTCACCAGAAGCTTAGTACAATGCAATATGAAAACGCTGACGATGAATTTTATAGTTTGTTAAGTTTTGCTAAATCTATAATTGAATTTTTTAACTCTCTTGAATACCCAGAAGCAATTCATCTTGTGGATAACTTAGTTGATGGTATTGAAGAAAAGTTAGGATTGAAATTACCTGCTCGTGTTCCACATGAACTACCTGAGGATTCGTTCCCTGAGCCTGATCCACAAGAACAAGCTCAGCAAGCTCAACCGGGACAACAACCTCAGCAACCTCAACCGGGACAACAGCAACAGCAACAGCAACCTCAACAAAAACAACCTGATCTAAATCAAGGAAATAACACTGGACAATAAGGGTAATAACTATGGTTAAGACAACCGCAGTATTGTTTGAATCGTTCGATGTTGTTCCTAATAGTGAGATTGAGATTTTGGAGAGCACCGTAACAGCAACTGGTGTTCCGAAATTAGTAGCAAAGGTTCGTCTCCAAACTCTAGAAGAAACGAACCAAAATAAACGTTACTACTCTCGAGCAATTGGGGATGAAATCGTCGAATCTTTAAGACCTAAAGCTTTAGACCGATCTCTATTTCAAGAAATTGATCATCCGTCTCCGAATGGTGATGATGCTGCAATGAAACGTCGAGCTGTAACTGTAAGCTTGCGAAATAGTGGATCTTTAATAAGAGATATTTATCGTGAAGGAAATGAAATTATTGGTGAAATGGAAACACTAAGTGGATTTCTTGGACCTGACTTGTACAATACGATTATGTACGACAAAGCAGATATTGGATTTTCATTGAGAATGTTTGGTAAAGTTGAAATGAATGAATCAACTGGATTGGCTACAGTATCAAAACCAATTCGTCCAATCACATATGATAGTGTAACTAACCCATCCCATAAGACGGCAAAAATTATGAAGTTTTTGCCTGAAAACATAAATGAATTCGTTACGGGTTCTGACATGAATATGGATCTTCTTCAAGAATCTGTAATTAATATCGATGAGTTAAATATTTCGAATCAGAACGATAACATTTTTGATTATCTTGACCGTGTGGTCCAAGAAGCATTTAATCAAATAGGACCAATTAAATTTAAATTCTAATTATGTAATGATGTATTATTAATGCATATTATCGGAGGATTTTTAAATGCAAAACAATAGTGATCTCATCTTTGAAAACTATGATGGTTTTCTTCAAGAAAACAAAGACGACTTAGCAACACCTTCAGGAGCAATCGAACTGTTATCTTCTGACGGATCATTCACAGCATATATTTCTGCTCTTACTGAAGGTCTCGAACCTTATCAGAAGCAAGCGGTAATGGCTGTATGTGAACGTGAACGTGAGTATCTCCTTCAGGAGTCTGCTCAACTTGGACCAAGTGCTTCCATTATTGGTTACGCAGTAACGTACTTCCCAATTTTAACTGACATCTATGCAGATCCAGTTATATCTCGGGTTGCCACAACTTATCCAACTAACAAGAGCATTATCTCTGTACCAAAAGTACAGCTGGATGCTTCTGTTAAGAATACCGATGGAACAATTACTAAGTTCCCTATGCCACGTGCACAGTATCTTATTCGTGCTAAAGCTGAGGGTATTGATCTGCTACCAAATTCCAGTAATAACCTCTTTGAGGCTTCTGCTGGTTTTGCAGCTGGTGAAGTTAATTCTGAAAAAACCCGTATCAATCAGCGTTATTTCATGCTTACTGAACTTGAAGTAGCTGGAGATTCTGGTGGTGGAACTGATACTACTACTATGGTAGCTATCAATCTTCGTCCGGATGCTCGTGGTCAGCTTCATAAAGAATTTCAGTTTACTGATTCTGAAGCAAACAACGGTAATGGTACACTGATCGGTCACATTGATTGGGACACCGGAGTGGTACAGTATTCTGTAACATTCGGTACTACTGCAGGTATGACTTATACTGCAAACTATGTATCTTGTAAATGTGTTTACTCCCCGAAAACTGGTGACGTTGGTCGTGTAAAAGTGTCCATTAAGATCCAGGGTTGGGATGTAAGTATTGATACTCGTGAGGATTTCGAGATTGAACTCCTTACTGAGACCATTCAGGACTACAGTGATATCTACAATATTGATCTTGTACGTACTATGTCTGAAGCAATTAAGACCCAGATCTTACTTAATAAAGATTGGGATCTTGCTTATTTTCTTGAGGCTAATGAGTCTGAGATCGCGTATTGGGGTGCAAAGCAGGACGTCAATCTCTCTCCTTTCTTTGATGGTGAAGGTGTTATTTCTCCTCGCTCCACTGTTGACATTTTTAAGACAATCGCTCCTCGTATTGCAATCAACAACCGTGTAATTCATCGTAACTTCCGTGCAACTCCTCAGTTCTTGATCACTGGTCTTAGAACTGGAGCGCTTCTGGAATCTATGCAGAATTGGGTTTCTAATGTACCTTCAATGACTCAGGGTGAAGTTGGTTATCAGGGTGAGACTTCTCAGTTTATGAAACAAACTGTACTTACTTCTCCTGCAATCAACGATAACAAAATCTATCAGGTTTATAAAGCTCCTGGTGATAACCTGTCTCGTGCAGTTATTATCGATTTTGTTTACAAACCTCTCTACATCGTAGAAGAGATTACAAATAGCGTTAAACGTACCTTCGTTAAGAGTCGTACTGCTCTTGAAGTTTGTACTCCTCATGCTATTGGTGTTGTAACAGTAGATGGTCTTGACACATTCTTAGGTGCTGAGCAACAGTTACCTTAATCAAATTGGTAATATAATGGAAAGGAGATCTCGTCTTAATTGACGGGATCTCCTTTTTTAATGGAGAATACATGAATCCTGATAATGTTAGTGCATTTCAAAATCTAGAAAGTTTAACGAAGATTCGACAACGAGAAGTGTTTTGTCATATTGCTAAAGTAACTGCTTTAACTACCCCATTAATTGCTTCCGACGATTTGATGCTGAAGACCACTATGGCTTCAGTAGGAATATATGACCGAGAGTTAAGTAAGATTATTTATAAACACACATCATTTCCGGATATTGAGTCTGAAGGTCAGAAGATTACATTTGATCAATTCTTAATGAACATGTCATTTTTAGATCCCCAAGTTTTACTTTGGGGTATCTTTGATGCAACATATGGATCGTTAGGTAAACGTGAAATAAAATGTCCATTCTGCGATAATGCTTTTGATGACGATATTCAATCTGAACAATTATTGCAAGATGACAGTTTGATAGCTTGGGAACACGAATCAGCATTTACAGATTATGAACATCGTATTGAGAAAATTATAGATGTTCCTAATATATATAAACTTGAATTTGTAACAAAACTACCGTCAATTAAGCGGCATTTGGAAATTGTTTCTTTACTATCTGAAGAATCAATCCAAAGTAATTTTGATCAGTTTGGATCGTTATTTTCTAAAGTTGAAGAATTAACTTCTGTAACTACAGAAATAAAGGTATATAAAACTGCTGATGATGAAGCTCCAGATGTATTTTCAACAATAGAAGATATATATTTTGTTATTAATAATTTTCTTTTACTGTTAATTACTTCGGAAGTATTGCGTGATTTTAATAATCATTTTTCTAAATACATTCCAACCTTTAAAAAGCCTTATACGTGTGGAGAGTGTGGAAAAGACTTTGATTTCTTTGTAGATATGGAAATCAGCCTTTTCCGTCGGTTTCTTGAAGAAGACTGATGTTCGTGATGAAGCCAAAAAAACGTATGATTTATATATAGATACTGTAATTCAGTATCAGAAATTATTTAAATATACTGGTGACATTCAGTCTATTCTAAATCTCCCATATCCATTATTGCAAGATTTAATTCTAGCAAAAATAAAGGAAAATAAGGTTGATCGAGAATCTATAGAAAAGCTAAAAAACCAAGGTAATACAACTTATGATTTCAGAAATTAATTTTAGTACGTTACCAAAAGATGTATTATCTAAAATTCCACTAAGTTTACGAACAACAAAAGATGTTCATAACTTTGACGAATTACCAACTGAAATTCAATATTTACTGAAATCATATACGGATAATGCATCTGTTGAACTTGATTATTCTAATGGTTATGATTTTAAACCTGAAATATCAATATACAATGATGCTGAAATAATATCTTCATCAAAAGAAACGATAACTGAATATTTGCAGAATCATCTTAGAATTGTTATTGGAAGTTACCCATTCGATGTTAATATTGGAAGTAAATTGAAACATCATCTTCAAACTAAAGATACATCTTTACGAGAAACTCTATTATCTAATGAATTGTATAATATTATTCAAGCGATGTCTAATCAATATGGTGTAGACATATCTATTGTTAAATCCGAAGTCAATATGATTCAATATGAAGATAGATCGGAAGCTGTATTAAACATAACTATACAGATTAATGATGAAGAAATTTCGATTTCAATATAGCGAGTTATTTATTTAACTTAGAATAGGAGAAATTAATATGAAATACAGAGTGCCTGTGCTAGAAACATTTGGTTGGCAGGAACCTGTTAAAAGTACCACTATTAATGCTGCTCCTGGTTCTCCAACAAAAGGTGATAGATATATTATCCCACTAGCTGTTGTTCCTCTCGATGAGTGGGATGGACATGCAAATGACATCGTTTGGTATAACGGTGTTGAGTGGAAATATGATACACCTGAAGCTGGTTGGAGTACCTTTGTAGAAGCGCAGTTACTTGCGTTTACTTACAATGGAACAGAATGGGGTGTTGCTGAAGCAGGAGCTGTTGTAACAACTGAATTGTTTGTGGATAAAAATCGTGTAGATACATATCCAGAAAACGGCTCAAGATCGTTACCATACAAAACAATTATGGATGCTGTCAATTCCGTTATTGCTTCCGGCGATAATACAATTGATAAAGCATATAGTATTAATATGTTACCTGGTGTTTATGATGAAAACTTAACTTTTGAAAGTTCAAGTTTAGTTAATTTAACACTTAAAGGTAGTTCAGTTAATTCTACATATCTTAGACCTAATGCTGGTAGTGCTGTACAATCTATCGCTAACAATGATGGTCTTCAAGAATTAATATTTAAAGACCTTAGTATTGATAAACCGATTGTATTAATCGGTGCATCTGCTGCCACTGAATTTGGTGCAGCTTTAACATTTAATGACGTTAAGCTTACTCCTGAGGCAACACTTACTGTTACAAATTCAAAAACACTATATATCTTTGGCGACCATATGGTTCATTCTGATGTATCACTCCAAAATGTTGGTATGATATCTCTCAGTAATGACTCTGGCATGACTATTGGTAAAGCCCTTAATATTAGTGTTTTGCCTGCAGCAAACATGCCAGCTGGTGTAACTAACACTACAGCGTATATTTATGGCAATACTATTCAGCGAGATATCGTTTGGGATCTTACTGGTGGTGGAGTAGCTAATCTATATGTAGCTACAGCCATTCTTGGTGCAAGTGAAACAAATGATGTTGAAATTCCTGTTGGTGCAACATATACTGCAGTTAATAGTACTCTGGTTGGTAATTATACATACAATGGTGATTTGAACCTTAGAGGTTCTTTTGTTACTGGTGTATTGGATCCAGCAAGTACTGGTAATTTATCAATGAAAGTTCAATCGGCAGATATGATGTCACTCGGATTGCCACCAGATGGTGCGCTATCTGATGGTTTGATTGACCTTGCTGATGATTCAACAGTTGTGTATGCAATTGATGAATTAAATGAAGTTATGAAAGATTTAGCACCTCCACAAGCTAATACCTTAGAAGGTGTAGTTTTGGCTGATAACCGAACTACTTATGTCGGACGTGTTCCCACTGGTTTGGATAATAATGCTTGGATGAATGCTGAAACTCTGTCTGCTGGTGATCAATTATCAAACGTTATTATCAGTAATTCTATAACATTATCATCTGGATCAGGAGCTCCTGATTCTTTTAATCCTCCTGGAACAGTTCCAGTTGATCCTGCAACTACTGACTCTGCTCAGTTTCGCAAAGGTGATGAAGGTTTGTTATTAGCTAAACATCAGATTGGTGATGGTACATTTGATACTGTTGCTACATTAGATGTAGCTGGTAACTTTAAAGAAAATCCTCCTGGATCTTCGCCTCCTCGCCCATATCAACAAGATCTTTCTACTTGGGATGATGCAGGTAATGGTGATGCTTGTACAAATGCTATCGTTACATTTAGTAATGCACGTGGTACACTTCAAGTAACGGATGTTCGTTGGTTTAATGATTTCAATAAATGGCAGAAAATGAATGCACAATTTAATATATCAAGTCTTGATCCAGGATATAATAAATTTCAAATGATTCATGATCTTGCTCAAGATGAATCTTCTGCAGAAGTGGATTTCTATTATGCTGATAATTCAACAGCAATGGTATTCAGCACTGCTCCAACAATTGTTCAAAACGTATTATCATCTACAAAATACGTTTCTGGTATTCGGTATTATGATACTGGTGATACTTTTGATGTTGCTTATGCTGGTGACAATGTTTTTGCTAACATTTATCACTCTACTCGCTGTTCTATGTTCAGATTTGAAGGCCGCTCTTCAGATAATAACCAGCAACCTGCATCCCCTCCAGCAATAACCGATACATTCACTATTGCTGAGACTGTAGCTATAAATCGCACAGGTTATTATGATTCAGATTCTCGTGTTACTGCAAACTTCTATCATCCATATAAATCTAGCATTAGTCAGACTACTGCTACCGAGAGACGACTTGTGAATACACATCTTGTTGGTAGATCTACAGATATTCAAGAATATTTTACAGATGAAGATTATCGGTTAGCTGATGGAACGCATAATGTTGTACCTACACTAACTGGTAATTGGGATTCATCTTTAGTTGTTGGTGCTGGTGATGCTATTGTCGGTGGTGGATCTGTTCCTTCCGTAAAAGCTGGTACAGTTAACTTCAGTACTGGATATCTTCCAACTGGTAGTCCAGATTATTCCGGACGAACTGGTAATGAAGTTTATCTCCGGTCATTTGAATCTGCTTCTGCAAATAGTGGTTTTACCTTGGAACTTCAGGGCTTAACTGGTTCAGATCTCGGTGTACTTGGTGCTGGTAATGTAAATGTTGAGATTAAACTTCCAGGTCAAACTGGATGGTTAGATGCCGGTAAAGCTTTTAACTCCAGTCAATTTGCTGGAATTGATGGTGATGGTTGTCAAACCGCTCAATCTGGTGATGATTGGACAATTACATTTGGTACATTTACTACTGCCAATTGTCAAGGTACAATTGTTGTTAGAGTCACATTTAGAAATACCACTGAAGCCATTACGCGAATGACCGCAAATAATTTCTAATAACTGGAGGATAACATGGCTGATAAGTTAGATCTTGTCTTTAAGAAAATTGTTAACCGCCAGTATACTAGTGCGGCTAAAAACTGGTATGAGGAAAATCCAGGTGTACCTTTTAAACTTAAAGGTTCTGACGTTTGGGTTGATAATATTCCAGAAACCCCTCCTATAGCGGATACTGCCGTTATAAAAGGATATAGAACTGGAAATAAATTACAACTAACAGTAGATGCATCCGTTAATAATAATCAGTGTTGGTATGCTGATGATGGTGGACAAATAGACGGATTTGTCTCTCCAAGATATGGACAAGGATATACAGCAAGACTATTTGTTAAAGATGGTGCTGAGGTTCCTACTACCCATACTTCTGGATGGTTCTTTGATTATGAATCTGGCAATTTAACATTTGACGGTACCCCTCCAGGTGCAGATTTTGAATTAATAGTTTATAAATATATTGGTTCAACAGCTGATGATTTAGCTGCTTCACTTTCTGGTACAGCTTGGCAGGATCCGGTTGCAAATATCGTTAATCAACCTACTGGAGCAGAACTTGCTGGAGATCGTTATTTAGTTAGTGGTACTCCAACGGGTGACTTCACTGGACATGCTAACGAAGTTGCTGAATATAATGGTGTTAATTGGGTATTTGAAACACCAACTAAAGCTGGAGATATTACATACGTAATCGCTCTTGATCGTCTTTATGTTTATGACAATAATGATGGTTGGGATTGGTCAGGTATTGATTCTGCAGATTTAGATTACAATAATGAAGATTCAGATCTTAATTCATTATCTGTAAAAGATGCATTAGATGAATTAGATGCTTTACTTAAGAATCCAACTACAATTATTTGGGTTGATTCAAATAGAGCAGATAGTTATGTTGAAACTGGATCCATAGTAAAACCATTTAAGACTCTAACATCGGCTGTAGGTTTTACTTCTGCTGGTGATAGTTTACATATGGCTCCTGGAACATATGATGGTACTGGATTAAATACTGCTGATAATATTTCAATTATTGGCGATTCAATGGACAATACATTTATTCAAAATGATATTGTAGTTGGATTTGACACAACCAGTTCTTTAACCTTAGAGAATATTACTTTTAATAACGAGAATCATGTTATTCTAAATAATATATCTAATTTGAAGAATATTAAGTCTAACGGCAGATTGACTATCAATAGTGATTGTGTTGGATATAATATTGATGTTCAATCAGCATCTGCTGGTGCAGCATTAACTGTTAATGGTGGTGTTGTAGTATTGGATCTTCTGACTGTATCTCATTCCGGAGATCAATTATCATTGAATCATGTAACTGGTAAACTTATACTTTCAACTACTAAAATTGAAGGTTCACGTGCAGCTTCTGCTGTTGCTGTTTCCCAGTCAGGTTCAATTGAAACTAGTTTTACATCCATTGATAATCTTGGTGGTGGTAAAGCTTTAATTATTAATAACTCTACTGATGCTGCGGCACCAAATAAGTTATATGATACTTTCCATACTGGTGGTGTTGATTGTAATGATGCAATTACTGTCGTTGAAGGTGTTGTTGGTGGTAATCCTACAAGTACAGTTGTTGATGATGCAAACCTAATTTATCGTGGTGGAACTCAGTTGAAAAATGATTCCTCAATCATTAAAGATGAATCTGGTGGAACATTAATTGGTAAAACAATAAACGATAGCATTGATCGTATAGCTCAAGTTAATCAATTCGATCCAGATCATGGATTCATGTTGATTGAGCCTTGCATTGATGATGTTTAATAGAATCTAAATAACTTACATATGAGGCATTTATTATGGCTACACATCGCGTCCCGGTTCTAGAATTCTTCGCGTGGCAAGAACCCGTAATCTCAATGAGTGATGGCACTGGACTTACCCCCAGTAAAGGTGACCGCTATATTTCTACAGTAACTACTGCAGATTGGGCTGGTCAAGGTTTTTCTGTTTCAACACATGACATCGTATGGTATGATGATGCTTCCGTTGGTTGGAGAAAAGATTCTCCACTCGAAGGTTGGAAATCATATAACTCTGATGATGGTGCATTTTATGTATTTGATGGTACCATCTGGGGTAGTGCTTCAGTTACTGATGGACTTACTCTTGAAAGTGTTACTGGTGAAGTAACTATTGATTCTTCTTCAGTTGATGTTGACTGGAATTTAGAAGATAATGATACTGAAGCTTTGACATTCATTACAGCAACAAATGTTCCAGTACTTAATTTCAATACCACCGATGGTCAAGAAGCTGTTGAGCTTGGTGCCGATATTGAATTGGATATGAATGGTGGTGATGTAAATCTTAATTCGTCAACCACAATTACTCTTTCCAATAATGCTGATGCTGTTGAATTTTATGCAACTAATGATACCACATCTGCACTTACCCTTAGTGGTACAGACAGTCTTGCTACTTTTGGTAGTGATGTTGTTATTAATGGTGATCTATTAATTAAAGGTGCGACTACAACTATCTCTACTGAAGAAATGGTTGTTTCTGATCCTACAATTACACTTAATGATGGGAACACTGTTTCTGCTATTGGTGTTGGTCTTGAATTTGAAGTCAATGATACTGTTGCTGGTTATATTAAAACTACAGCTGCTGGTTTTGATTTAGATCCAACCGAAACCAATAACACTTTGACATTAGATCTTGATGCTGCTGCAACAATTCAAGTAGCTGGTGGTCTTTCTATCGAAGCTGATTCTGTTATCGATCAGGATCTTACTGTAGATTCAACAGTAGTTGAATTTGCTGGTCTTAAATTGACTGGCGATATCGATCTTACTGATGCTGCACGTAGTATAACATTAGCATCCTCTGCAGTTGCTTTAGATATCGCTTCTGGACTCCTTAATGTTGATACTGTAAATGGCAAAATTACAACTACTGGTGATATTGATATTACTGGTGATTTGATTGTCGATGGTGGTATTGATCTTAGTCAGACCGGAAGTGCAAATGCTGTAACGTTAACTGATGATCTTACTTCATCATTAACTTTTGGTTCTGCTGGTGCTGCTGGTATCCTTGCTATTGATACGGATAATGGTGCTGAAGGTGTTACCATGTCCGGTACTCTCGGAGTTACTGGAGATGTTACTCTTGCTGCAGAGCTGGTATTCCCAGCTGCTCTTCAGGATGGTACTGAATATATTTCTGATGGTGCTGCATCTGCTAACGTTGCTCAGATTGAGAAATCTTTTGATACCCGAGCACAATATGATAATGTTTTAAAAGTGATGCGTTTTGTTGATGCAGATATCTATGCTGTATAACATATTTTAACGACCGATGATGGGGGATGAAAGTCCCTCATCATTTATTTAAGGAGAAATTAATGACTACTGCTACTAATTTAAATGATATGAAAGTTCGACTATTGCAATTGAAAAGTTTAGGTTATGACAAATTGCTCAATAAAGAGGAATTGAATTCACAACTTACGACTATTGAAGCCGAATTAGTTGCAATTGCTGGTGAAGTTAAAGCGATAACAAATATCATTATAGAAGCTGAAAGTGGAATAACTGAGAATACTCCTGAGAATACTCCTGAGAATACTCATGTTGACGAAAATCAAAATTCTGAATCTACACAACAAATTGGACCAGAATTACCACCTCAGACTAATGGTAATAAATTACCACCAGCACCAAAAGTAACTAAGGCAACTAAAACTCCTCCTAAAAAAGATAAAGTTAAAAAAACATCACATAAAATCGGCAGGAGAGCTTAATGGCTAATTATATTGTACCTGTATTAAGTACATTCGAATGGCAACAGGGGGTAATCAGTAAGATTAATGACCCTCCTGGTAGTCCCTCGAATGGGGACAGATATATAGTCGCCTCTTCTCCTACTGGAGTTTGGATAGGTCATGCGAATGAAATTGCAACATATAATGGTGGTTGGGAATTTTTAGCTCCATTCGAAGGTATGTGTATATTCGTTCGAGATATCGACCGTTTATTGCAATATTCGACAAAATGGGAAGGATTAGTTGCTGCAGGTAAAGATCCAGTTTCGGAGTTTTCTTCTGGACAAACTTTAACAATGGATCAATCTGGTGAAACTGTTACATGTATTAGTTCATCAGCGGAAACATTTTATTTACCTTCAGTTAATACTTCCGATGTAGGTGCATGGTTTAGATTTGTTAAATTGGGTAGTGGTAATATGACTATTGAGGCTGCAGATTCAGACAAAATTGCTGATTCTGGAGCTGGAGATACAATTTACAATGATGAACCACTCCAAACTTATGCAACATTAACCGTTGTGTTAGCATCTGATACACAATGGGTGATTACCGAGGGTCATGGAACTTGGACAACAACAGATTAAATGGAGGGTTAGATTATGGTTGATGTGTCGACCCTGTCATTTGGTGTAACTGGAGCTACTGGTGGATCTGGTGGTTCTGGACGTATTGGTGAACCGTTTCGGGTCGATCAATATTTTGAAACAATATCAAATGCGGACTTTACAGACATTGAGAATAATTCGTCTGCCTCTCCTGACAATATCTATGTTATCACAATATTCACTGATACCCGATCTAATCAATCTGAACCTGCTACATTAGATAGCGATTTAAGTTTACATGCTGTTGCTTGGGATGGAACAGTATGGGCAGATTGGGGACCTTCAATTGGACAAACCGGTGGTTCCGGTGGCTCTGGTGGTAGT
>Ga0164315_10003476_pt1 | contig 12211 bp, 10 predicted proteins | sample GuaBasSedimGuay6_FD_113737 | JGI IMG/M metagenome (GOLD analysis project Ga0164315, IMG submission 113737) | Subseafloor sediment microbial communities from Guaymas Basin, Gulf of California, Mexico - Guay6, Core 4569-2, 0-3 cm | ecosystem: Environmental > Aquatic > Marine > Hydrothermal vents... | reverse complement strand
GTACCTGGAATGTTAGAAGAACACCCTATTCGTTGTCGAGTGGGGGTGAGGGTTCTGCGTTGTATAAAAGTAAAGATGGAGGTGATACCTGGGAATTGTTATCTGATAAAGAAGGATTTCCAAAAGGGATACTGGGGATTATTGGTGTTACGGTATCACCATTAAATTCGCATCGGGTATGGGCTTTGGTAGAGTCAGAAAAAGGCGGCTTGTTTAGATCTGATAATGGTGGAACAACCTGGAAATTAATGACAGATGACCGTTCACTACGACAAAGAGCATGGTATTATTCCCGCATTTATGCAGATACAGAAGACGAAGATAAAATTCATGTTTTAAATGTGCGTTATCATCAGTCGATCGATGGGGGCAAAACTTTTAAAAAGTATGCTACACCTCATGGCGATCATCACGATCTGTGGATTGCACCTGAAGATGCCAATCGAATAATTATTGGAGATGATGGCGGTGCCCAGGTTTCTTACGATGGTGGAAGTAACTGGTCGGTTTATACCAATCAACCTACTGCCCAGTTTTACAGGGTAACAACCGACAACCATTTTCCATACCGGATATACGGAGGGCAACAAGATAACTCAGCGATAAGGATTTTACACCGATCATCAGGAAGATATATTACAGAAGACGATTGGGAATCAACCGCCGGTGGCGAAAGTGCGCATATTGCTGTAGAAAGCAATAACGAAGTAGTGTATGGAAGCAGCTATCTTGGATTTTTAATGCGTATTGATCATCGAAGTGAAGAAGTAAGAAATATTAATGTTTGGCCCTGGACACCTGTTGGGCACGGTGTGGAGGATATGAAGTATCGATTTCAATGGAATTTTCCGGTTTTTATTTCTCCGCACGATGATAATAAACTTTATGTTGCTTCAAATCATTTACATGTGTCCAATAATGGAGGGGAATCATGGGAAGTGATCAGTCCTGATCTTACCCGTAACGATAGCGCAAAGCTTGTTTCGTCTGGTGGGCCAATTACGCAGGATAACACAGGTGTTGAATATTACTGTACCATTTTCGCTGCTGCAGAATCTCCTTACGAAAAAGATCTGATCTGGTCAGGTTCAGATGATGGATTGATTTACGTTACAAAAAATGGTGGAACAGATTGGGAAGATGTAACTCCCAAAGACATGCCCGAATGGATGATGATCAACAGCATTGATATTGACCCATTTAACAAAGGTGGAGCCTATTTTGCAGGAACAAAATACAAAAGCGGAGATGACCATCCTTATCTATACAAAACCACTAATTACGGCAAGTCGTGGACACAAATCACTTCTGGAATACCCGATGACAATTTTACCCGGGTAGTCAGGGCTGATCCGAATAAAAAAGGTTTGTTATATGCAGGAACAGAACGCGGTATGTATATATCATTTAACGATGGCAATACCTGGGTACCCTTTCAGCTAAACCTTCCAATGGTTCCTGTAACAGACCTTGTAATTAAAGACAATAACCTGATAGCAGCTACACAAGGAAGAAGTTTTTGGATCATTGATGACCTGACTGTTCTACATCAATTAACTGACGAGATAGCGAATTCTGAGTTTTATTTATACACGCCTAAAACTTCTTATTTAATGGATGGAGGGCATGCCGCCATATCGCTAACAAAGGGTGAAAATCATCCCAATGGGGTGATGCTTTACACTTATTTTAAAGAAAAACCGGACAGCAGCCAAAAAGTAAGTTTAACAATTCGCGATGCTGATGGAAATACGATCAGATTATTTTCGAAAGACGCCAAAGAGAAAAAAGATAAATGGACAGTAAAAGACAGTACCCGATTATTTGTTTGGGATATGCGTTATCCCGATCCGCTTAAAATAAAAGGCATGTACTTTTTTTGGGTGATGCAAAATGGTCCAACTGCCATTCCGGGAGAATATGAGGCTATTTTAAAAGTTGACGATGATTCAATAAGCACGAAATTCGAGATTATTATCGACCCGAGAGTTCAGGCTACGCAGGAAGACTTACAAGCACAATTTGATTTATTAATAGAAACCCGAGATAAGCTTACCGTAGTACATGAAACCATTAATGATATTCGGTCGGTCAGAAAACAGATCAAAGAGGTTAATTTAAAAATGGATGAGGAAGAATTTGAAACCATTGTAAAAACGGGAAAAAGTATCGATTCGGTTATGACTGTTATCGAAAACGAATTTTATCAGACTAAAAATAAAAGTGAGCAGGATATGCTCAATTATCCTATTAAACTAAATAATAAATTAGGCCATTTATCCGCATTGGCCAATATGGGTTATAATCGTCCCACAGATCAGATGTACGCCTTAAAGGATGAAGTTTTTAACGAAATTGATGCCTATCTTAAGCAATGGAATACCTTGGTTAAGAACGAGATAAGCGAATTTAATCAAATGGTTAAAGACGCGAACATCGATGCGGTTTCTTTGCCAAAAAAGAAAAAGTAATGAAACAGAAAATATTGATTCTTATATTATTTAGCGGAGCGATTTTAATGATTCAATCGTGCAAATACGATAAAGCCTGGGAATTAATGCCGGGGTCGGAGCCTTGTGATACCATATCGGTTACTTTTTCAGGTCAGGTACAATCTATTTTGTTGCATAATTGTATGGATTGTCATTCTACAGAAAATGAAACAGCGGGGGTTGTATTAGATACTTATGCGGGTACAAAACTCGTAGCCGACGATGGGAGGTTGGCGGCTGTTATCAATCACGAAAGTGGTATTTCTCCCATGCCCAAAGATGCTCCGCAACTCGATCCTTGTACCATTCGGATTATCGAAATCTGGGTGGAAGATGGTGCACTTGACAATTAACGAAATCCAATTTATATTGAAAAAGAAAATTTTAATAACACTAATCATTATTGCTGCCCTTGGAGCTTCGTATGTTTATTATCAGTTTAATAAACCCCATAAGGATATTGCTGCTGCTACTCCTGTATCTGCATTAAATGCTGCAGAATTATTTACGGAGTTTGAAATTAATGAAAATGAAGCTAATCAATTGTACCTGGGGAAAATTGTTCAGGTAACCGGAGTTGTTTATTCGGTTGAGTTAGGAACCAATGGCGATTTAAATGTTTTGTTGATGGGAGATGATGATATGTTTGGTGTGGCAGGCAATTTTAATAAAGGGGAATTAAACGAAAGTGAAATAGTTGAAGGAGAACAGGTAACTATTAAAGGCGAATGTGCCGGGATGTTATCCGATGTGGTGTTGATCAGATGTGTAATTGTAAAATAAATAAGATGAGAAAGATTATTTTAATAAACTTAGCTATAGTGCTAAGTGGAGCTTTAAATGCTCAAGGTAAATACTTTACCCGAGACGGGCATATCGATTTTTTTTCCAGTACCTCCATTGAAGATATCAAGGCCAATAACAACAAGGTAACCTGTGTGTTAGATGCAGAAACCGGAGAAATTGAATTTGCGGTATTAATGAAAGCTTTTGAGTTTAAAAAAGCTTTGATGGAAGAGCATTTTAATGAAAATTATGTGGAATCTGAAAAATTTCCAAAATCGAAATTTCAAGGAAAAATTCTCAATATTGAGGATGTTGATTTTACAAAAGATGGAGTTTATGAGGTAAGTGTAAAGGGTAGTTTATCCATACATGGAGAATCTCATGAAGTAGAGACCCAAGGTTTAATTGAGGTGAAAGGTGAAGAGGTGAAGACTTTCGCAGAGTTTCATGTTTCTCCTGAAGATTATAACATTGAAATTTCGGGGGTTGTTCGAGATAAAATTGCTAAAGATTTACTGATAACAGTTGATGTTTTATTAAAACCTTTTAAACGTTAAACAGATGAAATTTAAATCGTTAATAATTTCTTTGCTTTTAATTTTTGTAGGGATGCAGGTATTTTCCCAGGAAGAGGAAGAAAGTTTGCTCGATTTGCTTGGTGAAGACGAGGAAGTAATAAACTATGCACAAGCCAGTTTTAAAACTACACTAGTAGTAAATCTGGCATCGATCGAAAACACGCATGCCGGGGTTTTAGACTTTAAAATAATGCACCGGTTTGGATATTTAAATACTGGATTTTACGAATTTTTTGGCCTGGATCAAGCAACAACCCGATTGGCACTTATATACGGCATTACAGACAGAGTAGAAGTAGGCATTGGGCGAAGTACACTAAATAAAAACTGGGATGGATTTACCAAATGGCGGATTTTATGGCAAAGTACCGGAGCTAAAATAATGCCCTTATCTTTAAGCTTTTTTGCCAATGTATCCTACCGGAGTATTCGTTATCCAGAGGATGATATCCGAACCATTTATCCGTCGTCTAATTTTTACTATACATTTCAGTTTTTATTGGCCAGGAAGTTTAGTGAGCGGTTTACTTTACAGTTGGTACCCTCGTTGGTCCACCGGAATTTAATCGATACCCCTGAAGAAAAAAACGATGTTTTTTCACTAGGTCTATCCGGACGAATAAAACTATCTAAGCGAATAGCTCTTAATTTTGAATATTTCTATTCTTTTCCTGATCAATTGGCTTCTGAATATGTTAATCCACTTTCCATCGGAATCGATATTGAAACCGGAGGGCATGTTTTTCAATTACTTTTTACAAATGCAACAGGAATGGTTCCGGATGCGGTAATTACCGAAACTACCGGGAATTGGACCCAGGGAGATATTCGTTTTGGATTTAATATTTCGAGGGTATTTACTATTGTTGATATGAATAAGCGAAAGGTTGAAAAGGAGAAAAAGAAAGACGCTTAACTAAGATTGATTCACTAAAGGAGGGGGTAAAAAAAATAAAACGGGTCTGGACTCCTCCCGACCCGTTTTCCGAACAATTTTTAGTCATCCAAACCTAAAACATGATGATAAGAGAATCTGAAGAATAACTCAACATGGTTCAAATTGTTCGGTGGAATAATCATTAACCGGAACAAATCTAACCAAATCAATTGCTCTTTGATGTAAGAATGGGCGACACCCTCTTGTAAGATATATACTACATCTTATTACTTTTACCCATATAAATAAATCGGATAGAAACAAGGTAATTAGGGAAATAGCCGTTGTACCCCGGAAATATTACTTCGTTATAACCAATCTGGAATCCAGCTTCCAGCCCAAAACTATCGCTCGCTCCATAAAATATACCACCACCTATAAATGCACCAAAGGTAAAACTCGTGATGGTATTGGCAGCCAAATTGTTCGATGTGGGCATTAAATTGTAGGTAAGTTGCACGTTTCCATGCTCGTCTTCTACATCAAATTTATTGCTTTTTACTTTTGCTGATAAAAAGTTTCCACCCGTTTCGAGATAACCTTTCAAATCATTTTTCCCCAAAATCCAATGCGCCCCAAGGTCGATAATAAATCGTTGTTCTTGTCCGTAAACAGGCATTTTAATAGCATTTGTATTTGGTAGATTCGCATCCGGAACGTTAAGAGTAATTACACTTGAAGTGTTCAACTGAACAAAATTAATATCTAGCAAAATCCACATCTTTTTTGAAATTCCAAAAAAGGATTGAAAACCGATCAGGTACCCAATATCGTAACTCATGTTATAATTAAATTCCAGGTAACTGCCATCGAGTTGAGAATCTGATAGTCCAAGTACATCACGAATTGCTCTTCTATTGTTAGGATCATTAAAAATAACATCGATAACCTTTACATCATTTACGATACTTTCAGCTGTTCCGTTATAGTAGTTTGCACTGGCCGAATTGGCAAAATACAGTCCGGTTTGAATAGCGACAAAAACCGGGATCAAACCTTCACTTTCGTCATCATCGTCATCATCATCATCATCGTCATCCTGGAAAGTTAAACCTCCCGGTGAGCTCATCGTATTTCCTGGAAATTCTGTAGGAAATTCTTTCAATAAGTTTGATTGCCCTACCATGGTGTAAGGCAAAATATAAAACAATACAATGGCAATCCTAAAAACTAAAATTTTCATTTATCGAATCACTTTTAAATTTATAATAACATCTTCTTTCGGCCAGTCAGATGCATCAACCGGCACCTTATTTATTTTGTCTACAACTTCCATTCCCGAAATAACCTCGCCAAAAACCGTATGTTCCAAATCGAGATGTGGCGTCCCGCCCGAGGTTCTGTAAATTTCGAGTTGCTGTGAAGTGTATTTTATGTTTTTATCTTTTTGCTCGCGTTGTAAAGTAGGTTCGTTTTGTTTATTACCAACAACAATATAGAAGTCGAATGCATCCGATTTTTTTTCTGGATTTCCATTGTATGGCCTACTCATGGCAAGCGCCCCTCGTTTATGAATATGTTTTAATGACATTTCAGAAGGTAGCATATAGTCTCCAAGATAGAATTTTTTATTGGCAGCCAATGTTTGATTAGAACTTCCACCCTGAACAACAAAATTTTTAATTACTCTCGAAAATTGAGTGTCTTCATAGATACCTCTGTCGATCAGATGAATAAAATTTGCCCGATGAAGTGGCGTATCTTTGTATAATTTGAGTTTAATATCTCCAAATTCAGTGCTTATCACAACAATTGTTTCAGGATGATCTGCACCATATTTTACAAGATATTCAACGATGTTTTTATCGTTAAGCCTTTTAGCAATGTTCGTTTGTGGTTTAATATCATCTATCGAAATAATGGTATCATTCGCTGTGTTTTTATCAGCATCTGGTTCTTTTTCTGGCCTATTCTCGCACGAGCTTACAACCCCAAGCAAAAACAATAAAACAAATGCCAATTTATTCATGATTCAAAAATAGAATATTCGAATATTGATTTTAATGATTGATAATAGAATTACTAAAAGTAGATGTTAATTAATAATGCGAATCCGCTTATATGGTAAAATCTTCGGGCTTTAAATCGGAGAAATTTTTCTTTCCAAAAAGAAAGTACTCAAATACAACACTTTTTTTATACAACCCGCTGACATGCTTTTGTTTTACATTTTTTTGAATCGAAATGCGCTTCCGGTAAAACTTTGGGAACCTTCGATAAAAAGAAAAATGAGCATGTAAAACCGCAAAACTGTGTCTTGGGTGAAGATCAAACATAAATTTTAAACCCGCAATTCCATCCAGGATCAAACGATAAAATAGTTTAAGAACGAAGTTCCCCTGGTTGTAATTTTTTGTTAGTAAGTATAGGTTATTCCTGAAATTAAGATATGTTTTTTGTGGGTTTGTATTGGATAAAGTCCCGCCTCCTAAATGGTAAACAACCGAATTCGAATTAAAATAAATTTTATTCCCTTGATTTTTAAGCCTCCAGCAAACATCAATTTCTTCCATATGAGCAAAAAAATCTTCGTCTAAGCCTCCAATATCGTGAAAAAGTTCTGCTCTAATAAATAGGCAGGCTCCTGTTGCCCAGAAAATTTCAGCAACACCATCGTATTGCCCGTGGTCATTCTCATAATGATCAAACATCCGGCCACGACAAAACATAAAACCATCTTTATCGATAAACCCTCCTGCGGCTCCCGCATATTCGAACTGATCTTTTGCCTTATACGAAAGTATTTTAGGCTGAGAAGCCGCAATAGAACGATCTTCATCCATAATCTGTATGATGGGATCAATCCAGTTTCGAGTAACTTCTACATCAGAATTTAAGAGGATATAGTATTCGGCTTTGATTTGCTTTAGCGCGGTGTTGTATCCATTGGCATAGCCATGGTTTATATCGTTCAGAATTAATTTAACACTGGGGTAATTTTGCTGAATAAATGACACAGAATCATCTGTAGAAGCATTATCTGCAACGTAAATGGTTGCATTTTGAGAATGTTCAATAACCGAAGGAAGAAATGTATCTATTATTTCTTTTCCATTCCAGTTAAGAATTACTACTGCGACTTTATCCAAGATTACGGGAATTTTATGCTTTGCAAAAATAGAACTTCGATAAGATAAAAAAAGTCTTTTTATCGCGGGTCATTATAATAATCTAATGCCCTGCTACCCACCCCTTCCGGGGCGAACTGTTGATCTACATTATTTATGGGAGTTGTTCGAGAATACAAATCCAACTCCCACTGACTATTGTATCTTTCTCCAACCATATCGGAGTGAAGTAATTCGTAATCATTCGAAGAAAGATCACGGTTATAAAAAACAAATCTTCGGTTATTAAATTTTCCAATGTGGTAGTAAAACCAAATTTGGTAAGGATATGCACTGGGTTCACTGGTTACATTAACCAATTTGTTTGGTTTGCCATACTGCAAATAAACCCTGCCCCGTTCGGTTTCATAGCCTTTTTTTATTTGGCTTCCAAATTCTGCATTTACAGTTAGAACCAACTCATAATATTCGTCCCAGGCTAAATGCGGTTTTTCTTTATTGCGTTTTTCCCAGAACGTGTACATAAATTGTTGAAGCTCATCGGTACTGGCAGTGCTTACTTGATGGTCAATAATATTTTTCTCTAACATCTCGGCTCGTGGTCGCATACTTTTAATATGATCAACTAAAGTATCCCGGTCTGTAATTAATTGTGTAAATAATAGGTCTTCACCCAAAACCGAGTCTACTCTTGCATAATTTGATAATGGGGGAATATTATTTCTGTAAAACCGCAACGATTTATTGTTGATCAATTCATTTTCTGAATTACGAACTTCAATGTCGATAAGATAGGTTCCGCTATAAAGTTCGGCAATATCAAACTGTGTTAATACAACATTTACAGTTTTCCCTTTTTGAACGATCATCTTCCTGAAATTACCGATCACGTTTCTTCCTTCATCGGTAATTTGTACAACGGTTAAATATTTCTCGTCATCACCAAATTTTAAATTTGTGTTGTAAATTTCTGCATAAACCGAAATTGAATTATATGATTTTGGATAATAATTACTGACAAAAGGAATAACCTTGTAACCGGCTTTTGAATACAAATCTTTTTGATCATTTTTAATGTCATCTGATTTCTCATAAGTTTCAACCAGTTCAATGTCGGAAAATTCAACTTTATTGCCGGAAAAAAATATCTCAAAGGGATAATTAACCTTAACAGTATCTCCATTGTCTAAATTTAAATCACGCAGGTATACTTGAAGATTATATTTTCCATTTTTTAAAGAAAATCGTTGGACATCTAAAAAATCCGTTTTCACTTCGCCTTCACTTATCGGGCTTTGAATAAGGGTTTTTCTGAAATCGATAATGTGCTTTCCGCTTTTTACGATTAAGGTAGCCTCTACATTGGCAATTCCAATGCTATTATATTTAACCTTATTACCAATAAAAGAAAGATAAACATCAACATAAGGTTGATCTCCGGGCAGGTTGTATTTTTTCATATCGTAATAAGCTTCCATCTGCTGACCAGAGGAGATCATACTTATTAGTAATACCAGAATTGTAAAAATATTTTTCATAATGTGTACTTGTAACAAAGCTACGAAATAGCAACGTGGAATCAAAAACCAATAGTCCCATTTATATCAGTTTCGTGGATTATTAAGCATTGATTTTAATCAGATAGAAATCCCATTATTTTTAAATTCTCAAAGCTTGCCGATATAAAAAAAATCTTATTTTTGCGACCGATTTCAGGAGAGATGGCAGAGTGGTCGAATGCGGTGGTCTTGAAAACCATTGAGGGTCAAACCTCCGGGGGTTCGAATCCCTCTCTCTCCGCAACTAAAATATAAAAGGGCTCCTTTTTGGAGCCTTTTTTTATTAATGGGAGTTAGAGAAAGTGCACTTTCGAATAACTTCTATTGATAAAAAAGACTTGTGAAACAAGCTTATATTTTAGTTGAATGTCTCCCAAAACGGGATCGCGAAGCAATCCCTTTTTTCAAAATCCAAAGTCAGAGCTCGCTTGCACATATCCCTGGCCATAAAAAAATAGACTGTAAGGCATTAAATAAAAAGTTTTGACGACCCCCCCTTAGGTGTTGAAACAAGCCTATTGTTGTACAACCAAGTCTCGATCTTTTTCCCGCTAACTTTGTTGAATAAATTCGCAATAGCCGAAGCAATCCCTTTTTTAAATTCCAAAATTCAAACCACAAAACCCAAATAAATTCCAAATAAAAAATCCCAAAATCCAAAACCTGGGCTCGCTTGTAAATATCCTTGTCGTAATAAAATTCTTGGGCATAATAAAAAGCCCCAATGGGGCGATAATCACTAGCCCATGGTATAGCCATGGGTATGAAGGATAAAAAAACAGAAAAGCCCCAAAGGGGCGAAACACTTGTTTTTTTATTTACACAAATTTTTGGTTGGCTTCACCCCTTTAGTGCTTTGTAAGTTGGTTATTGACTTAAATAAAAAAGTTTGACGCCCCCACCTTTCGGTGAAACTCAAATCCCAAAGCTTAAATCTGTGTTTCTTAGTAGCATAAATTTCAACGAAAAATTCATTTTACCAATACAATTAAATAGATTAATTTTTGACCTTCAAAATTCAATTTAAAAAAGATGAAAAATCATATCAGATTATTGGTAGTGTTATTACTGATCTTATCAATTCCGGTAATGGCGCAAAAGGATGATTCTACCTACATTTCAAGTCCGGTTGATCAGGGGAACCTGGTTAATAATGGAGACTTCGAAAACTATACAGGAAAATTAAGTAAACCGGGTAAATTTTATCTTGTTGACTATTGGGATGTTCTTACATCCGGACGTGCTGATCTGTTTGAAGCAGGAAATGCTTTAAAATCGATTGGTATTCCCGAGAATATTTATGGTGAGCAAGAAGCATACAGCGGGCAGCGTTATGCAGGTATCAATGCTTTTAGTTATGATCCTAAAAACGTAAGATCCTATTTGTTTACTGAGTTAAATGCATCTTTGCAAAAAGGCCAGTTGTACTGTGTTAAATATGTTGTAAACCTTGCCGACAGATCGAGATTTGCTATTGCGAACCTTGGAGCTTATTTTTCTGATTCAAAATTGGATAATGATGGGGGGGGTAATGTCTTTTTTGAAGCCCAAATAAATAATGAATTCCAAAAAGTTTTAAAAAACACGCTTAAATGGGATGCGGTTTGCAATGTGCTTACCGCTACCGGTAAAGAAAAATATCTTGTAATTGGTAATTTAGATACGGACTCGAAAACCATAAAAGAAAAAATTATAGCTTCGGAAAGTATGGATTTGTCCCAGGTTCAAATGGCTTATTATTACATAGATTACGTTTCTGTTAAACCTGTTGATCGATTTTCGGATTGCAATTGCAGTGCACAAAAAGAGCGTGGTCCGGATATTATTTACAGCAAGGAAAATAGTGTTGATGAATCAGCGGGTGATAAGGAGGTTATTGATAACAGTACCATTTATTTTGGCTTTTTAAAAAAGGAGATGAATTCATCAGCGCGATCTGATCTTGATCGTTTGGCTGCGATAATGGAAAAAGACGAAAGCTACAGGGTTAAGATCACCGGACATGCCGATAGTGAAGAGGCTATTGAATATGGGGGTAGTGAAGAAGTAAAAGAATTTTCGCGTGAAAGGGCTTTTGCAGCACTCGATTACTTGTCGGACAAAGGAATAGAAAAAAATCGTTTCGATGTTTATGGATTAGGTGATACATCACGTGCCAGTAGTGGAAATACGCCGTTGTCGAAAGCTAAAAACCGTAGAGTTGAGTTTGAGTTGATTGTCGAATAATTCCTTTTACAAGATCATCAGGTAATCAACTCGATTGGTTTACTGTTTTATACTTGAACGAAAGATAAGCGATCATCTGGCTAAAAGAATTCATAGCTTCGGTAGTTTCTTTATTTATCGGTTTCTTTTTAAGTCGCAAAAGCAACAACCCATATAAACCGTTTAAACAGACATCAATTTCGTTTTTGGTTGCTGAACTCAATTTGGTTTTAAAAGCATCTATATTCAGCTTAGCCGAAAGATATAAATGCTCATATTTTTGATCTTTTAAAACGTTAAGTAACGCGTTATGAAGATATTGCAATTCAAGTAAAAGGTCATTTAATTCGCCTAAATGCCCTTTGACCATAATGCCCTGATTTTTCATTTTATCGATCAAAAGCTTATACCATTGGCTTATGCTTTTTTTAGTCTCTTCATCAATGGTTAATGGTTCAACTAACAGTTTCGAGATCTGTTCAATATCAAAATTATTTGCTCTTATAATATCCTCTAGCTGCCACATATATAAAATATACTCGGCAATATTATCTTCCTTTTTTTGTTGGGCGATCAGCATAGTATT
>Ga0164315_10003474_pt1 | contig 12216 bp, 9 predicted proteins | sample GuaBasSedimGuay6_FD_113737 | JGI IMG/M metagenome (GOLD analysis project Ga0164315, IMG submission 113737) | Subseafloor sediment microbial communities from Guaymas Basin, Gulf of California, Mexico - Guay6, Core 4569-2, 0-3 cm | ecosystem: Environmental > Aquatic > Marine > Hydrothermal vents >... | reverse complement strand
ATCCGCAAGATGGGTGGCCTCAAGAAATACATGCCGATCACCTACTGGGTGTCGCTGGTCGGATCACTGGCGCTGATCGGCTTTCCGGGCACCTCGGGTTACTTTTCCAAGGATGCGATCCTGATCGCGACGGCTAATTCCGAGGTATGGGGTTCCGGTTACGCCTACCTGGCCGTTCTGCTGGGTGTGTTCGTCACCGCGTTTTACTCCTTTCGCATGTTCTTCCTGGTATTCCACGGAGAGGAGCGTATGGACGAACACACGCGCGAGCACCTGCACGAAACCTCACCCGTTGTCACCGTGCCGCTGATTTTGCTGGCGATTCCTTCGGCGATCATCGGCTGGCTCGCCATCGACGTGGTTTTGTTCAGTGATTTCTTCGACCAGTCGATCATCATTTTCCAGGAACATGGCGCCATGGCCGCGGTCAGGGAGGCTTTCCACGGTCCCGCCAGCTTCGTATTGCACGGACTCAAGCCCGGGCCTACCTGGCTTGCCGCCGCCGGTGTCGGCAGCGCCTGGTACATCTACCTCAAAAAACCGCAGATTGCAGAGAATCTCAAGCAGCGGCTGGGCTGGCTTTACCGCTTGCTCGACAACAAGTATTACTTCGACCGTTTTAATGAAATTGTATTTGCAGGAACGGCGAGGGCGATCGGGCAGGTATTGTGGCGGCTCGGAGACGCGTTGATGATTGACGGACTGATTGTCAATGGCAGCGCACGTCTGGTTGGCTGGTTTGCGGAGGTGGCGCGCCACATGCAAACCGGTTACCTGAACCATTACGCCTTCGCGATGATTTCGGGACTGATCCTGTTACTGGGATGGGTTGTGTTGGGCTAAGCAGAAGAACGAGATAAGGTAAATCTGAATACTATGTATGCTGACTGGCCATTGTTGAGCCTTGCGATCTGGACACCGATTTTCGGTGGTATCCTGGTGTTGTTTGCGGGTGACAGGGAACCGTCGGGAGCGCGAAAAATAGCGCTGATGGTGTCGATAATCACCTTGCTGCTGACGCTGCCGCTGTATACCCAGTTCAATACACAGACCCATTTGATGCAGTTTGTTGAACGCCACGACTGGATCGATGCCTTCAATATCGAGTACTACCTCGGCATTGACGGTATTTCGATGCCGTTGATACTGCTGACCTCGTTTATCACGGTGATCGTGGTTATCTCGGCCTGGGAGGTGATTCAATACCGCGCCTCGCAGTACATGGCCGCGTTCCTGATCATGGAAGGGTTCATGATCGGTACCTTTTCGGCACTCGATTCGATCCTGTTTTACGTCTTCTTCGAGGCCATGCTGATCCCGATGTTCCTGATAATCGGGATATGGGGCGGCGCCAACCGCATCTACGCGACCCTGAAGTTCTTCCTCTATACCTTCATCGGCTCGGTGCTGATGCTGGTGGCTCTGATCTACATGTACTCCAAGTCCGGCAGTTTCGCCATCTTCGACTTTCATCACCTGAGGCTGTCGCTGACCGAGCAGGTATTGATCTTTCTCGCCTTCCTGGTCGCCTTCGCGGTCAAGGTACCGATGTGGCCGGTCCACACCTGGTTACCGGACGCGCACGTCGAGGCACCGACCGGCGGCTCGGTCATCCTGGCCGCGATCATGTTGAAAATCGGCGGCTACGGGTTTCTGCGCTTCAGCCTGCCGATCACGCCGGACGCGAGTGCCGAACTCGACTGGTTAATCATTACCATGTCATTGACCGCGGTGGTGTACATTGGCTTTGTCGCACTGGCTCAGCGCGATATGAAGAAATTGATCGCCTACTCGTCGATCGCGCACATGGGTTTCGTCACGCTCGGCTTTTTTATCGTGTTTCGCATCGTCAATTCCGGACACGGCGAGCAGGGTGCGGCGCTGGCGCTGGAGGGGGGTATGGTGCAAATGATCTCCCATGGCTTCATCTCAGGTGCGATGTTCCTCTGTGTGGGCGTCATGTATGATCGCATGCACAGTCGCCAGATTGCCGATTACGGTGGCGTGGCCAACACCATGCCGATGTTCGCGGCGTTCATGGTATTTTTTGCCATGGCCAATGCCGGACTTCCCGGTACTTCAGGGTTTGTCGGTGAATTCATGGTCATCCTGGCCAGTTTCAAGGCCAGCTTCTGGATCGCGTTTCTCGCCGCGACCACGCTGATCCTGGGCGCGGCCTATACCCTGTGGATGGTAAAACGCGTGATCTTCGGTGATATCGCCAACGATAACGTGGCCGCCCTGACCGACATCAACAAGCGCGAATTTCTGTTTCTCGCGATCCTGGCGCTGGCCGTACTCGCACTCGGTCTGTGGCCGGACCCACTGGTTGAAGTCATGCATCCGACTATCGAAAACCTGCTCAATCACATTGCGAATCCCAAGATATGACCGCCGAATTCGTACAGCCCGACCTGATGCCCGCATTGCCTGAAATGGTGATGCTAGCGATGACCTGCCTGGTGCTGGTGGTCGACCTTTTCCTGCCCCAGGAAAAGCGCGGCTTCACGCTGCTGTTGTCGGTACTGACGTTGGCGCTTGCCATCGGTGCGGTCATCCTGGTCGCACCGGTTTCGTCGATCAGCAGTTTCGGTGGCTCCTTCGTGCTCGATCAAATGGCGGTGGTGTTAAAGATCGCGGTCTGCGCAATCACCATAATGGTGTTCATCTACTCGCGTGACTACCTCGCCGATCACGACATTTACAAGGGTGAATACTACGTGCTCGGCCTGTTCGCGACGCTCGGCATGATGGTCATGATTTCGGCGCATTCCTTTTTGCTGGTATACCTCGGGCTGGAATTGCTGTCGCTGTCGCTGTACGCGATGATCGCCTTCAATCGCAAGTCGCTGCGCGCCTCGGAATCGGCGATGAAGTACTTCGTGCTCGGCGCCATGGCATCGGGCCTGTTGTTGTATGGCATCTCCATCTTTTACGGCATTACCGGAACGCTCGACCTTACCCAGCTATCCATCGCGGTGAAAGGGCCAGCGGCGGAGCACCCGGTTGCGCTCGGATTCGCGCTCACCTTCATCGTCGTCGGACTGTGTTTCAAACTCGGCGCGGTGCCGTTCCACATGTGGCTACCCGACGTCTACCAGGGTTCGCCGACCTCGGTAACCCTGTTCATTGGAACGGCGCCCAAGATCGCCGGCTTCGCCATGGCAATTCGCCTGCTGGTCGACGGGCTAGGGGATCTGCACGTCGACTGGTCGCAAATGCTGACGGCGCTCGCCATCGCCTCGTTGGCGCTGGGCAATGTCGTCGCCATCGCGCAGACTAATTTCAAGCGCATGCTCGCCTATTCGACCATCTCCCATGTCGGCTTTATCCTGCTCGGTATCCTCTCGACCAGCGCTAACGGTTATGCCTCGGCAATGTTTTATACCATCACCTACGCGATCACTTCATCGGTCGCCTTCGGTGTTTTACTGGTGCTCAATCGCAAGGGATTCGAAGCCGAGGAAATAAGCCACCTGTCGGGTTTGAACGACAGCAATCCCTGGTATGCGGCCTTGCTCGCGATTGCCATGTTTTCGATGGCCGGAGTGCCGCCGACGGTGGGTTTCTACGCCAAGCTGAGCGTACTGCAGGCCGTCATCCAGGTAGACATGGTCTGGCTCGCAATCGTCGCTGTGCTGTTTTCGGTGATCGGCCTGTTCTACTATCTGCGCATCATCAAGGTCATGTATTTCGAAAAGCCGGTGGAGGAGCAGACCACGACCATCAAGGAGGCGCTCGATGTCAAAATGCTGCTCAGCGCCAACAGCCTGAGCCTGATTTTTCTCGGTGTCTTCCCATCCACCCTGATGGCTTACTGTATTCTCGCATTCAGTTGAAATCAGCTTGATTTGCGCTTGTATATTCCAGCAAACCTAGCTATTATTCCGCGCCTCTGATGCGGGGTGGAGCAGCTTGGTAGCTCGTCGGGCTCATAACCCGAAGGTCGTAGGTTCGAATCCTGCCCCCGCTACCAACACAATATAAAGACCAGATACTCCCGAGTATCTGGTTTTTTTTTGCCCGCAAACAAAGCCCGATAATGCAACATTTGAGGTGACAGTCAAATATATTGCCCACTATTTCTTTAACTTGCCAATACATAACAATTAGGATGTGAACCTAAGCTTTACCAGCAAAGGAAACCACTGATCGCAATTCCGACAGCTGACGCCAGACTCTCGCCGCGATAATCAAAGCGAAACAAGTCATAAACCAACCAGCATTTATCCATATGGATTCTGCGTAGTTTAGTTTCAAAGTAATAGAGATCTGCATCAATAATGGTAGCAACATTAAGCTAATTAGGGGGTCACTCCACCATCCGCGATTTGAGTGCAATACTAACCAGGCGTATTCCCGTAATTCTTTGCGATGTTCACTAGCCCGTTGCTGAATATGCGCGATAAGTCGTGAAAGATGGAGGAGAAGCAACATAATCACCAGGGGACCGGCAATCGGAACCAGAGGTGCCGGAATGGTAAGTCCGAGCATAGATACACTAACACCGCGTCGCTTTTCTTCAGCAGCAAGTGCACTGAGATAAAGATCAGCATCGGTAAATGGTCGATCGGCAATTTCTCTCCATACATGCTCCAGACCGGAGAAAGGAACAAATTTTCCAACTGAATTAATCTGGCCTAAACCCGGATATTGCACCGTGAGCCAGGTGACGATACTGGTATCGGGCACATCTCGCCGATCGAGAGCATAATTTTTTTCTAATCTTTCGTCGCGTCCAATACCTGCATAATATGGGGGTTGACTAACAACATCCCTGTCAAGCCAATTGCCTTTAATGGTTACCTGGAGCCATCCCATGGGAATGTCGTCATCCTCACCCGAAGTTACACCACCTGCTGTTGCCTGGTAGCTTACTTTAGATGCCAGATTGGTACTTGAGTACCGATCTACATGGAGAACGGTCTCGGTAATCGTCCGCCAGAGCACATGTTCGGCTTCTTCTACATTGACAGAAATGAGTGATGCGTCTTGATTGGCACGTGTTGAATTTACATATCGAAGCATATCTAACGGTGTAGTAGCATCATGCGACATGGAATGAGTCGCAGGGTCGTTCCACTTCGTTGCAATGCTGGTTTCTACATCTAATGTACCTTGAAGTTCGATAAGGGCTTCATTATTCGGTATTGAGCTTCGCGTGATCCCACTAATCACATTGGGTTCAATCCGTTTCCATGCCTCCTCGATTGGTAGATCACCATCTTTCTCACTGTATTTTTGGAAAGGTTCCCGATTCTGAAGTTCTAACTCACGCGATATTTTAGCTGGCGCCAACCGATTTTTAACCCACCCGTCGTATTCGGACCATTCAATTGAGATCGCAGTCTCAATTTGTGCACGTGCAGAAACATAAAGATCTTCAACCGGAACAGCTGAAAGAGCAAAGAGGATTACAATCGTAGCTGTGAGTACCACAAGTTGTTGTAAACGATGTGCAAATCGAAGCGCATCTTGAAACATAGGGTATTAGCTACTCCACATACTGATGACCTATTATTCGTGGGCAAAGTCAATCAACTGAATAACAGGCAATTATGCGGCGGGCACAAATATTGTGATATACCGCCACTTATTTTCAATATATTCCCATGCAAACTAAATTATTTCAATGACAGCAATGTGCCGTTTTCTACACCTATAGGGACACACATTCTTCAAATTCACTCTTCAACTGATTGCCTGAAGCTTTTAAATGAATCCCTTGATTGATCTTGATCAATCAAGGGATTATCAAACTCTCATACCATTAGTTCACTTATACAGTTTGAGGAGACTGAAATGCGAGACAGGCACCTGGAAGTAAAATTACCCTATAAGCTGGAAGGAAGTCCGAATATAGTAGTGGTGTCACTAGTCAGCGTAATGTTAGGCATGCTCGTATTAATATTGCTGGTTTGAGGTCTCGATAAATATCCGGCTTCGAAAAGGGCCAACTAGTTGAGATCTGCCCCAGGCAGTTTTATTAATGCCAAAAAGTGACCGAAATTACTTTATTGATACTCGCTTATCCACCTAAAATAGGCGAGTGCGTTATCACTTACCCATAAAGAACCTGTTTTGTTCGCTGCTTTGCTTCGGGCTGTTGAACTTGACAGGTGTTGCTTTCGCCCAGGTGTATAAATCCTACGATGCCGACGGTAATGTTGTTTTCAGTGATAAACCGACAAAGCGCAGTAAGGAAATTGAAATAACCAAACCGAATTTGAGCGATTCATTCGAAGCGCCACCATCCCCGCCAGCTGAATCCTCGATTGAGACTAAGCCTGAGGCGGGGTCTGAACCCGCACCGGTAACGCAGCCGATTGCGGATGACGATTCCGCAGACACTAATAATGATGGCAGGATTAGCAGGCGCGAAAAAGAGGAACAGCGTAAGAAAAAGCGTGAGAAGGCGAAAGCTGCCGAGGGGTATAAGGAGTAATACTACCTTTGATGTTTCAAATCCGAGTCGCTTTCCTCGATCGTTTTTTGCCGCTCACTGTAAATTAATGAGCATCAGGTGTGTGCGGTTCTCCGTTCTCCGCCCGGGATGTCGCCTGTCGCCGAACTCGAGCGAATCAATAACCCTTCGTACTTACCCACAAACCCTTGTAATCGTTGAGTTGCCTGTAGTATTATGCGCCACCGAAGTACGCAGGATGAGCAGCTAGCTCGAGGGTTGAAAGCCCGAAAGTGTCGCTAAATCAGTCCCGCGACCAGCAAATTCTGGTATCGGTGTTAAGCATTATTTAACTGGCTAGCAATGGATTCAGGTCCACTGTTGTCAGATCTTGTCAGTTAAAAGGCCCTTCTGGGCCTTTTTTGTTGGTTTTTTTGGAGGCAGTTTCGGTGCGCGATCTGACGGAGCTTTTTGAGCCGGTCATCGAGTCGATGGGCTATGAGCTCGTTGGCGTTGAATTCAATGCGACCGCTAACCACGGGACCCTGCGCGTTTATATCGATCGCGAAGCAGGAGTAGATATCAACGATTGCGCCGCGATTAGCCACCAGATCAGCGGTATCCTGGATGTCGAAGAGCCGATAAAACAGGCCTACGACCTGGAGATATCGTCGCCAGGCATCAACCGGCCGATGTTCAAGCTTGCGGATTTTGAACGATTTGCCGGTAAAACCGCGAAGATCAAGCTCGCGGTGGCTCAGCAGGGAAGGAAGAATTTCAAGGGCCAGTTAAAGGGTGTGGTTGACGCTAAACTGGTCGCTATCGAGGTGGATGGTGAACAATTCGATCTGCCTTATGCCGATATTGCCAGGGCGAACCTGGTCGGTGAATTTTAAACTGGATTGATCCGTCTGCTATAACCAGCATTCGGATAGATGACACATTACGAGTAACAGCGATGGATAACAAAGAAATTCTGTTAGTAGCGGATACCGTCTCCAACGAGAAGGGTGTCGATCGTGAAATCATATTTGAAGCAATCGAGGCGGCGCTCGCATCGGCGACGCGGAAGAAGCATCAACAAGATATCGAGGTACGGGTCGATATTGACCGTAAGACCGGTGATTACGATACCTATCGTCGTTGGGAAGTGGTCGAGCCGGCTGAAAACGGCGGCCTCGAGGAACCCCTGCGCCAGATTACGCTGGAAGCCGCGCAATACGATCAACCCGAGCTCGAGCTCGGTGACTTCGTCGAAGAGCAGATCGAATCGGTCGAATTTGGCCGCATCGCCGCGCAGACCGCCAAGCAGGTCATCGTGCAGAAGGTCCGCGAAGCCGAACGGCGCAAGGTGATCGATGCCTATACCGATCGCGAGGGCAGCCTGGTCATGGGCCAGGTAAAGCGTGTCGAACGCGGCAATGTTTACGTCGACCTGGGCGACAATGCCGAGGGCTTCATCGCGCGCGAGCAAATGATCCCGCGCGAATCGATGCGCCCCGGTGACCGCGTGCGCGGCTATCTTTACCAGGTTGCCTCGGAAGTGCGCGGCCCGCAATTGTTCATCAGTCGTACCGCACCCGAATTCCTGGTCGAGCTGTTCAAGCTGGAAGTGCCGGAGGTAGGCCAGGATCTGATCGAAATCATTTCCGCCGCGCGCGATCCCGGCATGCGTGCCAAGATCGCCGTGAAAAGCAACGATCCGCGCATGGACCCGGTCGGTGCCTGCGTCGGTATGCGCGGTTCGCGCGTACAGTCGGTGTCCAACGAACTTGCCGGAGAGCGAGTCGACATTATCTTATGGGACGAAAACGCAGCGCAGTTCGCGGTCAACGCCATGTCGCCGGCCGAGGTCACCTCGATCGTTATCGATGAAGAGTCGAACTCCATGGACATTGCTGTTCCCGAAGAGAAGCTGTCGCAGGCGATCGGGCGTGGTGGTCAGAACATCAAGCTCGCCAGCCAGTTGACCGGCTGGACCCTGAACGTCATGGACGAGGCTGCCGCCGAAGAAAAGTCGGAAGGCGAGTCGCGTCAACTGGTCGAAAACTTCATGACCCAGCTCGATGTCGACGAGGAAGTCGCCATCATCCTGGTACAGGAAGGACTGACCACGATCGACGAGGTCGCCTATATTCCCGAAGATGAGCTCATCGAAATAAGTGAATTTGACGAGGAGATCGTGCAGGAACTGCGCGGTCGCGCGCGCGACGCTCTGTTAACCATGGCGATTGCACGCGAAGAGACCGCCGAGGCAGGCGAGCCGCAGGATGATTTGCTCAACATGGAATACATGACCAGCGATCTCGCACAGAAGTTGTCGCACCGTGGGATTTGCACCATGGAGGATCTGGCCGAGCAGTCAACCGACGAACTGGAAGAGATCGAAGGCATCGATACCGAATTTGCCGGAAAATTGATCATGAAGGCGCGTGAGCCGTGGTTTGCCGAGGCTGAAGCCGAGCAGGGCTAACGGGCAACTTCGAGCATATAGAGCAATTAATAAGGGCGATTGGACAGGGCGACTGGATAGATAATCATGGCAAATGTTACAGCAAAGCAACTTTCTGAAGTCATCGGCGTCAGTGTCGACAAGTTACTCGACCAACTGAAATCCGCGGGTGTCGAGGTCAAGAGTGCGGACGCCCCGATTTCCGATGAAGACAAGATGAAATTGCTGGAGTCGCTGCGCAGCAGCCATGGCAAAGAGGAAGCCGACGGGCCGAAGAAGATCACACTGCGTCGCAAGAGCAAGAGTGAACTGCGCGTTGCCGGCACCTCGGGGCGCAATGCCACGACCAAGACGATCAATGTCGAAGTCCGCAAGAAGAAGACCTATGTGCGGCGTTCTGAGGTCGTTGCCGAAGAGGACAAGCTGCAGGAACAAGCCGAGTCCGAGGTCGAAGAGCAGAACCGCTTGCAGCAACAGCAGGTCGAAGATGAGGCCCGTCTGGTAGAAGAAGCAGCCCAGGCCGCGGTCGCGGCGGAGCAGCAGGCTGTTGCCGAGGCGGCACGCGCCGAGCTAGAGAAAAAGGCTTATGCAAAAAGCCTGCAGGAAGTCGAGGTCGCGCAGAAGGCGATCGAGCGCGAGCGCGCCGAGGCCGAAGCGGCCGAAGCGGCCGAAGTCGCGGCGCGCGTCGCACTCGAGGAAGCCGCCACCGCCAGCGCCGCAGCGGCGGCAGCAGCGCCGGAGAAAGCCGGCAAACACGGTAAGCATGAAGACAGGCACACCCGTTACGGTCGCAAGGAACTTCACGTCAAGGAATCGGCCCATCAGCCCAACCGTAAGCAAAAATTCAAAAAGGGGCAGCGCCAGGTTCACGACATCAGGAACCTGCACGGTTTCGAAAAGCCGACCGCGCCTGTGGTGCGCAATGTCGAGATCCCCGATGCGATTACGGTCGCTGAACTTGCCCAGCGTATGGCGATCAAGGCCGGTGACGTCATCAAGGTGTTGATGCAGATGGGAACCATGGCAACCATCAACGAAATTCTCGACCACGATACCGCGACACTGATCGTCGAGGAGTTGGGTCACACAGTTGTTTCCGCCGCCAGTGATGATGACTTCGAGAATGAGTTAAAGGCGAGCGCCGAACAGCAGGGTGAAGCCAGGGTAACCCGCCCACCGGTAGTCACCATCATGGGTCATGTCGATCACGGCAAGACTTCACTGCTCGATTACATTCGCAACTCACGGGTCACCTCTGGCGAAGCCGGTGGAATTACCCAGCATATCGGTGCTTATCACGTCGAAACCGACAAGGGGGTTATTACCTTCCTCGATACGCCCGGGCACGCGGCCTTCTCGGCGATGCGCGCGCGCGGCGCCCAGGCAACTGATATCGTGGTGCTCGTGGTCGCAGCCGACGATGGCGTAATGCCGCAGACCAGGGAAGCGGTTGAGCATTCCCGTGCCGCGGGCGTGCCGATGGTAGTAGCGGTCAATAAAATCGATAAGGAAAATGCCGACCCTGATCGTGCCAAGAATGATCTTGCGGCGCTCGAGGTTATCCCCGAGGCATGGGGCGGCGAGAACATGTTCGTGCACGTCTCCGCGATAACCGGGGAAGGCATCGACGCGCTGCTGGATGCAATACTGCTGCAGGCCGAGATTCTCGAACTCAGCGCGGTCGATAGCGGCAATGCCAAGGGTATCGTCGTCGAGGCTTCGCTCGACAAGGGGCGCGGCCCGATTGCCACGGTGCTGGTTCAATCCGGTAGCCTGAAGCAGGGTCAGATGCTGCTTGCGGGAACCCAGTTTGGGCGGGTGCGCGCGATGTATGACGAGGCCTCCAACCCAATCAAGACCGCGGGTCCGTCGATGCCGGCCGTAGTGCTGGGTCTGTCCGGCGTGCCGAACGCCGGGGACGAAGTTTTCGTGGTTGAAAACGAACGCAAGGCGCGTGAATTCGCCTCCACGCGTGACGCCAAGATACGTGAAAGCAAGCTGGCCGATCAACACAAGGCCAAGTTGCAGGGCATGTTCGATGCCATGGAAGAAGGGGAGGTCGCTGAAATCAAGGTTCTGATCAAGGCCGATGTACAGGGTAGTGCCGAGGCGATACGTGAATCCCTGCACAAACTGTCTACCGATGAAGTGCGTGCCAAGCTGGTTTCGACCGGGGTTGGCGGCATCAACGAGTCGGATATCAACCTGGCGGCTGCCTCGGATGCGATGGTAATCGGTTTCAACGTGCGCGCGGATGCAGCGGCAAAGCGGGTCGCAGGCGATTACGGCATTGAAATTCGCTACTACAGCGTGATTTACGACATCATCGATGATGTCAAGGCGGTCATGTCGGGCATGTTGTCGCCGGAATCCCAGGAAACGATTATTGGCCTGGCCGAAGTCAAGGATGTGTTCAGTTCGCCCAAGTTTGGCGATGTCGCCGGTTCGATCGTTATCGAAGGTGTGGTCCGCAAAGGGCAGCCGATCCGGGTATTACGCGAAAACGTGGTTATCTACGAAGGCGAGCTCGAATCCCTGCGGCGTTTCAAGGATCCGGTCGAGGAAGTTCGCATGGGTACGGAATGCGGTATCGCGGTGAAGAACTACAACGATGTCAGACCGGGAGATCAAATTGAAGTGTTCGAACGCACCGAAGTAGCGCGTACCCTCGAGTGAGTCGGTTAAACCGAGCCAGCTAAAATGCCGAAAGAGTACTCGCGCAGCGAACGGTTTGCTTCACAGATCCAGCGGGATCTGGCAAGCCTGGTTCGAACTGAATTAAAGGACCCCGGCCTGTCGGCTCCGAGCATACTGGAAGTCCAGGTGAGCAAGGATCTCTCCCACGCGCGCGTCTTTTTCAGTGTGCTGGATCCGCTGGACGCACCCGAATGCCTGGCAGCCCTGACCCGGGCGAGCGGTTTTCTGCAACGCGAAATCGGCAAGAGCCTCAAGGCCCGAGTCACGCCGAAGCTCAGCTTCATCTACGACGACACCGATATTCGCGGGCGCCAGCTATCAGACCTGATCGACTCGGCGCTGGCCAGCGACAAGGATAAAGCCAACCAGTAATGGGAAGCAGAGGCAAGTCCGGGGACTATCGCGACGTCGACGGTATCCTGATTCTGGATAAGCCGATAGGCGCCAGTTCCAACCAGGCCCTGCAGCGCGTGCGCAAGCTGATTCGCGCGCGTAAAGCTGGCCATTGCGGCAGCCTCGACCCGCTTGCTACCGGCGTGTTACCGATATGCCTCGGTGAGGCCACCAAGTTTTCCAGCTATCTGCTTGGCGCTGACAAGTCCTATCGCGCACTCTGCCGACTCGGACAAACGACGACCACCGGCGATGCCGAAGGAGAGGTACT
>Ga0164315_10003473_pt1 | contig 12218 bp, 10 predicted proteins | sample GuaBasSedimGuay6_FD_113737 | JGI IMG/M metagenome (GOLD analysis project Ga0164315, IMG submission 113737) | Subseafloor sediment microbial communities from Guaymas Basin, Gulf of California, Mexico - Guay6, Core 4569-2, 0-3 cm | ecosystem: Environmental > Aquatic > Marine > Hydrothermal vents... | reverse complement strand
GCAGCAGCCTCCAGAATGACCCGGGGAACCCCTTCACGATAATAAGAGGTAAACAACAACATATCCGCTTGTTTGAGTATGGGTACAACATCGTCAAGCCGACCAAGATACTCCACAGCAGATTGCGACTTGAACCATTCAGCGGCTATGGCATCGGGATGTACCGAATCTTCTTCTCCAGCCCACAGAAACCGGGCTTGAGGCCATTTAAGACGAATGCGTGTAGCCACTTCAGAAAACTCACGTACCCCTTTCTGCCCCAATAGCCGTCCCAGCATGATAATTTTGGGCCTTGAAAGATCATACGACATCCGGTCGGTCATCTGGAAACGCTGCAAATCGACGCCCGAACCAGGAACAAGACATGACTTTTCTTCTGAAATCCAGTTCTTGCACAAGAAAAGAGTCTGATCATCGCTATTTTGAAAAATTGTCATATTAGCTTTCGGCAAAGCGTACTTATATCCCATTCCCGCCAAACGGGCAGCTACACCACCCGTGACAAACGCATGACCCAAGCCGGTAATCGTATTAACAACACGTATATTGCCCAAACAACGCTTGGCAGCAATCGAACCGAAAATAACCGGCTTAGCGTGAAACTGATGGACCAAGACAGGGCTCCATTTATTGAAAATATCCGACAAGCGCCTGAATGCCCGGACATCAGCAAGAAAAGAAAGACCGCCACGATCAATGTCGAGCTTTTCTAAATAAGCCCCCACTTCACACAACGAACGGCTCTCCTCATCGTCAGCGGTCGCCAGAACAACTTGCCAACCGTTTTCCAAAAATCGCCGTATCAGGCCGGTACGCGAACTGGTCAATGCATAGCCACGATTGGCGATGAAAATAACAACAGGTTTTTTCATTTGTGAGTCACTTCCAGCCAAGCCTGAAACATCAACACATCCCACAAATAATAATGCCAGCGCCGCTTACCGGAAAGATGCTCCTGCCACATTTTCCTGATCGGCTTGGGATCAAAGAAACCTTCTTCACGCAAACGTTTTTCATCCAGTAACTCTTCCGCCCACTCACGCAAGGGGCCGCGCAGCCAGTACTCAATCGGCACCCCGAATCCCATCTTGGGGCGATCCATCAACTCTTTAGGGATATAACGATAAAGAACCTGGCGCAACAGCCACTTGCCTTGCCCATCACGGTATTTATATTGCATGGGAACCCTCCAGGAAAACTCCACCACACGATGATCCAGCATAGGAATCCGCCCTTCCAGACTAACCGCCATGCTCGCCCGATCTACTTTGGTGAGGATATCACCCGGCAGGTAGGTCATTTGATCCAGATACATCATCTGCTCACGCAGACCGGGAAGTTTCGGCCAACACTCAGGAGTGCTTAATAAAGTGTTTGGCTCCTCAGCATCGAAAATAAGCTTATCCGGATTTTTGGCGTGTGACACTAGTTCACGATAAAAAGCCTGGCTTGTAGGGTTGCCCACTATCTCCGCCAGTTTTGGCAGCCGGTCGGACAGATGCTTGATTCTCATTCTTTCAGGTAACAAAAGTGAGACTTTTTCCAGAGCCACACCCGGCATACGAGGCATGATCCAACTTGCCGCGCGACGAAGCGGTACAGGCAGACGACTGATCTTGCGCCAGATTTGCTCGCACTTGACATAACGGCCATAACCATAAAAAAGTTCATCACCACCGTCGCCAGACAAGCTCACCGTAACATGCTTGCGGGTTAACTGGCTGACAAGATAGGTCGGTATCTGCGATGAATCGGAAAAAGGCTCATCCCAAATTGCCGGCAGCCTTGGAATGATATCCATGGCCTCTTCAGGAGTCACATAGAGTTCCGTATGCTCCGTGCCTAGATGTTCCGCCACTGCCTTGGCGTAAGTTGCCTCATTATGCGACCCTTCGTGAAATCCAATGGTAAAGGTCTTTACCGGTTGGCTTGATTGGGCCTGCATAGCGGCGACAACCATGGAGGAATCAAAACCGCCGGACAAAAAGGCACCGAGAGGAACATCCGCCATCATCCGTCGTCCCACGGCATCGCGCAGCAGATTGTCGAGTTTATCAATCAACTCACCTGCCGTTGCACCTGTCGTCTCATTCACACCAGATTCAGCAATATGTTTCAGATTCCAGTAGCATATCGACTTTGAAACCTCTTTTCCCGTGTTTCGCACAGTCACATAATGAGCTGGGGGAAGCTTCATAATCCCCTGATAGATGCTCCTGGGGGCGGGTATGTAATTGTGACGCATATAGAGAGCCAAAGCATCCCGATCCACCTCGCCGTGCCAATCTGGATGTACGCTTAAAGCCTTGAGTTCGGAGCCGAATAAAAAAGTATTACCGTTTTGACCATAGTAGAGCGGCTTTTCGCCCATGCGATCGCGAGCAAGGAATAGAGTTTTTTCCGTTTTATCCCACAGAGCAAAGGCAAACATTCCGTTAAGCCGGTTAAGGGTTCCCTCCATGCCCCAATATCGCAGAGCGGCCAACAAGGTTTCGGTATCGGAATGCCCCCGCCAGGTAAAACCGCCGCCTAGTTTATCAAGCTCGGCACGCAAATCCTGATGGTTATAAATTTCACCGTTATAGGTTAGAACAAAACGACCACAGGGAGACATCATGGGCTGGTGACCAGCTGGCGACAGATCGATAATCGAGAGACGCCGGTGCGCCAGAGCCAATCCGGCATCTTTGTCCAGCCAGACACCGCCATCATCCGGCCCACGATGCTGAATCCGCACCGCCATTTTTTCAGCGACGACAGCATCGGTATCTCCATTACTATTCCAATAGCCGACAAAACCACACATAGATTAAACTTTTCTCTTATTGCTTATCAAATTTTCATACAACGCAATGTATTGCTTCACTATAGATTCGAGAGCAAAATTTTCCAGTATATGATTCCTCGCATGTGAGCCTAATTTAGATCTTTCATCAGCAGACAACAGTAGCAACCTTTCTATTCCGACAATAAGGGACATTTCATCACAAGGTGGGACAATCACACCGTAATCGGAAACAATCACAGCACTGTCCCCGACATCAGTGGCCACACAAGGCACTCCACAAGCCATAGCCTCACCGAGAACATTCGGGAACCCCTCTCCATAGGAGGAGGAGGAGGAGAGAATATCCATAGCACTCATCAGGCCTGGGATATCAGGGCGTTCGTCAAGCAGATGAAAGCGGTTGCTTAAATGGGATGGAACCAACTGCCTAAGTCGCTTATTACTAAATGAAACACCTCTTCCACATAGAAGAAAATGAAGAGTTGGAAAATGATCAGCCAATTTAACTGCTGCCCCTAAGAACAAAGGATGATCCTTCATAGGATGCAGTCTAGCGACATGACCGACAACCAACGCATCTTCGGGAATGGTTAATTCTGAACGCACCTTTGCACGAGCATTTTTAGAAGGATGACAGGTTCGTATATTAATCCCGTTAGGAATAACCTGACCATTCTGTGAAGAAAAACCGAATTTCTCATGCTGAATACGGGAAACATGGCTGTTGTAAAGAATACTGTCTGGAACCGAGGAAAAGAGGCGATTCGCTCGGATAATCTGCCTTGTCATGAGCTTTTCTTTAGCAAGATCATAAATGCTATGTCGAACATTCCATAAAATGGCGGGTTTGTTTTGAGAAAAAAAGCGAGCCAACCACGCAGCCAGGTTACCGTGATACATCCAGCCCTGAATTAAATCCGGCTGCTGTTTTTGCATGACCCGACGTAATTCGTTGAGAATAGAAAGTGAAGGGACTCCGCGTCGCATGCCCAAGGACGTAACCGGCACTCCCAGTGCCTCAATTTGCGGCACCATTGTCCCTTCATCCATCAGGGAAACAACAGAACAATTAAACCTGTCGACCATCCCGCCCTGAAGAAGGTTGTATAGTGCTCGTTCCGCGCCACCGGTGTTGAGGCCAGTGATGATGTGGACAACCCTCATGTTGACACAGTATTGATTTTGTTTTGCAAGGCCTTATCGCGGTCAAAAGTGCAGTATTTACGGCGAGCAGAATCTGATAAAAGAATACCTGTGATAATTAAAAGTGAACGTGACTCTGTAAGATTATGGGTTGTCATCGCCATAACTCCCAATAAAATTGTCAATGCGATTATTGAAGGGTCTTTTCTTTTAACGCCAACCCATAATACTCCAAAGGCAAGTGCAAACAAACCTGCCAGCCCTGCTAAACCACTTTCCAACCATGCCCTTAACAGCATATTATGTGGCCCCTTCTCCTGAGCATAAACAAAACCGGTACCATATCCAAAAAAAGGTTTTTTTTCAATCAGCTCTATTGCTGTTATGGCGACTTGGTCTCGTCCATTGATGTCAGATAGAGCAGACGCAATGATATCACCTTTCATCCCATACCTGCTGTTGAATAGTAGGCATATTAAAATAATCACCATTAACACACCGGCCATAGTGGTCTTTATGAACCTATTATATCTGATCGTAGCTACACCAGACCCTTTACTCCACCATAGAGACAAGCAAAACATTAGCGCTACATAATCAAGCATCCCACTGCGACTTTGTGATAAGACTATAATAGTACCAGCAATTATTGCGGCAAAAAATTCAAGCCACTTTAGTCTATGCCAGCGTACAGAGCCCAAAAAAAGTAAAACAGCAACGGCCCCTACGGTATTAGGGTTTCTCAAGGTTGCAGCAGAACGACCCCATAATTGACTCGCACTGATACCGCCATAAAGAGTATCAAGTGCTGTTATGATTAACAATACCGCCAACATGCCAAACATAAAACATGAGACATGTTTCCCAATTAATGAGCCAATCACATATCCCATTAGGATCAATAACACCATATATATCCAGAAAAACAGAATATATATCTTCTCTGGGAGTATATCCCATCCTGCAATACTAACTATCTGTATCAGTACATATACCGACAGCCCAGAGAGAAGAGTAGCTCCTTCTTTAGATATAAATATAACCTTATTTTTTTTGGCAAAAAGAGAAATCACTAACAGTGAAACAAATGCAATAAAAACCTGTAAGCTTGGCGCAATATTAACAATATCTGCTAGGTAAAAATATGCATCAATTTGCAAGACAAAAAAAGCACAGACAATAAATAGTATAATCTTTAAAATCATTGTATTTCAAATTGCTCTTCCGTTAAATCAATCATTTTTTGAACAGAAAAATTATCAACTATTCGTTCTCGATATTTCATCGAACACTCGGAAGTTATATTCTCTTTTATCGTTGCAATCATAACATTAGCCAGTTTTTTTGGATCACAGGGTGGAACAACACGATTGTTACATCCCACTATTTTTGCCGAATCCCCCACATCCGTCACCACACAGGGGACACCACAGGCCATGGCCTCACCAATCACATTGGGAAAACCCTCGCCGTAAGAAGAAGAAACTAGCAGGTCGAGGGAACTGTAAATTGCAGGCATATCCTTGCGCTCACCCAGCCAGACGACTTGGCTATCAAGGCCGAGCTTCTTTGACAATGCCCGCAACTCATTAAGATAACCTGCAGCACCACCACCTACACATAAAAACCTGATATTTTCGATTTCTTTTACCACCAAAGCCGCTGCCCTTAAAAATGTCTGGTGATCTTTCATCGGGTTCAGACGTCCCACAATTCCTACAAGCAGCTGATCAGACGATATTCCTACTTCAGATCGGATTTTTTCCCGCAATTCTTCGTTAAACTGAAACCTGTTTGTATCAATCCCATTAGGAATCACCAAATATCTTTGCGGTCGGTAACCGCGTTTAAGCAAACATTTCAATCCAGCATGTGAATTGGCGATCAATAGTTTTACCGTCGGAGAGACCAAAGCACACATCCTGTCAAATACAGCCATTTTCCAATGGCCCTCCATGTTGGAAGAACGGATGCCCCAAATCAAGACAGGTTCTACTTCAAATCTTGTTGCCAGCCAAGCAATAAAATTCGTTATTTCAAGCATACTGTACAGGTTATCCGAACCTTTTACCAACCTGCGCAAAACCACAGGGGAAATGATAAGCTGAAAAATTCTTGTTATTACATTACCGCCCCTCCGAGGCCAGAGTGATAGTAATTTCACAGCAGGACTTTGCAAAAGTTCATCAGCAATCTGCCCACCAGGAAAAATCGTTATGACTGTTACTCTATGTCCAAGTCCTGCCAAGCCTTTCGCAAGAACTACTAGTTGTCTCTCAGCACCACCAACATTCAATGTGCCAATAAAAAAAGAAATATCCATTTTATAATTTTCTACAATATCCATAGCGCCTAAGCAACCAACCTACAATATATCCAAAAGAATTTTTATCAAGCTCAGAAAGGGACTTTTTCCATTCATAATCAGGGTTCAATTTAATAACACCCGTCATCCTCAGACGATTTCCCGCAACTGTGTGTCCAACAGGAATTTTACCTTCATTATTGATCATGTTATTTATGCCATGGAAACTAACACCCATAAAATCACCTATAAGATTAAGAACTTTATCTGTATTTTCCACGAACTCCTCATAAAAAACTTGCATAGAATGCTGGAAGTTTCGAAATAACATTTCGGATAACATGTTCACAAAGGCCCATGATAGCGCTGTCTTCCAAATTGGCAATGAGTGCAAATCTTGTTGTACTCCAGCTTTGGGATCTTTCTTATAGGATTTCTTCAATGACCAAGCAACCCCTCTGCCATCTCGAACAAGGTGGATAACGTAAAAATCAACATCCAGCATATTTGCCAAAGCAAAAGCTCGAACCGGACTTTTGGATGACTCTACAACTATCCCTTTGCCGCTCACTATTGCAATTGCTTGGAATAGTGACTGCTGAGCATGCAAATAGCGCTTGTAACCAGCGGTTCCAAACAGTCGCGACAAATAGAGATATGGCAATCTACGGACACGTTCATAGTGATGTTGTAATTCTGCCAGCTCAGAGATATCCTTATAACCGGAAAGTTTTTTCCACTCATCCCTCACCTTTGCCCAAAATGGACAATCCCCAGCCCTTTCACCGCAAGCACAATATTCAAAAGGATTGGAAAAAGCCTTGGAAGCATTGACCAATTCCCCAACACTCTCAATCTCAGGATGACCTCCCAGAACAGTATCCAGCACTGTCGACCCGCTGCGCCCCGCACCCATGATATAAATAACTTTCAAGCGATTCAATTGAAACGTACTCCCTGTTTAATTTTTTCTGGCTATAATGATAGCTTCTGGCGACGTGATCCTATTATTAGGGATAATCCAGCGACCTATTTTTTCGATCAGCAATAATGGTATCCTTGTAAACAAATAGAATGGGCCAAATACGCTCTTTAATTTTGGATATACTGCAGCATTCCAAAACCCAATATGACCAGCATAGTCAGAAAAAATAATTTCATTACCGCCTGCCCTGTCAAATGCTTTCACAAGATCATCCAAAGACATACCGTTATGCTGCCTCCATTTCTCTTTATCCACAAAACGCATTATACTGCCATTCCATCCAGCATGATTCGGCACAGAAATAATAACGAGACCACCTACTTTGGTAACCTCCAAGTGCTTGGCAACGGCATCTACCGGATCGTCAAAATGCTCAACAAAACCGAAACTGGCGACCAGATCCCAGCCAGCTTCATCAACATGATCCTTTGCCTTTAGATTAAAAAAATCATCGTTTATCATTTTAGCTGGAATATCTTCTTTATCCAACATTTCCTGAGCCAGTCTGGAACAGGATTCAACATATTCCACCCCCCAAGGTTCATAACCAAAGTATTTATAGAAATACCAGAGATACTTTCCCGGGTATGCTCCAACCTCAAGAAACTTTCCTGTTTTTTGCTTTGGAAGATATTTGTTTAATATTTGGTGTGTTTCTCTAAATGACGGTTGTTCGGGATCAAAAGTCAGACTTTTTTTGCGTACTTTTAACCATCGTTTTTCCCATTGCGATTTATTACTAAGTCTCATGAATTTCAAAATCCTCAACACAATTAAATATAGAGCCGTCAAGCCTTTTCAAAAAAGATAGATCCAATAGAAGAATTTAGGCCAAGCAGCTTTATGACAAAAAAGAGCAAAATGCCATGTGATATTGCCAAAGAAACTGCCGTTGAAAAAGCTGCTCCAGAGGTTCCATAAAAAGGAATCAAAAAAAGATTTAATCCTATATTTAAGACAGCTGCTACACTGACACCAATCAGGGCTTCTTTTTCATACCCAGCCATTTGCAAAATCATACCTACGGGGCCAAATCCTGCGTTTAAAACAAAACCACCCGCCAGTATCAACGATGGAAAATAACTTGACTGATATACATAACCAAAAACACTTGAAAAAAACAATTTTCCAAACATAGCTAAAATCAATGCTAACAGTAGGGTACTGAAAAAGCCTAATAGCACACTTATTTTTACAATTTTACGTAATTTATTCTTATCCTCTTGAGCACAAAACTTTGCTATATAAGGGGCCAACAAGACATTTAAAACCTGGGGTCCAAAAGAGATTAATAACGAAACTTGGGCAGCTATACGATATATAGCAACTTCGTCATCACTTCTTAGTAGGCCAAGCATCAGTATATCTGTATGCCCAACAATAAATTGTACTCCTGAAATGAATGCCAGAGGAAAAGCGGCACTAAGCCAAAATTTACTTCTGTACGTAACGCCAGAACAAAGAATTAACTCTTCAGGTCGAAACTTCCATAAAAAATAAGCTCCGACAATAAACGCACCTAAAGAAGCAACCACATGTGCTGTCATCGTGTTAACAGCATCTATATCGATATCAGGTAAAACCAAAATCAACATCAATATAGATAAAAGCAACAAAGCAGGTCGTAGTATGCTTTCTGGTAATTGTCCTAATACAACATGTCGCAGACCTTTAAGTGCTGCACCGCGTATATTTCCAAGCGTAATCAATGGAATCAGTGGCAAAGCCCACAAAAGCACCTTATATTTTTGTGGGCTGAGGTCAGTCTTGTAGAAAATCAGCACAACTATGACGACGAGAACAGAAACAGCAGAAAATAGGCAGGCAACCATAGTGCTCCAGTGCCACAACCCACGTAAATCAGTCCATTTTTTTTGCGCTTGAGTTACCGCAGTTTCACGTATAACAAGTTGTGGAAGCCCCATTTGTGCCGGGATTGCTATCATCATTATCAGGGCATAAGCAAAAGAGTAAATACCCAAATCACCTGGATCAAGAACACGAGCCAATAACACTGACAATAAAAAGGCAAGAAGCATGCTTAGCAACTTCAGACCAAAACTACCTAACCCACCTCTTAAAAGCTGTTTTTTAAAACTATCAGTTGAGCCAAGCAAACCAAATATATGTGTATTTTCTCTAATATCTAAACTCCCAAAATTGATTATGTGTACCTAGAATTCGTGAAAAAGAGGGGGGTCAAACGTAGACTTGACCTTATCGCATCAAGTTGCCAAGACGTCTCCACCCAACCGCACCTTGATCCGCTGTTTTCATCAGACAAACAATAACAAAATCTGGATCAAAAAATGCTCTTTAGCTTTATTGCTGCTGCCGCACCTTGATCATAAATTCAGCAAAGAATGCGACCATAATACTTCCCATCAGACCCAGCATAAAAGCCAACACCACAATTAATGTTTTCTTGGGTTTTATCGGTTTATCCGATACGCTTGGTGGCTTATTGATATTAGTCCCTTTGATGCCAGTCAGCTTTAACTTTATATCATCAATCTTTAAAGCCATCTGACTTTTCCGATTTAAAATATTTGCCAATTTTTCTTGCAGTCCATTTAAATAGATTTGTTGATTTTGAATTTCATTAGAATACAACAAAACAGCCATTGCATCACCTTTAGGGGCAGCAAGAGCCGTTTTGCGCTCCTGTTCCAATACTGTCATTTTTTGTCTAATTTGGATAATTTGTTCCTTCACAATGGTATTTTTTTCAAGCAAAAAACCATCCTCCATCTGAGCTTTTTTAATCTCATTTTTTGTTTTCTTTATCTCGATATCCAGCCTCTCTTGTATATCCACGCTGATACCAACCAATAGCTCATGAAGAATCTTGACAGCTTGTTGTGGTTTAGAGCTCTCAACCGATATCTTCACCAAATCGGTCTGTTTAGGAATAGAAACTTTAATCCGGGGAATTTCCTTCAAAGGCAAGCTAAGTTTTTCTACAATCAGCAGGTCATAAGTGCCGCCCAGAATATTCTCGCGAATAGCTTGAGGCTTTACTACAACTTTCCCTTTCACATCTCTTCCCGGCTCAAGGATTGCCGTCACCTGATACACTTTAGGCATGATAAGACTTATCCCTGCAGCAATAAATGTCAGCAACAAGGTTAATGTAATAATCATCACCCTCCGCTTCCAGAGTATCAGAAAGAGATCAACCAGATTAATCTCATTGTCTGCAATGTAACGAGGGGAAATTTCAGACCCTTGTTTACTTATCTGCTGTTCCATAAAATAAACTCTCTCAATAATCTCAGGTAAAGTAATTTTTCAATGAAACGATTAATAATATTAGCCGCGGAAACAAGCTGATTGAATCTGATAGATCAAAAAGCCTCAACCCTTTGCTTCTCCTTGGTTTTAACATCAGACCTTATCAGATTTTATCAGCGGCTAACAGCCTGTACCACTTCCCGTTAACATTGTTTTCTTACTTCAAAAACGTAAACCATTTTTTACAGGGATAAAGGGGATGCAAGGGATAGGTCTAAAACCCCAAAAAGTCTCTTACTCATTTCCTGGTTTTAACATCAGACTTTATCAGATTTTATCCGCGGCTAACACAGTCTTTGACCTTCAAATCAAAACCACAAATCTGTTTAGCCGCGGATACAATCTGATTAAATCGGAGAGGTCAAGGGCTCTATCTTCTTGTTATTTCTAGGTTCTAACATCAGACCTTATCAGATTTTATCAGCGGCCAATACAGCCTTTGACCTTTGTTTGACATTATCCCCCTCAACCAAAGTATTCAGCGGAGAGGAATTCTGATGCCTGAGAATCTTTGGCGGAGAGTACCGGCGTTAAACCATCGGGCCAGTCAATTGCCAATGTCGGATCATCCCAACGGATACAACGTTCATACTCCGGCGCATAATAGTCGGTTGTTTTGTAAAGGAATTCAGCAAAATCACTCAGCACCAGAAAACCGTGGGCAAAACCTTCTGGAATCCAGAGCTGGCGCTTATTGTCAGCCGACAAATAGTCCCCGACCCATTGCCCAAAGGTTTCGGAATTTCTACGAAGATCCACGGTTACATCGAAAACCTCACCCACCACACAGCGGACCAATTTACCTTGCGGTTGTTTGATTTGGTAGTGCAACCCACGTAGCACCCCCTTGCTGGAACGCGAATGGTTATCCTGGACGAATGGCTTGGTGATTCCAGTCGCTTGTTGCCATACCTTTTCGTTAAAACTTTCGAGAAAAAAGCCACGCTCATCACCGAAAACTTGTGGTTCGATGATCAGGACATCGGGGATTTTAGTTTTAATCACGTTCATGTGAGTACCTGTGATGAGTAATGAGTGAAGAGTAACAAAAGTGCTGTGAGGAGTGACGAAAAATCAGTGACACGTGACGGGGTGTAATCCTTACTACCTGCTACCAGTCACTCGTCACCCATCACTCACTCTTCAAATTTCGAATTAAACCAAGTAACATTTTTCTTATTTGAGTAATTTCAGCATCTAACTCTTCTGTATCATTGAGATATGTTAAATTCGCTGCAATGAGCAGTTGTGTTTCAATTTCAGATAAAGAACCCAATGCAATACGCAAAAAACGAGTGAACTCTTTTTTTGATCCTCTAGCTGCCCCTTCAGCAATATTTGAAGGAACAGAAACAGCAGCTCTTCTTATCTGGCTCGTCAAACCATAACATTCAGAAGAGGGGAACTCCTGACTGGCAACATAAATAGCAGTAACGAGACTAATCGCATTTTTCCAAACTACAAGATCTTTATGACTTTTCATTTTGTCACCCTGTCACTCATCACCCGTTACCGCCCTTCAAAACCAGTTCCAAATATTCTCGGTAACTCGATTTAGGGGTATCCTCGATAACCTGTTCAAATTGCTGACGGTCTATAAAGCCTTTGTGATAAGCGATCTCTTCTAAACAAGCGATCTTTAATCCCTGACGGGATTCGAGGGTGCCTATAAAATGGCTCGCCTCCAATAAACTTGTATGGGT
>Ga0164315_10003471_pt1 | contig 12222 bp, 18 predicted proteins | sample GuaBasSedimGuay6_FD_113737 | JGI IMG/M metagenome (GOLD analysis project Ga0164315, IMG submission 113737) | Subseafloor sediment microbial communities from Guaymas Basin, Gulf of California, Mexico - Guay6, Core 4569-2, 0-3 cm | ecosystem: Environmental > Aquatic > Marine > Hydrothermal vents... | reverse complement strand
CTTTCGAAAAGTTGGATAGTAAAAAGTTAGTCGAAAAATTGAGAGAAAACAGATTGAATCATAAGAGTGATGAAGCGTAAGTAATTGGGTGATGGTGGGCAGCAAAAAGACGCTACCCACCCTACGAAGACGGTACTTTCATTAAATGTTACCAACAAAATGGTTAGGGATAACTCTTTAGTTTGCATAAGTCACTAATGATAAGGCACACTCAAAGTATGCACGGCTTCAATAAATGCGTTCACATGTTCAGGCTCAATATTCGGATGAATACCATGCCCCAAATTAAAAACATGCCCATTGCCTTTGCCAAAGCTGGCTAAAATGGTTGCGACTTCTTCACGAATACGTTTTGGCGAAGCGTATAAAATACAGGGATCCATATTACCTTGCAATGCAACTTGTGAGCCGACGCGCTTGCGTGCCATGCTGATTGGCAGTTTCCAATCTAAACCCAGCGCATCACAGCCTGTCGCAGCAATCTGTTCTAACCATTCATTACCGTCTTTAGTAAATAAAATCACTGGGATGCGTTGCCCTTCATATTCACGGCTAAGCCCTTCTACAATTTGCTGCATATAATGTAATGAAAATTGAAGATAATCGCGTGTGCTAAGAATACCGCCCCACGTATCAAAAATCATCACGGCCTGTGCGCCGGCCGCAATTTGTGCATTCAAATAAGCCGTCACAGCTTGCGCTAATTTATCTAACAAGGTATGCATCACTTGTGGCTGTTCAAACATCAAGCCTTTGATTTTACTAAAATTTTTAGTTGTACCGCCTTCAACCATATACGTTGCGAGTGTCCAAGGGCTGCCTGAAAAGCCAATCAGTGGCACTTGCCCCGCCAATTCACGTCGAATCAAACTAACGGCATCCATCACATAACGCAGCGCGTCATTGGGATCAGGTACGCCTAATTTATTGATATCGGCTTGAGTACGCACTGGACGTTCAAAACACGGCCCTTCCCCTTCACTAAAATATAAACCCAATCCCATCGCATCAGGAATCGTCAAGATATCTGAAAAGAGAATAGCCGCATCCAGTGAAAATCTTGCCAAAGGTTGCAAAGTCACTTCACAAGCTAACTCAGGCGTTTGACATAGCGTCATAAAATCTTTAGCGCGTCTCCTCGTTTCACGGTATTCGGGCAAATAACGCCCAGCTTGACGCATCATCCACACAGGTGTCACATCAACAGATTGACGTTGCAAAGCACGTAAAAAACGGTCATTTTTCATGAGTAATGGTAAAGGCGTTCAGGATTGGCGGCAAAACGGTTTTGTATATAAAAACGGTTTAACCGCGAAAAGAATTGATGGTAAAGGTTGGCATGTAGGGGCAATCCCTTGTGGTTGCCCTTTTGAAATTGGCCGCAAATGTTGTTCAAACGTTCAATCATTATAGTAGAGGCAATCCTTTGTGGTTGCCCTTTTGGCATTGGTGGCATGTAGGGGCAATCCCTTGTGGTTGCCCTTTTGCCGTAATGATCTAGAAATACTATAAATTCATCATTCACACTTGTTTTTCAGCACTGCTCGTTTTCAACGGCATTTCGTCAAAGGGTTCAGAATCGGTATCATTTTTCAAAGCTTTACGTTTTCTTAGCCAAAAAAATGTCGTCAAAAACGCAATGATAACCACCGTGGCAATTGACACAAAGAGATAAATAGAACTTAACAGATTATCATTAACCGATTCGTCAGCATGAGAAACTGAAGTCGTTGGCATCGTGTTAGCTTGCTCTGCAATAGGCGAAGGCCTCGCTATTGGCGCAGTGGCAGAAACAGTAGACGTATTAGCATTTTCCGTTAGCGTTTCACTGGGCACTGATAAAAGCGGTTTAGTCTCTTGTTCAGTGGTTGTCAATTCTGCAGGCGTTTCAGGCTCCTCAATCTCAGGGCACACAATTGGGTTATCGCGGCGAACTTGCCATTCTTCAGTTTGTCGATTAAATTCTTTAATCGCTTCAGCCCGATTCAGGGCTTGCATTTCTGACGATGACGGAATGCGTAATGTCTCACCGATTTTCAAAGAATTTATATTGCACGAGACACTAAACGCTTGAGGATTCGCTTTATGCAAAGCTAAAATAGCTTGATATCGATTAACAGAAGACGGGCTCACTTTAGCTGCAATATTCCAAAGCATCTCACCCTGTTGAATGGGGCCATAAGTATGCACCGTTTCTTGGGCAGACACATAACTGATCAGGCCCATATAAATATAACAGGCTAAAAACAAAAAGAATTTTGGCATACTTAACTCCTATTTATAGACGCTTATATTTGGCAATTCTAACATATTCAAAATGTAAACCGTTATCATAAATCAAAACGTAGGGTGGGTAACGTGGTTGCCCACCATTTAAGCTTAGCGTCTTTAGCGTTTATATTTTTTATCATACAAAAGTCGCTAAACTTATTCATAACGCAAGAGACGCAAGAGACGCAAGAGACGCAATATGCAAAAGACATTTAATCTGTTAGATATTGATTTGGATTTCTTCGTAAACGAAATATTTTTTGATGCAAAGACAGACAGCACGGCTCGGGTTACCGGAGAGACTTATCAACCTTGGTCAATCGATCAAACCATTGAGTTTTTAGAACATCATTGTTTATTGAACCCCAAACAAAAAATCAAAGGGGCTTATTTTGTTCATCATCATAGTGTATTTGACTATTTGAGAGAGATCGTTTTAGAACATGAAAACGATGACGTACAATTCAATATCGATCATATTGATGGACATGCCGATTTAGGATCGGGTGATGAGGGTTATCTTTATATTTGTTCCGAATTAATTCACCAGCCCGTTAAGCAACGCTATTATCCACAGCCTAAGGATCTTCATCAGAGATTAAGTCCGGGCAATTTTCTGGCTTACGCGCTGGCTTGTCGTTGGGTGAAGTCATTGAATTATATTATCCATCCAGATAAAGGCAATGATGTTGTCTCCATTCACTGCAAAGATTATGAAGACAACAGTGGTTTTCTTCAATTAAAAGGTTTTTCTAAAACGCATTTAGATGAAATGAATAAAATCTTTGATGGGTTACCTTATGAGAAAGCATTGGCCGTATTGAAAAAACAAATCCCCCTGTTCTTAGAACCTCAAGTGCCCTTTAAGATGATTCCTTCTGATGATTTCTTTGCAAGCGATTCTTATGATTATATCTGTCTCACTCAATCACCAGCTTTTACACCCAAAGCTTCCGACGAATTAATACCCTTGATTATGAAATACATTGAAATACATACTGAAATTCCCCTCATTCCCTAAGCTAAAAAAATTCATTATGTTTCACATAAGGCTATTTTACTGAATGTCGGCTCAATATATAATCCAATGACTTTGACGATTAACGTCGATATACAGCTTTTTAAAGGCGTTGAAGTCGTTGCGGATGCTAATTTGTTGCCCTTTCCTCCCGGCAGTTTTCAAAAAATCTTTTCTCATAATCCGTTTGATTATAGCGTTTCCCGATTGAATGAAGTACAAATTATTTAGACTGAAAAATTTATTTTGCGGTTTTTTTGGAGTGCAAAATTTATTTTGCGGCTTTTTTGGAGTGCAAAATTTATTTTGCGGCTTTTTTGGAGTGCAAAATTTATTTTGCGGTTCAATTTTCAGGGTATAACTGTACTTTACTCAATCGGGAAACGCTATATAACCCAGTTTCTAAAGAAATTGCTGAGATACTGGAGAAAGAGGGAACATTAATTGTAACTGGGCAACCAAGAAATCAGTTTATAAAAGACATCCTTGATATGTCGTCGGAGGAATTACTGACTTTAGGACTTGAATTTATGGAAAAAGGCCCAGCTCCACCATCACTCATTGTGGGCGTGCCCAAAACAACCACGGGTAAACTATTGAGTACAAAAGTGATGATTCAAGTGATATATAGGAAAATAAAATGACTTACCAATTGGATATAACTGCAAACCGATTTGATTTTATAGATTTTTCTGAAGCTTCAGCCTTTATCAATTTAATGCCAATCTTAGAAACCACGGTAGAATTGAATTTTTGGGGAGTCACATTATTGACTTCAAAACAGCGGAGAAAACCTTTAGATTTACAGGGTATTAATCTTGAACAACCAAATAGCAATATTTATGTCGCTGGATGGTCAAAGGTAACTTTTCTTGAAGTAGTAGGTGGCGAAGTAAGAGTAGAGCTTTATGACCCGGATTGTCCCGACACTTTCTTGAAAAAGAATAATGGTAAGCATGTCATTCTCCAGAATCGTTGGCATTTTAAGCCAGATGATTCTATTTTTATTTATGAATTGGATTGTACCGCTGACTGGCCAGCGGGTGCTTGCTATTTAGCCTTGGCCTCAAAAGGGCCTGCCCAGTTTACGTTTGAGGTTTCGGATTGTATATCGGCTCGACAATTTGTGTTAAATCCCCAAAAGTATAGCAAGCTAGGCTGGAAAGAGGCACACCGAAAAGTTTCCGCGAGAAATGTCGCTCTCTGTGAAACCGGTTAATTACCTATAGATGTTAATATCAGTAAAACTCAAAACTGGCGTGAACAGTAGCTGTTCATTATTTCACATTTCACGCTAAAGTTTCGCTCGCGAAACTTTAGCGTGAAATATAGTTTTGTTCACAAATTCAGACGTTCATAGTTTTATAGTTGGCCTTGGGCAACTTGGGCAACTTATAAACTGATTAAAGCATGGCACGATTTATCGCGGCCGACTTCATAACAATATGTTATCGCGCCAAGCGAAGCAACGGGTAGGATAAATAAAAAAAGCCCCTTGTCACGAACCTTCGGTATGCTTCGCTAGACTTGGGGCTTTGTAGTAGAGGCACGCGCCTCTAATAAGTAGGCTTATCATCAGTCTTATTCTCAGGGGTTAGTTAAATGAATGATATTGTTGCCGAAGCTACGCCAGACAACACAATTGGAAGTGAATAACGCGGTATGTCTTTACAAATTCAAATCAATTTCTATCATTGGACATAAAAAAAGTCCCTGAGTTCAATAACTGAGGGACTTTGTTTACTTTATAGACACAAATCCATGAGCAAGTGACTTTCTACTCACTAACGCATACTGTCCCAAAAAGGGGTTGCATACGGATCCTATGCTCGCCTAAATAGGCCAATTCATTCACCACTCACCGATGTCATGCCTAAAATCCTAACGGGCCTTTTTTCGATGAAAGCATTTCTTGTTTTTCAAGTGATGAAAGATTGTCAAAATAACCGTTTCCGTCTTCAAACCATTTTTTAGCTTCTTCATAAGTGGGTTAAGGCGGGGCTTTTTTGACCAACACACTTTTCAACATTATCCAAATCATAACAAGAAATGGCATCGCAAGGATGAAGACAAAAATTAACAGATATAGCGGAAGGACTTTCTCCCAAACTGTCGTATCGGTGACTGAGGTTGAATCGACAATTGAGGCTCTGACTCTGATACGATAATCCGTTTCAGTTTTTAAAAAAGAGTCATTTTAGAGGCGAGGCAAAAGTGGGGGATATTGCTGAATCATTTGATAGGTTAAATGGCCAAGCTTGGCGCGGCATAGTGACTGGCATCCAACACGGACTTAATGGAAATGGGGAATTGATCACAGAACAAACGCTATTGAAAAACCATGAATCCACTTAAACGATTAATGAATAAGCTAAATCCTGAATCTGGGACAAAGGGGGTAGTGATTTAAACAGACACGAATTTTGTGGATATTGCTTTTGATGGGGTCACAAAATCTTATCCAAAATCAGAAATTGCCAACGATCTCCAAGTGGGTGATCGCGTTATAGAACGTGAAGGACGATTATTTAAATCACCTTATGTTGATAAGCTTTCCGTTTTCGAGGTATAATCAGTTTCCAAAAAAAAGCCCCTTGGCGCGAAGGCCAAGAGGCTCTTTTTTAGACTCAACTACTTACAACGATATTGGGGTCAAAGCTGCCCCCATTACGAACGACTTCATCGAAAAAGTACAACTCCATCTTGTGCATGGCCCATTTAAACTTGAGTGATTCATCGTAAATCACATCAAGCGATTTGGTAGAGTTTTCAATTTCTTGGTAGGCAATTTGTTGATAATGAAACAAGTTGCTCACTTGTTTGATCTCATCAACGGTTTTGATCGGCAAAGCGTACACAAAAAAACTCGGCAACAGCACGGGAGGTAGTCGTCACTTTACCATCGACGATTTTAAGAAAGGGTTGTTTCATAATCATGCCGCACCCCCCAGAATTAACCGCAACTCCGGCTTTTTATCGAGGTGAGCTTGCACAAGCCCCATCAGTTCGTCAAACAGTTCCGCATTATCAAAAAAGTGCGGCTGAGTTTCTTTGGGATTCTGGGGTGATATGAGGTTTTTGCCAAACCGAAACCCAGCTTCTATCAAGCTTTTGAACTTCTTGATTTTACCTTCTGTCTTCGTGGACGGGCGGGTTTTGACTTCCAATAACCCCAATTCGAGCAACGCTTCATTGACCCGCCGCGCTGACAAGTCATAAGCATGTTCTTTCAACAAAACGGTCAAGGCCTTGGTTGACCCTTCGTCAACGTAGCCCTGCAAAAACTTTGGCGATAGACCATGCGACTCGCAGATTTGGCGCGTCATCAATAATTTGCTGCTCTCGTCCATCCGCAACAAAGCGGCTGCTTGGGTAGCCACGACAAACTCAAGTTCAACTTGCTCTTTCAGGGCAAAGGACGTGGGCGCGGTTTGTGGGTCTTGGGCAAACTGATTTTGCATCAAATTAAAGGCTTGGATGTAGGCCTCTTTAAACAGGGCCGCCTTCTTGCCCCGATAACCCATCACGAGGAATACAAAACCGTCCTTCGTCACCTCGTACATGGGTCGAAATTCGCCTTTGTCGTCTGTGTATTTAACGCCCTCAAAATTGAGGGCGTTAAATTCTCTAGAACAATCAAGGGATTGGATATCACGCAAGACATTATCGTGCCGCTTATCAAAGTACTTTGCGATTTGTAAACTTGTGGTTTTTACCACGCCGTCTTTCGCAGTTAAAACATGCTTTGATATCAAAGTTTGAGCAACTTTATTGACATCAGGGGTCATCGATTGTGATAAATTGATATCACTCATGGCAATTCTCTCCTTTTTCAGAGATGGTTATGACGATGGTGAGCGAGGCTGTTAAAAGCCTCGGCGCACCGGTTAATTTTTAAAGAACATTAGCACAATCAGTTGATTATCCACTCACACCGCGAGGAGGCAGTGCTGTGTGAGCATTGGCACGTCCGTGCGCCGTAATTAGCTATTCGCTAAAATTTTTTTGATTTCTTCAATTCGATCTTTGAAATCACTTACATTGTCCAATACCACTGCAATTTTGTAAGCTTCTTCCCTGATAACAGTAGGGACATGCAAAGTTGTCATTTTGCCGCGTCCACCATTTACCCATACAGGTTTTTTTCTTTTATGACTTCTAACAACTGCATATTTATCCATATCATAATTGCTTAATTTAATTTAATGTTAGCTAAAGATGGAGTTAGCTAACAAACGTCGCGCATTATCCCCAAGCCAAAATACTTTATCAAGCATTTTTTTGCTTTGTATTGGGAATTAATAATTAAAAAAAACGCAAAAGACGCAAAAGGCGCAAAAGACGCGAGAGAAGCCCAACATTAATCCGTTCATTGCCCTAATCAGTTGTAGGTTAAGCTTGGCTTGGTTAAGCAGGGCTTCCATCTCATAAAAGGCTTCGAGATACGCCTCTTTGAGGCGCACTGTTTTTTTACCCTTAAAAATAAGCGTCAACATGCCAAATCCCTTACTGGTCATGACGTATTGACGTTTGTTGACTTCGATACCCCTATCCACAATCGTGTATAGAGTAGACTCAAAATTGAGCTTGAAGAAATCTTTAGAAGCTTCTGGCAAGATAACTTTCCTAATATCGGCCGAAACAGCTTTATGCCGTACACAAAAAAACTCGGCAACAGCACGGGAGGTAGTCGTCACTTTACCATCGACGATTTTAAGAAAGGGTTGTTTCATAATCATGCCGCACCTCCTTGAATCAACCGCAATGTGGGTTTTTGGAGGTGAGCTTGCACAAGACTCATCATCTCATCAAACAACTCTTCGTTATCGAAAAAGTGCGGTTGTGTCTCTTTCGGGTTTTGGGGTGAAATCAAATTTTTCCCAAAGCGGAGACCCTCATCGGTCAAGCTTTTGAACTTCTTGATTTTGCCCTCCGTTTTCGTGGACGGTCTAGTGCGAACTTCCAATAACTCCAAATCAAGCAAGGTTTCGTTGACTTTGCGCGCTGACAGATCATAGGCGTGTTCTTTAAGCAACACGGTCAAGGCCTTCGTAGACATTTCGTCAACGTAGCCCGGCAAAAACTTTGGCGATAGACCATGCGACTCGCAGATTTGGCGCGTCATCAATAATTTGCTGCTCTCGTCCATCCGCAACAGGGCGGCTGCTTGGGTAGCCACGACAAACTCAAGCTCGACTTGTTCTTTCAGGGCAAAGGATGATGTTGTGGGCGTGGGGTCGGGTGCTGTTGCCGGCGCGTTTTTGTCGCGCCAATGGTCATAGAGAACTTGGAAGCATTCCTCTTGGTAACGGACCACCGCGTCCCGAATCTCTACATTGACTTTGGCCGGGTTGATACTGAAAAGCCAGCCATTTAACTTGCGGAGTGGGATGCACAACATTTCACGGTTTTTGCCGTCGTTGGCAACTGTGTACATATGTACACAGTTGAATTTATCCTTGTTTTCATTGAGTTTTTTGGCTTGGCGTGACCATTCTAATCCGATCCCTTCGACGATCTGCCGTATGGCCACATAGCACTCGCTATTGAAATCAACAGCAATTAACTCTTGCTCGTAGAAAAACACTGTTTGCGTTTGTGCTAACGTATTCATGGCTTGGCCGTTGAACTCTCGTTCAACATAGCTTGACGGATATGATATTTTATTATCACTCACGGGCTTTTCTCCTCTAGAGAATAAAGTTTGCGGAGAAGGTGGCCAAGGCTGTATAAAGCACTTGGCACACCGGTTAGTTTTTAAAAGAACATGTATTTACTTATTTTCTAAATCCTTGACCATTATATCCCTTATCTCTTTAAGGGCTTCATCAATGGTTAAAGACTTGGTTAACACTTTTACATATGTTTCAGCGAATTCTCGCGTTGGTCTTTTTGCCAACATAGGAACGGAGACAGTAGACATATTGCCCCGCCCTCCTATGCCAGAGGGCCAAACTGTAGGTTTGGGGCCACCAGCAAAAGGATTTTTTTCTGTTCGCTCATGATAACCTTTTGCCATTTTTAATAAAAACAATAATAGTTAGAAACAAACGTCGCGCATTATCCACAAGCCAAAATACTTTGTCAAGCATTTTTTTGCTTTGTATTGGGAATTAATAATTAAAAAAAACGCAAAAGACGCAAAAGGCGCAAAAGACGCGAGAGAAGCCCAACATTAATCCGTTCATTCCCCGGAGCCAAAGTACTATATGCATTGGAAATTAATGATTAATAATTAACATACCTTCGTGAGATTTTATCTCACGCCAAGACGCAAAGTGCAATATAATAACTGATAACTGTATTTAGGCTAAAAAATCGTGACTTGTTGTGAACTCAATTGATTTATTTTAAAATGCGTACCACTTTTTAAAGCAGTGAATTTTTAACCCAAATATAAGGGAACTTGATAATGGCAACTGAAACATCTAAAACTAAAGCTTACAAAGAAGTGGGTATGTTTGCAGCAGGGGGCGCAGCGGCAGGCGCTGGCACTTCGGCTACGCTAGGCGGTATGGGATTAGCCGTTGGTGGAACGGCGATTGGGATTGGCATGACACCCGTAGTGGTCGCGGGTACAGTGGTGGGCTTAGCCGCTTTTGGTCTCAAAAAAGCATTTTGGGATAATCGAGAGAAAGCATCGGATAAAGAAGATAAAGAATAATGGCTAACGCTTGGCAACGTTTAGTACGCGGTTTTGTTAGGGCGCAAATTGACAAGATCAATGCCAAAAAAAATCCTCACAAACCACCGCGACCCTTAACAAAGTCTAACAAACGCATTCCTATCCCTAAATCGGTTCGCTACACCGTTTTACATCGTGATCATTATCAGTGTGTAGCTTGTGGTCGCAAAGCGGCGCAAGTTGAACTTGAAATCGATCATATTGTGCCCGTCTCTAAAGGCGGTACCAATGATCTGAATAATTTACAAACCTTGTGCAAAGAATGTAATCGCGGCAAAGCCGCACGAATTTTTTGACATGACTGAAACCACTTACAAAATCAAACAACGTGGGCGACCTAGAAGTCCCACTAAACGCATACCTATACCATTGGTTTTGGTACCCGCTGTGGAAGAAATGATTCAAGTCTATCGCAAAGCTTTGAAGATAGCACGCATGACGGAAAAATAACATGGATTTAATAGACGAATTAAAAACCCTTGCTTCCAAAGTGTCGAAACAAAAAGACACGCTACAAACTGAAGAAGCCACTAAAAATGCCTTCGTCATGCCCTTTATTAGCGCATTGGGGTATAACGTTTTTGATCCAGACGAAGTCACCCCAGAATTGACCGCAGACATTGGCATCAAAAAAGGCGAAAAGGTTGATTACGCCATCTTAAAAGACGGCAACCCCATCATCTTGTTTGAATGCAAATGGTGCGGTATCAACTTAGATAAACAACATAAATCTCAACTTTATCGCTATTTTAGCGTTACAGAAGCACGGTTTGCCGTCTTGACGAATGGCATCATTTATCGTTTTTACACCGACATTGAAGAACCAAACAAAATGGACTCCAAAGCTTTCATGGAGTTTAATCTCTTGAACGTTACTGAGCAAGCCGTTGAGGACTTAAAGAAATTCGGCAAGTCTTTCTTCAACGTAAACGACACCTTAACGGCCGCAAGCGAACTCAAATACACCAGAGAAATCAAATTGATTTTGGCAGAGCAGTTAGTCAAACCGACAGACGAATTTGTCAAATTGTTCGCCTCACAAATTTACAGCGGCAAAGTCACTCAAAATGTCAGAGAGCAGTTTTCCACTTTAGTGCTTCGCGCCTTTCATCAATTTATTAATGAAAAAATCAACGAACGTCTGAAATATGCCCTACTGACTGAAGAATCGCACCCCACCACCGAATCGGCTTTGCTTGAAAGCCTTCAAAACGGTACGCTCAGTCCGCTTGAAGAAGCGAAAACCTATCAAGTTTTACTCGACAAAGGCAATACAATTGAAGAACTCGCCAATAAACTCGGACTCAAACAAGCCTGGCGAATCACAGAGCGAACCAACCTACTGAATTTAAAGCCTGAATATCAGGCCATGATTGGAAAAGACTTGACGAATAGCCAAGCCTCAGAGATGGCGCGTTTACCAAAAGACAAACAAGATGTTTTGTTTAAACAGATTAAAACGGGCGACATTGACACTTACAACAAACTTCGAGAACAAGCGAATGAACTGTTAGCGTCTGTTCCACAAAAACCGACTCGGGAAGAACGGATCGTCACAACCCCTGAAGAAATTGAAGGCCACAAGATTGTTCAAGACATCTTAAAAGAACTGATTGAACCAAACCGCGTTGTGATGCGCGACACCATTACCTACTGCGGCATTCTTTTTGACGACAACAACCGCAAGCCCATTTGCCGGCTTTATTTCAACAATCCCAAACGAAAACAACTGGCCCTTTTGGACGAACAGAAAAATGAAGAAAAGGTGCTCATTGACGAATTAGACGATATTCGTCAACATGCCGATAAGTTAAAATTTAGCGTCATGTATTATCTTTCCTCTACCATGTCAAAGCAATAATGCTGAGTATTACTCAATACAACAATTCTATCACCCCCTCACCATCTTACTTCCCACCTCCCCCATTCTTTTGGATTTAAAATCCAATATAACCAACATTTCAGGGATATCAGTCTCTCTTTCTAACATTCCAATCACGAAATCCCTTATTTTGATCCCCCTTGCCCTGGCTGCCAAAGCCAGGGCTTGTCTTAGCTTGAATGGCACGTTTATTTTAGCGATTGGCATCTATCCGTAATTTTCTCATTTAAATAACTCATCTAAGTCATCAACTTCTACCCATTGCCCCCTATCAAATTCCGCTTTAGCTTGTTCTAGCCTTAGCGCGTTTGCAGGAGAAGAAAGTAAATAGGCCGTTTCATCGTCAACTTCTGGTTTTAATTCGCT
>Ga0164315_10003470_pt1 | contig 12225 bp, 10 predicted proteins | sample GuaBasSedimGuay6_FD_113737 | JGI IMG/M metagenome (GOLD analysis project Ga0164315, IMG submission 113737) | Subseafloor sediment microbial communities from Guaymas Basin, Gulf of California, Mexico - Guay6, Core 4569-2, 0-3 cm | ecosystem: Environmental > Aquatic > Marine > Hydrothermal vents... | reverse complement strand
CCGCAATTCGGCCAACGCGAGCGCAATGGGCCCGCGCATGTCATGCCTGTCCAGATAGGCGTCGCGGTTCTGCACGCTATCCATGAAGACGGGGCGTTCCGGCGTCGACGACATCAGTTGGCGGCGCAGGGCAGGAATCGAACGGCGATCGCCGAGACGTCCCAGCGCCGCAGCGGCCGCCCCCCGGACGCGCACGTCATCTTCCCGATCGACGACGATTGCAGCCAGTCCCGCCTGAATCGCATCGGCGTCGTCAGGCAGCTTCCATTCGGTCAGGAGTTGGAGCGCCGCGCGCCGCGCGCCAAGCTCCTCGGTCTTGCGGCCCGCCGTGGCCAGCAAAACGGGCGCGACCGCTCGGTCGTGCGTCAGCCTCCAGAACTCGCGCACGAGTTCGTTTGTCGCGGTGGGACCGAAGCGGCCCTTCACGTACTTGCGATAGGCGGTGGGGTAACGCTCGCGAAGCTGCGATTCCAACCACTGGCGCCGACTCCATGTAGGGCTGGGCGAACTGTCGAGCGCCTTGAGAATGAGCGGTGCGGCATCGTCGGAGTTTTCGATCTTTGCACGACGATTCTCCAAGGTTTCTGACAGCACGTCGAACCGCTGGCTCCGGAGTCCGAGGATGCCCCGCAGGTAGTCGATCCCGAACTTGGGCACCAACTCGAGCTCGGCCACCAATCGTTCCGAATTGACCAGTGTGATGGGTACGCGCTCGAGTGTGCACCGCTCCATCGCCTGCTCGATGCGCGCAGCGGAAAGCAAGGCACACGCGGTCGAATCAAGCAGCTCCACACGATGATAGGGCCGCGAACCGCCATCGGCCATGTGGGCGCTTACCAGCTCCTCGCGCCCGGCTGTGTTGATCAGCACAACGTGCGGGAAGGTGTCCCCCGGGAGCCAGTTGTCCGACGGATCGCGATCCGACTGGTTGCCGCCTTGTTCTCTGAAGCGCAGCGTCGCCTCGCGAATCAGCAGCAGGTCGCGAACCAGCGATTCGAACGTTTGGCGTCGCATGACGCCCCGTCGGAAGCCGTCCTTACGGAACCGATGCTCTGTAACGCGAATCTGATCGCGATCACGATCCAGCCAGAGCATCGTATTGCCTCGAACAATAAGTAGGGCGGCGTCGGCGGGAACCGGCGGCGCCTCTTTCGGGAGGACCAACTCGACGTTCTTGCGCTCGACCGAGTTTCGATACCCGTTGATCAGCTTGCGCAGTTCCGCATGGTCTTCGGCCAGCGCGGTTGCGGCCAACAAGACGAACACCGTTATAGTTCGCACCCGCGTAGGGTAGCCGCTACTTGCGGGAGAGGACGAGGGCGATCTCGGAGCGGTACTCCGGATACTTCTCTTGCAGCTTCTTGAGCTGGTCTTCGTCGAACCTGCGCGCGAGGTGGGTGAAGATCGCGACATCGGAGGCCCAGGTGGACCCGAGCGTGTCGAGCAGGGTCTTGCCGTCATCCTCGACGCCGAACTTGGCGAGCAGCGCGATCAGCTCGTCCCAGTTCTTATGATCGACTTCCGTCGCGCGGTCGCGCTCTTTTTCGAGCGTCGCTTTGGCGGCGGGATCGCCGAGGTTCGCCAGCGCACGCCCGATGCGCCAGCGGAACTCGCGCTCACCCTCCTTGCGCTCCGGTGCCAGCAACGCGACGAGTTCGGGCACGGCGTCGGTGGCGCCGATGTCCGCCAGCGCCTCGGCGATCGCTCCGCGCAGTTCGTCGCCGCGCTCGTAGGGCTCGGCGTTCCGGCTGCCGCCTTCGTGGAGATAGACGGGTTTGGCGATCGGCGGCTGGCGGAGTTGTTTGCGCAACTCATCGATGACCGGCTTGCCCCCCATTCCCGACAACGCCACTGCGGCCACGCGACGAATGCCAGCATCTTCGTCGTTCGCGACCAGCAACGACACGAGAGCAGCGCGAACGCGCGGCGCATCCTCCGGCGTCACATACTGTCCGAGTATTCGAATCGCGACTTCGCGGTAACTGATATCGCTGAGGGTGCGCAGCGACCGGTCGCGAGCGACCGCAAACAGCGTGTCGTACACCTTCGGGTGCCGCCCCATGATTGTGATCGCCGCGTTGAGGCGGATCTTGAGCGATGCGTCATCGAGAGCGTGCAGCGGGATGGCCAGGTCGTCGCCGCCTACTGACGCATTCAGTGCTTCCAGCTTGGCCAGCTCGCTCGCCTGATCGAATTGGCGCAGGAGTGCCGCCGCATACTCGGCCGGGTAGCGGCGCAACGCTTCCGCCTTTGCCCAGTCGCCCACCTCCTGCTCGAAGAGAGCAGACAGCAGCGTCTGCTTGGGATCGGCCGCATTCAGGATCTCGATCTTGCGCCGCGCCAGCCCGGCCGCGTCGCCGATCGTGCCGCCGCGCGCCTGGAGTTCCTTTATCGTCGGCAGCGCGGGCTCGTACCCGATTCCGCCGAGAACTTCGAGGCGCAGTAGATAAGCGGCGAATTGTCCCGTCCTGCGCTTTCCCACCGCCTCCAACTCGCGCAGCAGGCGCGCCGCGGCGGCATTCGAGACGGGACGCGGCTTGAGCTTCCAGCCGCTGAGCGCCTTGCGAATGCGCGCGGACCAGAGTGCGTTTCGCTCCCAGGCGCCGAACGCATCCAACTCGCCTTCTGGAGCGAGACCGGGCGTCACGTCGGGCCCGTCCGCGAGCACCGTGAGGCCGTCGCCGGTCAGCAGTTCAAGGCGCACCTGGCCATCCTTCGCGGTGCCTTTCCAGCGGTCGCTGCGAGGCTCGCCCTTGACGCGGCGAAGCTTCGCCTCGCGAATCAGCAGCAGGTCGCGCGCCAGCGCATCCCACTGCGCGCGCGTGATGATCGCGCCTTGCGTCGCTTCGCCGTCTCCGGCCTGAATGCGCACGACGCGGACCTTGCCGCCGGCCACGGAGTCGATCCAGAGCACGCCGTAGCGCGACGCCGTAGCGCCGCTGGTGAACTCGCGCGTGAGCCATGCGCGCTGCGGCAACGGCGGCACCTGCTTGGGCAGGACCAGTTCGACGTTCGCGCGTTCGCGTTCGCTGCGGAACGAGTCGATGAACTTGCGCAGTTCGGCGTGGTCCTGAGCCGATGCCGCGGCCGCGAGCAGGAGCAAGAACAGGAGAGCGCGCACGGCCCCCTAAGCCCCCACCTTTTGCTTCAGATAGGCTTCCATGAACGCGTCGAGATCGCCGTCGAGCACCGCCTGGATATTGCCGGTCTCGTGGGTCGTGCGCACGTCCTTGACCATCTGGTAGGGCTGCATGACGTAGTTGCGGATCTGGCTGCCGAAGGCGACTTCGCCCTTTTCGCCATAGAGCTTCTTGAGCTCCGCGTCGCGCTCCATCTCTTCGAGCCGATAGAGCTTCGCCTTGAGCATGCGCATCGCCATCGTCTTGTTGCGGAACTGGCTGCGCTCGTTCTGGCAGGCGGCCACGACGCCAGTCGGCATGTGCGTCATGCGCACCGCCGAGTCGGTCTTGTTGACGTGCTGGCCGCCCGCGCCGCCCGCGCGGTAGGTCTCGATCTTGATGTCCTTTTCGTCGATCTCGATCGAGATCTCGTCGTCGAACTCGGGCGTCACATCCACGGACGCGAACGAGGTGTGGCGCCGGCTCTGGGCGTCGAAGGGCGAAATGCGCACGAGCCGATGCACGCCGATCTCGGAGCGCATGAAGCCGTTGGCGAACGGGCCGCGAATGGCGACGACGGCCGACTTGATGCCGCCTTCGTCGCTGCCCTGCAATTCGAGGATCTCGACCGCGAACCCGCGCCGCTCGCCCCAGCGCATGTACATGCGCAGCAGCATTTCCGCCCAATCGCACGACTCGGCGCCGCCGGCACCCGGGTTGATCGCGACGACGGCGTTCTTGTCGTCGTGTTCGCCCGACATCATCAGCTGGAACTCGAGCTTGCCCAGACGATCCTCGATCGATTCGACTTCGCCGGTCACCTCGGCAATGTCGTCGTCGCCCTCGGCCATTTCGCACAGTTCCTGCGCGTTGGTGCTGTCCGCCTCGAGCGACTGCCAAGGGTCGATGGCGGTGCGGAGCGTCTTTAGCTCCTCGACGATCTTTTGGGCCGAGTTCTGGTCGTTCCAGAAATCGGGCTGTTCCATGCGCTTTTCTAGTTCCGCACGTCGTTCTGCCTTGCTGGGGAGGTCAAAGACTCTCCTGTGCCTGGCGGACACGGATGAGAATCTGCTCGATGCGTTCGACTAGCTCGGACATGCGTGCACCTTAGCGCGACTAGGAAGCCATGCGACGCAGGTAGTTGGCGACTCCGATGGCGGTGACGCCGCTGAAGAAGAGGTTGATTCCCACCAGCAGGCCGAGGATGCCCGACGTGGGTTCTCTCCAGACGCTCAACACGAGGCCACCCAGCAGGCAGGTGATGACACCCTCCACCGCGACCCAGACCCAGATCGGATCGGGCCGCACGTAGAACGCGCCCGAGACCTTGAAGAAGCCCTGGACGAGGAAGAACGAGCCGAGGATGAGCGTGAGCGCCTTGGCGGTGGCCGTGGTCTGGGTCAGGAACAGCAGCCCGCAACCGACCATCAGGAGGCCCGAGATGACGATCGGGGCGATCACCCGTTTGCCCCGCAGTTGAAGCGCGCTGGCAGTCTGCGCGAGGCCACCCATAAGCAGCAGCAGGCCCAGCACCTTGATGATCGCGACCGTTAGGAACTGCGGCGCCAGCATGCCGATCAGGCCGCCGACGATCAGCACGATGCCGAGCGTGCGCACGAATTTCCAGTTGCTGGCGATCTTCTGAAGGTCTGCCGAGTTTTCGTCCATGGCGGGATTCTGGACGTTCCGGGGCGGCTAGTAAAGCGTTCTCTGCACCGATTGGCCGCGGTTTGCTTCGGCGATCTTGCGGAGTAGATCGACGTGGTCGTCGCCGTCCACGGTGCGAACGACCGAAACGCAGTGGATGGCGACCTTGCGATTGGGGTTGAGCCGCTCGATCTCGTTGAGGATATCGCGCGTGAACTTCTTGCGGCCGCGGTTGGGCGTGCCGTCGGAAATCACGAAGATCTCGTCCGGCTCCATGCGCAGGCCGCGCTCGATCGCGTCGAACAGGTTGGTGTAGGACTTGATTTCGAGGTTCTTGAGCTTCTCGATAAGCAGCGCCTTGGTGACCGGATCGGCACGGCTGAGGCGGCCGCGCCAGGGCCAGACGAACTCGTTGAAGAAGATCACCTCGAAGCGCGATCGCGGCGGTAGCGCCTTGATGGAGCGCATGAGTTGCTGCAGGGCAAGCGGCAGCTTCTTGCGCATCGACGCGCTGATATCGAAGACGAAGACCACCTTGCGGCCACGCAGGGGCATGCCGAAGAAGTAGGAGCGCACCGGCTCCTGCTGCTCCTCGCGCGTGACGGTCTTCGTCTCGGGCCGCGGCGTCGGCGAGACCTCTTCGGCCTTCTCGATCGCCTTGTCGAGCGATTCGGTCAGCTCGCGCGTCTTCCACCAGGTCTTCCACGCGACGAAATCGCGCCCGAAGCGCTTGCCGGTGCGTTCGGACAGCACCTGCAGCGCCGCGCCGGAAATCGCGCGGTCCTCGATGTCGAGCAACTCCATGCAGAGCGGCACGACCGCCTTGGACTTGTCGCGCCGCAGCGCCTCGACGGCGGTGGCGTGGATCACCCAGTTGTCGACCATCTTGGCGCGCGTGCGAATCAACGCGCGCGCCTTTTCGCTCTTGTTCGCGCCCGCCATGCGCAGGTAGATGGCGCGCTGAATGACCTCGACCGGCTTCGTCTTGCGGAACGACGCCATGAGCGTGTCGAACCACTCCTCCGGTGCCTGGGCGAAGACCGCTTCGAGCGCATCCAGCGCACGATCGTCGCGCTCCTTCTTGAGCCATCGCGCCAGCTTGCCGTATGACTCCGCGCTCTGAATGCGGCCGAGCGCGCGTACCGCCAGCGCGCGGTCGGTACCCAGCGACTTCTTGGTCAGGTAGGTGGCCATGGTGCGCGAGAGCTTGCTGCGCTGCCCCGTCGTTGCGGGCCGGATCGTCCCGTCCGCCAAGCTCTGCAGAGCCTGGCGCCGAACGTAGCGATCCGCCGACTTGGCGCGACGCAGCACACGCCCGAACTCATCGGCGGCCAACGCAGGCGCCAAGCCGATCAGGAGTGCACAGAGAATCCGCATGTACTTGGGTACCAACGTACCCGCTCGCCGGAGTGCAGGGGCAAACCGCAGGAGGGCTTGAGGCTTGAAGCTGGAGGCTTGAGGCCGGACTCGGGCAACGAGCGGCAATCCGAGTCCCAAAATTGCCGTCCTCCCTGATAAAACTCCCCCATGACCGAGGCCCAACAGAAGCTGCGTCGGCGGCTGCGCCTGCTGCTGATCTTCCTGGTGTTGATCTTCGGGCTGGTGTGGATCTTCCGCGCCGTGCTGATGCCCTTTTTGGTGGCACTCTTTTTCGCCTACTTGATCGACCCGCTGGTCGAGCGCATGGCGGTCTGGAAGATCGGCGGCAAGTTCCGACTGGGGCGGGCGGGGTCGATCATCATCATCTATCTGGTGCTGATCAGCACGGCGACCGTCGGGTTCCTTTATGCGATTCCAGCGGTCGGGCGGCAGGTGATCGAGGTGCGCGAGGATCTGCCCGGCGCACTCAAATGGGCGGAGGACCATCTCGCCATCGCGCAGGAGAAGTGGAACACGCTCATCGGCAACGATCCGGAGCCCGAGGGAGATTCGGAGAAGGTCGCCGTCGTCGAGGGCAGGGCACGCTTCTTCTACAAGGAGGGCGACGAACTGACGGGCGTGCTGCTGGCCGAAGACGGCGGCGACTACTGGGTGCTGCACAACGGCGACCGGATGACGGTCGCGGGCGACCGGCTCGACCACTACACACCGCTCGACGGCGGCGCCTCGGCCGGCTTCCGGTCGCTGGCGGAACAGGGTGCGGGTCTGCTGCAGCACAACATCAACTCGGTGCTCGGCTTCGCGGTCGGGTTCGCCAAGCTGCTGCTCGGCATTTTCACGCGCATCGTGCTGATCATGATGATCACCGCGTTCGTGATCATCGACCGCGAACGCATCGTCGCGTTCCTGCACTCGCTGCCGCCCCCCCACTACAAGCAGCGCTTCGACACGCTCACCGATTACCTCGATCGCGGACTGGCCGGCGTGATTCGCGGACAGCTCATGATCTGTCTGGTGAACGGCTTGCTCACGTGGGTCGGGCTGTGGCTCTTCGATGTTCGCTACGCCGCGTTGCTGGGATTGATCGCCGGCATCTTCAGCCTCATTCCCGTCTTCGGGACTGTGGCATCGAGCATTCCCATCGTGCTTATCGCGTGGGGCGCGGGCAATCTGCAACAGGCGATGATGGCGCTCGGCTGGATCCTGCTGATCCACTTCATCGAAGCCAACTTCCTGAACCCGAAGATCATGGGCAACGCGAGCAAGATCCACCCGGTCGTGATCTTCTTCTCGCTGCTGGCCGGCGAGCACGCCTATGGAATCGTCGGCGCACTGTTGGCGGTTCCGACCGCGTCGCTGCTGCAGTCGGCGTTCCAGTTCTTCGTGCTCGACCGCCGCGGTGAGCACGAACCGGCTCCGGATCCCGCCTGATGGACTTCGACGAACTGCTCGACCGCCGCGCGACCGGCGCCGAGAAGTGGAATCCGGCGACGCTGGAAGGGATCTACGGCACCAGCGACCTGCTGCCGCTCTGGGTGGCGGACATGGACTTCCGCTCGCCCGCGGCGGCAGGCGCCTATCTGCACGCGCGCGCCGACGTGGACGAGTTCGGCTACGAGATCGAGCCGCCGCAGGTGCGCCCGACCGTCGCGAACTGGTGCGCGACGCGACACGGCTGGCCGGTCGATCCGGAGCATCTCACCGCGGCGCCGAGTGTGGTCAACGTGCTCGGCGCGGCGGTGCAGCTTTTCACGGAGCCGGGCGATGGCGTGATTATCCAACCGCCGGTTTTCTTCTACTTCGCGCTGACGGTGCGGCGTAACGAACGCAAGCTGGTGAACAATCCGCTGCGGCTCGTGGATGGCCGCTACGAAATGGACTTCGAGGATCTCGAAGCGAAGGCGGCCGATCCGCGCAACAAGCTGCTCATACTCTGCAACCCGCACAATCCGATCGCGCGCGTCTGGACGGCGGACGAGTTGCGCAGCGTCGATGAGATCTGCCGCCGCCACGGCGTGCATGTGGTGTCCGACGAGATCCACGGCGACATCGTCTATCCGGGCCACGTCTACACGCCCTTCGCGCGCGTGGCCGACAATGCGACCACGGCGCTCTCGCCCGCCAAGACTTTCAACGTCGCGGGCATCACCGGCGCGTTCGCGCACATCGCCGATGACACCGCGCGCCAGCGCTTCCGCGAGTTCCAGAGACGCCTGGGGCTGATGAAGAAAAACGCACTGGAACAGGGCGTGACCGAAGCCGTCTACCGCGACGGCGCGGAGTGGGTCGATGCGCTGATGGGCTACCTGGGACGCAACGTCGCCTACGTGCGCGAGCGCCTCGACCAGATCGAAGGCGTCGAACTGATCGAGCCGGACGGCACCTATCTCATGTGGCTCGACTTCCGCGGCCTCGGCCTCGACCGCAAACAGCTGAGCACCTTCCTCGTCGAGCGCGCGCGTTTGGGCCTCAACGCGGGCAGCGTCTTCGGCCGCGAAGGCGCCGGCTTCGCGCGCATGTGCATCGCCTGCCCCGGGCGCACGCTGGAAGAAGCGTTTGACCGGTTGGAGCAGGCGGTCGCGGGATAGAATTCCGTCCATGTCCATTCCCGTCGTTGTTACCGGCATCGGACCCGTCAGCGCAATCGGTTGCGGACGCGATGCGTTCTGGGACTCGCTGATGGCGGGCCGCCATGGCTTCGGCCCGATCACGCAGTGCGACGTCTCGAACATCGCGTGCAAGATCGGCGCGGAGATCCGCGATTTCAAACTGGAGGACTACCTCGAGGGCGGCAAGCTGATGGGAAGACGGACGCCGCGCCCGGTCCAATTCGCGTTGGCTGCCGGCGTCCTTGCCCTGCACGACGCCGAGATCGACCTCGACGCCTGCGACCCCGACCGGTTCGGCGTGCACGTGGGCACCTCGCTCGGCAATGCCGAGGACACGTTTCGGCTGCGCGACATGTGGCACGAGAAGGGAACGGTGCCGCCGCATGCCGCGTTCCACTGCTTCAACCACTCCGCAGCCTGTGTGATCTCGTCGATCTTCAACATCAGCGGGCCGATCTACACAACGAGCCAGGGGTGCAACTCGGGCGTCGATGCCCTCGGCCAATCGATGCGCTTGATTCAGGCGGGCTCGGCAGACGCGATGCTCGTCATCGGAACCGACTGCGAACTGGTCCAGGAGATCATGGCCGGTCTGGCGGCTTCGAACTCGCTCGCGACCCGCTACAACGACAACCCCGGGGAGGCGTCGCTGCCATTCGACATGGGGCGCGACGGCAACATCATCGGCGAGGGCGCGGGCGCGCTGCTGCTCGAGTCCGAACAACACGCCCAGGCGCGCAAGGCGCGTGTGTACGCACGCATTGCGGGGTACATGATCGCCTCGTCCGGCCAACGCGTGTACAGCGCCGACAACCCGGATGTCGATACGCGGCCGATGGTGCGCGCCATGCGCGGCGCGATCAAAGAGGCGGGCTGGCAACCGTCCGACGTCGATCTCATCAACGCGAACGGCTCGAGTTCGGTGCTCTACGACAGGATCGAGGCGTTGGCACTCCAAGAGGTCTTTGGCGATGCGCTCCCGAACACGCGCCTGCATTCGATCAAGTCGATGCTCGGGCAGCACGGCGCCGGTTCGTCCGCGCTGCAGGCTGTGTCGTCCTGCCTTTCGATCCGCCGCGGCTACGCCCCGCCGACCATCAACCACACGGATCCCGATCCTGCATGCGGCCCGCTGCGTGTCGTGACGGAGGCCGAGCGCTGCTTTCCCGAGCGCGTCCTGATGCACTCGACCGGGCTCGGCGGTTTCTACAGCTCCTGCGCTGTGTTCCAGTCCACCGAAGTGTCCGACCTTCTCAGCTCAGGCAAGTTCACGGTGCAGTGGAGCGAGCGCGAACACAGGAAGTTCAAGCCGACCGCGCAATTTCGCGAAGCGCTGCGCCCATGGACTCCGGATGCGTTTGACGAATAGCTCTGTTTCCGCGCGCTATGCGGTTCCGAGTGTTTTCTTGCGAAACTCGTGGCGCCCGCCAGCGCGTAGCGTGCATCACCTAGTCGATGACGAAGACGCGGGGGTGGCCCGTACCACTCATGAGCCGATCGCGGAGCCCGCCGGACGGCGTCGGAGAAGCGCCAACGAGATCGCGATCAGGACCGACACGTAGAGCGCCACGTTCACGCCGTTGATGAGATAAGCCGGGACCGAGAGGCGGCGGACGAGGTCGAGCGAATCGAAAGCCACGCCGCCGGTGGCCAGCAGGATCCAGACGACGATCCACGCGATGGTCCAGTCGCGGATGGGCGCACCCAAAGCGTCCATGCCCCGGCCGACCGCAGCCATCACGGCGACGCCCGCGACGGCAACCGGTGCAAGGGCCTGATGGATATCGCCGAAGTTGTGAAGGAGTGCCAGCCACGCTCCGGCCATCGACCCGAGCGCCCACCAGCCGTATTCGTCGCCGGGAAACTGGAAGCCTACGATGCACGTCACGCACCAGGCGAGCGGCAGGCAGAACACGAAGAACGGCTTCACGGAGGCATCGTACCGCGTGAGCGACGCGCGCGCGGTCGAGACACTGCAAGGCGTGGTCGCCACGGTCGAGCGCGACCTCAACGCACGCACGACAGTCACGAGATCATCGATCGGTGTCCTCTTCCGAGGGCGCATTCTCGGAAAAATTGTGACTGGCACCGTACTTCCGAGATACTGGAAAGACGATGCGGAACACGACCCTATCGATCGCCCTTGCTGGGCTCCTACTCGGATTTGCTGCCCCGTCCGCCACTGCCGGCGGTTGGAAGAAGCTCGACGGCCAGAAAATGCCGCCGATCTCCGCTAAGGCGTGGCTAAACGCCGGCAAGAAGGGAGCCGACCTCTCCAGCCTGCGCGGCAAGGTCGTCCTGCTCGAGTTCTTCGCCACCTGGTGAGGACCGTGCATGAACCAGGTGGGTCACCTGGAAGAACTCAACAAGAAGTACTACGACAAGGGCCTGCGCATCATCGCGGTGAGTAACGAGTCGATCGGTCTGCTCCAGGCGCAGGTGGTCGAGGCGCGCGGCGGCAAATACTGGATCGCTTCCGATCCCGAGCGTGCCACCGTCGCCGGCTACATCACGCCGGGGCGCCGGGGCATCCCGCACGCGTACCTCATCGACGCAACGGGGACGGTCGTCAGCGAGGGCGTGCCCGACAGCGGGCGCATCGAGCAGCTCCTCGAGGGCGTGTTCGACCCGGCGCTCGGACGCGATCTGCACAAGTCGCTGAAGGCCGCGGTCAAGAGCTACGAGAAAGGCGACTACGGCAAGGCCCACGCCGCCGCCGCGAGGTACCTCGAAAACGAGGACCGCGTCATCTCGTCCGACGCCACGTTCCTGCAGGAGCGATGCGTCGCGTGCGCCAACTTCAACAAGGGCCTCGTCGAGGGCGGCATCAAGCAAAAGGACTTCACGACGGTCTACGCCGACCTCAAGATGATCAGCAAGAAGTTCGCGGGCATGGAGATCGCCCAGTGGGCGGCCGCGAAGAAGAAGGAGCTGGACGGCTCGGCCGAGGTCGCCACCGAGATGAAGGCCTGGAAGGCGCTCAAGAAGGCGCGGTCCAAGGAGGCCGGCGCGAAGGGCAAGGCGAAGAAACTGGGCCCGGCACGCAAAGCGTACAAGTCGATCGTCAAGAAGTACCCGGGGACGCGCGCGGCGAAGATGGCGGAACAGGCGCTCAAGAGCCTGCCGCAGTAGCGAAGACCGTTCCGATTCTCCGTCGTACCGTGCCTGACACGATCTAGCAGTGTTCTGGTCCTCGGTCGCGAATACGGTTGATTCATGAGCGAGAGCTCCGAAAACTCGGCGCGAGGCCCGCTCGACCTGGCGCGAATCGTGGACGAAGTGGACGCGGCCTGGTCGGAGTGGGACGTAGCGATTCATCGCGACACGGGCGCGGTGCTGGTCCGAATGGAGTCCGGCGACGAGGAGGCGGAGGAGGAGATCGAAGCCTTGGACGAGGCGGGCAAGCTGCTCTGGCTCCACCGCGAACCCTGGGACGATAACCGTCGGGCCGAACGCTTCATCGGCCGGCT
>Ga0164315_10003469_pt1 | contig 12230 bp, 15 predicted proteins | sample GuaBasSedimGuay6_FD_113737 | JGI IMG/M metagenome (GOLD analysis project Ga0164315, IMG submission 113737) | Subseafloor sediment microbial communities from Guaymas Basin, Gulf of California, Mexico - Guay6, Core 4569-2, 0-3 cm | ecosystem: Environmental > Aquatic > Marine > Hydrothermal vents... | reverse complement strand
TCAATTTCGTCAAGAAGTAGAATTGTTTTTTGGTTTGTTTCGCTGAGTTCTTTAAGCCATTTACAATATCTATTTTCAAGAGAATCAGAATTGGGTATCTTCAACATTAAATCTCCGATATCATAGTTGATTAGTCGGATGTCAAGAATTCGGTATCCTTCCTTCTCCAATTCTTTGATAATTCTACTTTTTCCTATCCCAGCCCTACCGCTAATAAGAATCGGTGCTGGTGGTGTAAATTGATATGCCTTTTCAATTACTTTTCTTACTTCTTTTATTTTCATTTTTCTTTTCACCTCCTTTCATATTTTTTCTAAAACCATTATCTCTTTTAGTTTCCTAATGACTTCTGGTAAACTCGCTTGTTCGTCAATTTCTATCCCTGCGACTCTTGAGAATTCTATTAGATTTCTCCTAAATTGTTCTGCATTTTCCTCGTCTGAAAGTTCTTTGAGATTCTTTTCGTCTTTATAATAGTAGCAACAGAAATCAAAATCTTCCAATAAATCAAGGTCGGGCCCGTCTAAAATCTTTTTTAGACGAGCCTTAAGAAAATCAAGGATTTCAAAAATAGAATTATCCTTCATCCTTTCTATCTCCTCTTCCATTTCAATTTCACCTCTTTTTTTGTTTTTATTTTTGTTTAAAATAAACAAATAGGTTATATATATACTTTTTGGTTAGTGGTATTTATATCGTCTCTAACATATCTAATAGTTGTTTGCGTGGTATTCCGTATTTTTCTACAATTTCTTCAAATAATCTCCGGTATTCAAGTTCTGCTTTCCACTTCGGGATATCTGATTGAATGTTTAGCACATAAACTCTATAATATTCCTTTAACTTTTTTAGTTTATCCTGGAACTCTTTATCTTCACTATTATTATCTAAGACGCTCTCGTTCTCTTGTATACTGAGGTCTCGCTCTATAAGGGAAGTAATATATCTTGAGAAAGAGATATTAAGTTCCTTTGCTTTTCTTTTTGCTGGAACTAAAATCCTACTTGGGATACTTATAGAAACTACTTTTACATCTACCTTATTCCTCTCCACTTTTCTCACCTCCTATTTGGACTTATATATATTTGTAGTTAATAATTATTAAGATATCTTAATAACCTATGTTATTAATTATTAACTCGTAGTCGTATTTATTTCTTTTTTGAGAGCAAAGAAAAAGTAGTTTTGAACTTATATATCTCTCTAGTTAATAATTATTAAGATATGTTATTAAGATATGTTATTAATTATTAACTCGGAAGTGTATTTGTTCTTTCAGAATAGTGGAAGTGAGCGTATTATTTATATAATATTATATAATGATTAATATAGAAAAAACAGCAATTCATTCCAATGCTTTCTTAATCTTATCTGCAACTTTCTTGGCAAACTTCCTTACTAAATATGTTAGACCGAGCGTTGCTACTACATCTTGAATTGCGAATAAATCCACATTCATTCCTAATCCATTTGCCAGAAATCCTGCTATTGCTCCGTAAATTGCCGTTTCTACTACTTCCTCTAACTTAAACTCTCTTCTATCTTTTTTCGTTATGTATCCATTTATCGCATATCCCGTTCCTATGACCAAACCCTTTACTCCTGCGAGAAGGTCAACCATTCTCAATCACCATACCAGTAATCTCGTGGAACTTCACCATGTTTTATAGCGTTGTGGATTTTCTTAGCAAAATCTCTATTTTTCGTCTTTATGCTATATGGTTGCAGATAGTTTTTCTTCTTAGACATATTATCACTCCTGAACTTCTTCTACTTCTTTAATCAATTTCTCTTACACCTATGATATATACATCTTCAACTTCTCCATACAATTCTTGTCCGTAAACTTCAGCATATACAGACAAACCATTCTTAAGTTCATTTTCTGCTGTTCTTCTTGCCTCTTCTTCATTTTCGGCTTCTACTTCAATTGTAGCATTTATTCGGAAATAATCTTCAAGCGGAATTATTTGTTCTACATATCCAGAATCCTCATAGAGTTCTTTTCCATTATAAGTAACTTCAACAGCATACTCTCCAGAAACATCAACAGAAACCTCAACTTCTGCTTCTACTTCGTATCTTGGCATTCCTCATCACCTCATAGTTATTTTCCTCTCATTCCTTTTAATTCTTACTCTCAATTACTATATGTCTATACTTCTCCTCTCTATTTTCCCAAGATTCTTTTGCTTCTGTCGTGAATTCGTGCCATGCTTTCTTGCTATTGTATGAGAACCAGACGCTCTTTATTCCGATTTTATCCATTCCTTCTACTGCTTCCTTTCTGCTCGGTAGGTCTGTCCAGTCTTTCGCTCTCTGGAATCTGGTTCCATAAGTTGAGTTAAGATGCTTCCAACCTGTTTCTCTATCTCCTGAATAAAGGTAAACTGTTGCGTGTCCTCCGTATTCACAGTTTCCACATACTACTCTTACTCGCCATTCTGGAAATCCTGCTATGATATACATACTTGCCTGGAGATGTGCATAGTCATCACAATCTCCTACTCTCATATCGTAATTTTCCTTCAGATAGATTGTTTCCTCTGGAAGTAGCCAGAATTCGCTTTTATATAATGCTGTCTTATCCTTCTCATACCAGTAATACTTCTTTCTTATGAAGTCGTAGATTTTCTTTACTTGCTTGAAGTCGTTTGGGTCTTCTATCCAGAGTTTGTTTTTGTCTATGATGCTTGCGAGGAGAAGAGAGTTCGTTTGCAGGAATGTCGTTACTGTCATTTCTATTTGTCTGTCCAATCCGTAAAAGAAAATCCATCTTCCTCTATACTTTACAATTGCTTCAGGATATTTATTTTCGTAGTAAAGGAAGTCATCGTAGTTATCTGTTTCTGGATTGAAGTATTTGTATTTTCCTATTCCTTGATACACTTGCTTTAGTTGAGCATACTCGTTTAGTAGTTTGTTGTATTCGTCTTCTTCTTTCTTAATTTCTTCTTCTAATTCCGTTATCTGCTTGTTTAGTTGTTGTATCTTGTTGCTAAGTTCTTCATTTTTTCTGAGTTGCATCTCGTAGTTGTTTCTCAGAAGTTCAAGTTTCTTTTTTAGGGTCTTCTTTTCTTCTATGCAGAGTTGTAGTCGTGTTAGTTCATCTCGGCTAAAGTATTGGTCAAGCCATTCTATTAGTGCTTGGATTGGGTTTCTCATTTAAACTACCTCCAAAGGGAAATTATCTTTATCAAGTATTGTAAAGTTACTTAAATACATTCTTGCTTCCATACCTGGAGATTCATTAAAAGAGTCAAAAGATATTAATACAATAGACAATTCAAGATATGAACTAAAACCACTTGACCCTGCTGAAGCAGTAGTTGTAGTTATTCCACTTCCAGATATTGTAAAAGTATCATCTTCACCATTATAATCAAAAGTTATTGTTGTATTTAACTCTCCTGGAGAATCACTACTGTATAATTCATAAGACGAATCGCTCTGAAAATACATTCTCATACCACAAGTATAGTTACTTATTGACGAATCAAGCCAAGTATATAAATTAGCATCAATTGTAAAACTCATTCTTGGCATAGCAAATCTAACTCCCAATTCAATATAATCATTATCCTGTCCACCTGCTGAACAGTCTCCATACACTTTTGCATAAGAATAAGCAATATATCCTCCTGATAAAACTTTAACATCCATGCTTCCATGACAATACCAATTACTATCATCAATTCTTGTTTCACAATAAGCATATACTATTGGGTCTACACCACAGGTTATTACTTTAGTATTTTCATAATCATTTGTATCAGATTTCTCACAAGGGTCTGGTAAAGTATTGTTATAGTAAGAATAGTAACCATTATAACCATAACTTACCAAACCATCATCATAGAAAGAAAGAAAGTATTTAGCAGGTCGGTAGAAGTTATAAATGTTCTTCCCTTTCTTTATCCTTAATCTTAATGGATTGAGCAAATCATAAGCCATTATACATCTGCCTCCGTAACACTATATCCTGTAACTTTATATCCTGAGTATGAGAAAGTTATCGTATATTTCTTTCCTTTTACTGTCTTTTCTATCTTTGAAATTTTATCAGTATCCCAAGTAATATTGTAAGTTACTATCTCCCCTTGGTTTGTCGTAACTGTAATTGTCGTAGGACGACCTTCTGAATCATAAGATATGCTAACATCCATAGGTAAATTTCCATCTACATAATCCAAAGTGTCTGCTAAATTTTCATCAATTGCATCTCCACTTTTCAACCTATCTCTACCCATTAACAACATTTACCACACCTAATTACTTATCTTACTTAATACAACTTTTGTTATTTCAGAACCGTTTCCTTCTAATACAATATTTCCTTCTTGATTTATACTACTATCATTAACGCTTATAATTCTTTTGTATGTTCCCGATTCATCTACAAAAACTTCTATCCAATCTCCTTCAGAGAAGATAAGCACTCCTTGAATTGAAGAGATTGTAGAACTTCCTAATTCTGTTTCGGAACCTCCAGAAACTACTTTTAGATATACATTTCCTCCTGATACTTCTACTTTATAATAATTATCCGAATCTAAATACTTGAACATTATTGAGATGTCTGTCGTAGTTCTCACTTCTATCCTGACATCGTTTGCTTTGAATATATCATTAACATCTAAACTATTGTGGTATGCCCATCCTCTATATAAGACCTTTCCTTTTAGTATCATCTTTCCTTCTTGAAGTTCGTATCCTCCTGAAATAACTTGCCATACTCTTCCTGCTTCATAGTTTCTTTGCATGGTTATATAAGCCCAACTTTTAACATAATCGTAAATCTTGAATTCATCTATCTTTGTTCCTGTTCCTGAAGTTATTGAGAAAGTCGTTCCTTGTATGCTCGTATGGTCTCCAGATATGCTTACTTCATCTTCCTGCTGTCTATCAACATATAATCTTACATAGTTGTTTGGATTTATCACGATTGTTATTCTGTGCCAGTTTCCATCATTTACCTGCGTTGAAGATGTTAGATTGTATGTTGTTGAAGTGCTGTCTGTGAATGAGATGGATACATTTCCTGTGTTCAAACTGACTGAAAAGTTATTATTTCCTGTTGTGATTATGGTTTCATCAGAGTTAGTAGTGTTCAGGTAGAAAGATAATGTGATTCCGTTTGAGAATGTTAGTTTATCAAAATTTTCTATTTCTAATGTTCCTCCTGTTAGTTCAATATACTTTCCTGAGATGCCATCAGTATCAGTATTATTGTAAGAACCTGTTATAATTGCGTCAAAAGTTATTAATGGTTCTATGTAATCTGGATTATCTTCTTCAGTTCCGAGTGATGTAGTTGGTTCAGAGGAAGCATATTTACGGACACAAACCCAGTCAATATTTACAGAAGTATAATAACATGATAACTGAAAATAATTACTTGTTCCTAATGTAACTGTTGTTGCATCTTTTTTATTGTTTTGTGTAGCAACATATAATACTGTTGTATCTATCATTCCAGCACTAAAAAAATCTTCGGAACTATGTGTCTCAGTAAATAATAAACCACTATTTGTTCCATCAACATATTCTACATTTCCATTTTGTCTCCAATATGCTAAAATTCCCCATTCTGCATGACCTGTATTTACACTTCCATCTGAGTTCAAACTAAAAGACAAACCAAACCAATCTGAACTTGAAGTATCTAAAGTTGTGTAAGATACTCTTACTTCTACTATCTCACTTACAGGAAGATTATAATTTGCTAATACTTTTGCTCTTCCATTTCCATCATATTGTATTGATAGCATGCTATTTTCTTCTGTAACTGTTCCTGCTAAAACATTCCATTTTGTTGTGTCTAAAGTTCCATCTTCAAAATCATCAAAAAATTCAAAAACTACTTCACCGTTACTTTTACTTGTTGCATTTTCGTTTCCATAATACATATAGATAGTTGCTGTCCCATTAGCAGGAATCTCTTTTACCTTTACCCATATTACTGTTGATGATGTTCCTGCTCCTGATTCTATCCAGTAAGGGAGAAAATACTTCTCTCCATTAACTTCCTGAACAAACCTTATATCTGAGCAGTCCGAATTCATCTTTCCTTGGTTGATTAATGTTTCAGTATCTACTTCAATTCTTACTTGGAAATCTGTCAAAGTATTTCCTGAATTTTCTTGGATTGTGATTGGCATTCTATACTTGAAACCAACTGTTTCTATATTAATAGTATAGGTCGGTTCTTGGTCGGCGTATTTGCGGACACGAATCCAATCTAATTTCACATCAAGTTTATTGTCTCCATAATCTCCCCATGATTGAATCCTAAATATAACTCTCGGTGTTCCAGAAGTAAATGTTGTATCAGTTTGCGAAACCTCGTTTGTTGGTAATATACCTTTAAGAAAGTTACCAGGATTATGAATTATTGTGAATTTTCCAGTAATTGGTTCAAAATTAGAGTCTGTTTTATCTATAAAATTACCAGTGTACAAAGTACCTTCTATTTTTGTTTTTACTGCGTATCTATATGATACTCCATCAGCGATATTATCCCAATCATCTAATACTTCAAAATTATCAGTAATATCTGTAGTATCACTTATCATTCCAACTTTTATCCCTTTATATCCAGATGTGTGGTAAAATGTTCCATAGTATTCAATTACAAAAGATTTGCTAAAATCAAACGATTGATTTGAATATATATATGTGCTTGCATGTGCTGAACCTTCATAATACATAGATAACTTGCTATTAGATATTGATACCGTTGCTCCAAGGTCATTTACAAGAGTCCACTTATTCGTATCCAAATCTGTTCCTTCAAAATCATCAAAGAAATCAAAAACATTATCTCCTGTTGTGGCGTAGTTTGTATCTGCTTCAAAAACATAGATTACTGTTTCTCCATTAGCAGGAATGTTCGGAATTTTTACCCAAACTTTTGTTGTTGGCGTATCAGATATAGATTCATCATCATTTACATAAACAAAAGGTAATACTTGATTTCCTTCTGCGTCTTCCGTTATCTTTATGTGAGTAGTGTATGGTAAGTAAGGACTTAAATCTATCTTTATTTGATAATCCGTTAAATCATAGTCATTAGGATTTGAAATTGTGATAGTCATAATGTATGTATATCCCGAACCGCTTCCTTGAGTATATCCCGTTACATTTGGAAACTTTGAACCTAAATCTTCTTCAAAATTGTAATATATGAGAAGTCCTGTATCGTCTATATGATAATTCTTGAAATTATCTCCATCTCTCCTATCTCCAGCATAACTACTTCCTACTACTGCTGTTCCTACAAGTCCTGAATCGTTTGGAAATCTCAAACTCCTAATCGGTCTTATTCCCATATCTATCACTATACATTTATGTTAGTTGTATAACTTATCTCAAAATCCATTATATATTCATAATTCACATCTTTAGCCAAAGGAGATAAAGTATTCCTTGAAATAAGAGTTCCGTCTGAAGTGTATAATCCTACTTCCGAAAAATGAGTTATATATATCTTTCTCAGGAAAGTATATCCACTTGTATATCCTGCATCTGTCTTTTGTAAGTCATCTCCTCCTGTAGTTTGATATGCTCCAGAACTATATGCATCATCCGAAGAAGAAGGCGATTTAATTACTATCCAATATATTGTTCCTTCAGTCAGTTGAGGCGGACTTGAGAAAACTGCTTCTTTCCAAGAGAATTCCGTATCCGTAAACGAAGATATAGTTGCTGTTCCATTCGTGATTGGTGTTCCATTAGGAGTTCCAGAGTCATCTCCTTGAATTTCAACGGTTATGTTATTTGCTGTTCCAGAAAGATATTTTAAATACAAACAAACTTTCTTAACTTTAGTTGTCGCTGTTGGAGTATATTTTATTGCTAATTCTTTAGTTCCTCCAAACGAGACCTCATAATTTAAACTATTCTCATCATATACATCATTTGGTAAATCGTTAAACTCAGTAGTAGATAAGTAGAAAGATAGCAATAATAAATTATTCTCTGTATCAAAATTTCTATCCAACTCCTGCTTATTTTCATTATCGCTCTTATACTGAAGTTCTGTATCTTCTACTGTTTCAGAAGCGTTTCCAGTTCCTATGTTAATATAAAAAACTTCTGAGTTAAGATAATTCTCAACCACATTTTCTATCTTATTTTTCCAGTTATTCACAAACATTAGAACACCACCTCAAATGTTTCTTGGAAAGAGTAGTATCTTGCAAAACTTACTGTCTCATATGTTCTTTTCTCCAAATCTCTTATTCTTTCTAACGCTTCCATATACCAGTCAAAAAATACTTCATAATCTTCTCCTACTGTCAATTTCGTTTTGAGAGATGGATATTCAATTTCTATCTTTGAAATCAACAGTTTCTCATTCTGAATGTTGTTGTAGTTATCTGTAATTGTTATCATCTTTCCTTCTTCTAATCCTTCTACAATTCCTGAGATATATACTTCTGCAGAAAGTAGAGGTTCTGAATACTTTGATATGTATTCTTTTGCGTAGTTAATTGCTTCATTTGTGCTTTTTATCCACTTTGCTCTTATTACTTTTGATTTAATTCCATACTTATTTTGGCTAACTCTATCATTAATTTCAAATACAATAGGAACCTCATAACCATACTGAATCGCTATATTACTTCCTGAAGAAGGAGCAGTCAGAAAAGAAATCTTTTTCTTATCTTTGTTTACTCTATAACTATCAAGAGGTTGCTCAACTCCATCTATCAAAACTCTAACCATAACAGGTTTATACTTTAATGTAAAATCAGTTGTTGTTCCATCTCCTGTAAATGTTTCTTCTGTTTGATATACTAAATAATCACCAAAAACTTTCAGTTTATTACACATTCTCATAGAATCTTTAGTCCATCTTGGTATCTTTATGTCTTCTCCTGTTGTTAAGGTTATTCCTGTGTCTTCATATCCTACTGGTTCAAAATAGAGTTTCTTATCCCATGTGGTTCTTATCTGCCAGTTAAGTAGGTTTGCCATATCTCTTACTACATTTATTGCTTTATCATCTGCTACATACCTATCTATCGTTAATCCAGATTCTACTGTTGAAGAATAGGTTAAGTCAGTATATTTTGCTATAATATCTTGGACTATGTATTCTGGAGAAACATTTTCATAGATTTCTTCTACGATTACATCATTTAACTTTACTCCGTAACTTACCACTTCTACTTCTATCTTTGCTTCTCTCTTTATGCTCCTAATTCTTCCTCCGAAAATATATGTTCCTGTTTCTCCTATCTTTGCTCTCACTTCTTGGTTTATTGTCAATTCTCCTAAATCGCTTTCAATTTTCGGAACTAATTCAAGTTTCATAGTGTCTAAAAATTTTTGTATTGTCTTTGATATTTTACATTTACTAACATAACTGCTCACATCTATCCAATTTCCATCTACATTAAGTTCAAATGCTAACTGCTTATATACCTGAACCATTTCATAGCACCTGTCCTACTGAAAATGAAATTGTTACTGTTGGATATATTCCTTTGTCTGCGATAGTTACTTTATCTATGATAATCGGCTTCCAATCAGTTCCAAATAATCTTTCGTAGTAGAGATAGTATTGCTTTGATTGGTAATCTGCGAAAACTTGGTAAAGATACTGAACCTGTTCTTCTGCAGTCATGACAGGAGTAGAATTTGTTCCTTCTGATAAATCCTCTATTGAATCGTAACAATTAAACATAATCGTTCCTGTTATCTTCTGTCCTTCTATCTGAAATCCAAATGCTTCTTCCGCTGAAGTGAAAGGAATGGTAGTTAAATCTACTGGATTTTCTATGTTCACTCTTACATCTGGCTCTGCTACTATCTTGAAGATTTTTCCTGAAGCATCTTTTATTTTCAAACCTATGCTCATTTAATCACCTATATATAGAATTTTCTTACTCCTTCTTCTAAAGTTTCGTCTACTACTTTCTTTCCATCTACAAATACTTGGACTATTGATTGAAATCCACCTGTAAGGAGTTTTCCTGCTAAATATCCTCCTATTGCTGGCTGTGGCAAGGCAAATACTGCTCCCAGTTCAAATGCTTCTTTAAACAATTGTGATGCTCTCTCTTGACTTTCTTTTAGATTTTCTATTTCATCTACTAATTTCTTCGCTTTATCTTTCAGAGTTTGTATCTTACTCAGTAACTCACCTGCTCTATTTTTCATATCTTCTGCAAGAAGATACATGCTTGCCGCAAATTGATAAGAGGATTCTCTTACTGCTACAAATGGATTTTCAGGACTCTCCGGAGTGAATATAGAGGTCGCTGTCTTAAGATTTTCAATCTCTATTTCAACATCTGATACAAATGAGTCAATAGCATTAGTTATGTTTTGTAGCGTGCCTGAAACCTGCTTCTTTACATTTTCAGACAAGTTCATTCTTTCAATTGTTTCCTGTTCTGATTTCAAAGTTGAAGATAAGGATTCAAGAACATTTACTATCTGCTCTGCTTTATCAAAATCTAAATTACTGACTGCTTCATTAAAATCTTCTGCTAAATTTCTGACGAATTCTACATCAACATTCGTTTCTAAACCAATTATAAAGTCGTTTATTCCTCTCAATATATTTTCTTTTGCTCCTCTAATTGCGTCTGCTACTGGTTTTCCTAATCCTGGGATAAACTCTATTATTCCTGCTACTGCTTCTGTTAATGCTGATATAAATGCATCTGTTATTCCTTTCGTTATCCACATCACTCCTATTCCGAAGTATTGGGTTGCTATCCCGTATTCTCCTGCGGCAAACGCTAATTCTCCTTTTCTCATAGTTTCCATCGCTTTCTGGATGTAGGGTCGTATTAGAGTTCTGAAGAATAGAGCAATAGGTCTGAGAAGAACAACTAACGGATATAATGCTGTTGCTAATAGGTCTGCGAACGGTCTTCCAATCAGTTCCACTAACTTTGTGATTGTATTAAGCATTTTTCTGAATACTGGAGACAATCCTTTAAGCATATCAAGTATATTCTGTATTCCCATAGATGCGATTCCAAGTAATGCTACTGTTCCTGTTGCTTCTCCTAATGCTCCTGCTATTCCTTTTCTTCTAGCCATTACTTGTGCTTCCTTAAATTCTTCCATAGTTTGCGTAACTCTTCCGAACAGTCCTGCTCTCACTCCTTCGGTAAATTCTTCCATTTGTTTCTTAGGTTCTTCCATCGCTTTTGAGAGAGTTTGGGATATCTTTCTCGCTGATTCTTCTACTCCTTTTGCCACTACATCTACCGAGAGTTCTAACCTCGCCATCTCATCTTCTCCATTTCTATTTGTTTCTTCTCCTCTTCTTTAATGGCAAGTATCATACTGACGATATCTGTTAGTGTTCTTACTTCCGTTCTATCCACATCTTCTTTCGTCCATCCAAGTTCTTTTCCAAGAATGTAGTAGTAAATATAGAGGAGTGATTTTTCACTCCTCATTATTGAGTATCCTCTTTCCTCGCTTGGGCTAAAGGGTTGAGTTCTGACGCTACTGTGAAAAGTTTTTCTCCGTCTTTGATGGATAGTTTTCTCACTTCCTCAATACTCATTCCCGTTGATTTTGAGATTAGAAGTTCCTTGAAGGTAATCCAATCCATTTCCGTTACTGTTTCTCTTCCTATTGTCTTTATCTTTGTTGCCTGTCTCAGTATATCGTTCATCTCTCCAAAGGTTATGCTCCTTACAGTAACTTTTCTCCCATCAGACAGTTCTACTTCTTTCATTAAACCACCTCATATTGACGCAAGGTTGTTCGTGATTTTAACTGTTGCTGACTTCATGGAAACGTTAAAGGACTGCTCAATTACTCTTCCTACATCCGTTACATTTACGGTTGTCTGCGGTATGATTATGTCTGAGAATTCAAGGGCAAACTCTCTTTTATCTGCTCCTGTTTCTCCGTTGCTGAATACAATTCTCATTCCTGTGAGTTTGTTTCCATTTTTCACATAGTCAATAAAAGTGCTGTCTTCTAAATAGAGAGATATGCTCGCTGTGTAATCGTATCTTCCATAGTATCCTCCAACTGCTTTTCTGTCTCCAAGAGTGTAGTATAATGCGCTGTTGTTTCTAATTGTTACCGTTATGTTCTGAATCGTTGTGAGTGTGGTTCCTGATGGAAGTTCTACCACTGCGTCTGCGAATGTAAGTGGTTCTTCGGAAGAGGTAGGCATGGTTATTGCGTTCGTATCTGAGGTTTCGTCTGCGAAGTTTCCTCTCAATCCTACATTTGCTATGTCT
>Ga0164315_10003468_pt1 | contig 12230 bp, 8 predicted proteins | sample GuaBasSedimGuay6_FD_113737 | JGI IMG/M metagenome (GOLD analysis project Ga0164315, IMG submission 113737) | Subseafloor sediment microbial communities from Guaymas Basin, Gulf of California, Mexico - Guay6, Core 4569-2, 0-3 cm | ecosystem: Environmental > Aquatic > Marine > Hydrothermal vents >... | reverse complement strand
GTTTTACTGCTGTTGCCCATAGCGCTGCCATTTGCGGCAATGGTCTCTCTGGCTATTTTCATAGAAAGTGGTGGTAGAGGTTCGGTTCTATACAGTCAGGTTCGTATTAAACAGTATGGTTTGCCGTTTAAAATATATAAATTTCGCAGCATGGTGACAAATGCTGAAAAAGATGGCGTAGCTCAGTGGGCATCAAAAAATGATTCGCGAATTACGCGAGTAGGTCAAATAATTCGTAAAGGACGGCTTGATGAGCTTCCCCAGTTATTTAATGTCTTAAAAGGTGACATGAGCTTTGTCGGCCCCAGGCCTGAACGCCCGGAGTTTGTTGACAACCTTGCTAAAACGATACCTTATTATCAGGAGCGACACAGGGTAAAGCCTGGCTTAACAGGGTGGGCGCAGGTATGTTACTCCTACGGTGATACGGTGGGGGATAGTGTTCAAAAGCTACAGTATGATTTGTATTACGTTAAAAATTACAGCGTATTGCTGGACTTGCTGATATTGCTGCAAACCGCTGAAGTGGTGATGTTGGGGAAAGGTGCGCAGTAGTTTAATCGTCAATATTCTGACAAAAAATTCTAAAATTTGATATTATCAGCATGCTTCTGATGTGGTGCGGCTAATAAAGTGGGCATGGCCATTCTTCAGATGTCAATTTTTCGACAGATTTGTATCTATTTATACCTTTTCGTCTAAACTTGTATCTTTATAAATGCGCAAAAATATTCACGTATTTTATTATGCAGGTGATGTATGTCTTTTATGCATTTTTATAACTTTTCACGTTTGCGTTATTTATTGGCTTTAATCCTGGTTTTGCCCCTGGTTGCATGTTCGGGCGGTGATGCTGGGGTGAGTGGCTCTGGTGATGCTGTGGTGGGTAGCTCTGGTTCTGCCAAATTAAGCTGGACGGCACCTTCGGCGCGAGAAGATAACTCTGAGTTGGTTTTGTCAGATATAGCAGGATTTCGTATTTATTATGGTTCTAAGTCGAGAGACTATTCGAATACAATTGACATAGATGACCACACTGCAACGCAGGCAGTTTTAGCGGGTCTTCCTTCAGGAACTTATTTTGTTGCAGTGACAACAGTCGATGTAGATGGGCGTGAAAGTTCATGGTCGACACCTGAGTTAAAAGTTTCTTTTTAAGTGTTTTTTATTTTATTAAATAGTCGATTCTGAAATATATATTTAAGGTTCGACTAACTAAAATCACGCCGTCAACAGTATGTAAAACCCCATTTATAGAAGCAGGAATGATTTATGCTACCCGCTGGTTTGTCAATAATACATACTCGGTCTGTCAAATATAAAGATAAAATAATTCAATTATGGGGTGAGTGCCTTCCTGGTACCCCGGAGGGCAGGTTTGACTGGCTAGCTAAAGGAAATCCTGCTGGTCCAACTGAATGGTTTTTGGCAGTTGATGAAAATAACGGAAACGTCGTGGGAACAGGCTCGCTGATGCCTAAGGAGCTTTTTTATAATGGTATAAGAATAAAAGGCGGAATTGTCGGTGATTTAATGGTCTCACCAACTGTTCGCAAACAAGGTGTTGCGCAACATATTCAGAGAAGGATTTCAGATAGCCTGGTGAAGCTGGAAATGGATTTCCTCTATGTTGTACCAAATGATAAATCTAAAAAATTATTAGTACAGGCCGGAATAGATCATGTATTGTTGTTGAAAGATTATTTGTTGCCAGTAGATTTTGAACATTATTATAAAAAATTAGGATTTAATTTACCTGTAAAGTTCCTTTTTAATTTTCTTCAAAATTTGGGCGGTGTTTTTTCTGTTCATACCAGCAGTGATGAACAATGTACTATTAGCGTAGTAAGCAATTTTAACGAAGAAATTGATGATCTTTGGGAAATAGTGAAAGAGATTCAGAATATTTTGATAGGGTCAAGGTCCTCCGCTTACCTTAACTGGAAATATTGCAGAAACCCGGTTTCCGATTTTCGAATCCTCCAATATAGAACATTATCAGGGGTTTTGCTGGGTTATATCATTTTCTCAGTAACGAATTCAAAATTACATATTTTCGAGCTAATTAGCATTAAAAGTAAATACTATGCAGGCATGATAGCCGAGTTAAGGAAATTTGCTAAAACTAATCAAGTTGTTGGCATTTACTTATGTACTACCAAAAATAATCCAGTTCTTAAAGCACTGCGGTGGCGAGGATTTTTTCCAATCGGTGGAGATTTGCAGATTCTATACAAGGGGGAAATGTTTATGGAAAAACGCGCCTGGGCATTTTTTGAAGGTGATCGAAATATATAATGCTTTTCTCTCGGTTCTGGTCTTGTCAGTATAGTTGGATTGGCTAGGCGTATGAAGACAGCATAGCTGTAGAGACAATAAGCAAATGCGGGGCTCCTTCGGAAGCCATATTTATTACGGTGCCAAATCGGGGGATCATTCGAATATATTTGACTTAGATGAGCATACTGCAGTGCAGGCATATTTAGCTGATTTTCCTTAGTAGCTGCAGATGGACGTGAAAGTACATATTCCACCTAAGTCGTTATTGCCGTATAAAGGTCAACAATATCACTGTGAAGCACATAAGCTTTTTAGGCTTATTTGATGTTGTTAGATGGCATTATTGAAGAAAAAAGAAAAGCCCTTCGCTGGGTACTTTTCTAATATGGTGCTATTTCTTAAAATAATTATAATGTTAAGTGAAATTTTCAGCGCAGCTATGAAATATCCGGGTTAGATATGAATTTAGGTTTTTATAGCTATTTTATAGCCGCTATCGCCTATGGTTTTTTTGCCGTTTTGCTGCTATTTAGCTGGCGAGAAAGTCTGCAGGGAAAATTACTGTTTATTACGGTAACAATTAGCACGATCTGGGCAGTCGCGGCAGTAAAAATTGCACTTCATGATGAATCTTATTTGCTGCTGTACCAGGCATTTGAAATTGTACGTTATATAAGCTGGTATGTTTTTCTATTAAAACTATTTGATGTTTCCTCGTCAGATGTTGAACAAAGCAGCTTTCAGCGGTTTTCGCATAAAGCACTGTTTTTAAGTGTGGGACTTGCCAGTCTTTTTCTGATAAACGAGTTGCTGGCAAAGGTATTTTCTTTACCGGGGCAGTTTGTATTAGGCATAACCGGTAATGTTTTATTGGCACTTGTTGGTTTAGTGATAGTTGAGCAATTGTATCGTAATGCCTCTGCTGGTTTTCGTTGGGCATCTAAATATATGTTCATAGGTGTCGGCGGCATTTTTGCCTTTGATTTTTATCTGTATTCAGATGCATTGCTGTTCCGCAGTATTGATCAAAGTTGGTGGGATGCTCGCGGTATAGTGCACCTTGTTGCTGTCCCGCTATTGGCCATTTCGTCTGTACGTAATAAAAACTGGTCGCTGAATGTCTTCGTTTCCAGAGAGATTGTCTTTAATACTTCAGCTATTTTAGCGGGCGGTTTCTATTTACTGGCGATGGCGGGTGCCGGGTATTATATAGGGGAATTTGGCGGCAGCTGGGGTAAGTTTGGCCAGGTCATGTTTATTTCTCTGGCGGTCGTGTTTTTATTTGTGCTGGCATCGTCAGCAAGGTTACGCTCACAAATAAAAGTATTTCTGGGTAAGCATTTTTATAAGAACAAATACGACTATCGTCTTGAATGGTTGCGTTTAACGGAAGATTTGGCCGGGAGTGGAAAATCGCGCAGTCACTACCGCACCGCCATTAAGGCGATGGCACATATCGTTGATGCACGTGCCGGTTCGCTCTGGCTGTGTGATGAGCAGAAGCGGTATAGAAATGCTGGCAGCTGGCATAGTGGGCACGATAAAAATGTTTTAGCTGCAGATGATTCATTAATATCTTACCTGTCGGAAAAAGGATTTGTCATTAATCTGCGGCAAATTGAAAGCCATGCTGAAGAGTATGAGGCTTTGTGTTTGCCGGAGTGGTTAAGTGAAATGCAGCAGCCATGGCTAATCGTGCCGTTACACGGTGTTGATAAGCTGCTTGGTTTTGTGGTGCTGGCAGATCCGCTATTTGTGCGTGCTATAAACTGGGAAGACCGGGATTTGCTAAAAACAGCAGCAAAACAAATATCCAGCTATTTGATGGTGCTGGAAACCTCAGCACAGTTGGCTGAATCCAAGCAGTTTGAGGTGTTTACCCGGCTTTCTGCATACATGGTTCATGATTTGAAAAATATAGCGGCAGAACTCAACCTGGTGGCATTGAACGCAAAAAAATTCAGCAAGAATCCGGAATTTGTCAGCGATGCATTTGAAACCGTTGAAAATGCAGCAGGCGATATCAACCGCTTGTTGCAGCAGTTGCGTAATAAAAGGGCGCAGGGTGAAAAAAAGGTAGAAGTAAACTTAAGCGATATTATTGTACAGGTTATTAAAGCAAAGCAGCAGGCTTTGCCGGCTCCGCAATATGAAGTGGTTATGGCTTCTGCTGTTGTTACACTCGATAAGTCGGGTTTGAGCAATGTACTGGCGCATTTGATAGACAATGCTCAACAGGCTACAGAAGATGATGGTGAAATTTTATTAACACTGTCTGAAACCACCGGTTTTTATTTAATACAAATAAAAGATAGCGGTCATGGTATGGATGAAGACTTTATCCGCAACCGTTTGTTTAAGGCTTTTGACACCACCAAAGGTAATGCGGGTATGGGCATTGGTATGTTTGAAAGTCGCGAGTTTGCCCGCCATCTAGGCGGGGATATCAGTGTTCAAAGTAAATCTGAAAAAGGGTCTATAATCACCTTATATATTCCATCTCGGTTATCGCCTGCTTAGCAATAAACAAAGTAGGTGATTGCCTGGTATTACATAAAAAGTTTACAATTTCAGGGTAAGTTAAATTAAATTATGGTGAGTAATGCATTAAAACCACTTCTGGTTGTTGAAGACAATCCAGGAATACAGAAGCAATTGAAATGGTCTTTTGAAGGTTATAAGGTATACCTTGCGGGTGATCGTGAATCTGCTATTTCACAATTAAAAAAGCATGATGTCCCTGTGGTTACGCTGGATTTGGGTTTGCCACCGGATCCGGCAAATGCCAGTGAAGGTCTGGCTGCATTAAAAGAAATTTTGCAGCTGTCACCACATACCAAGGTCATTGTGGTGACCGGTAATGATGACCGGCAAAGTGCCCTGGACGCAATTTCATGCGGTGCCTATGATTTTTACCAGAAGCCGATAGAGCCTGATGTTTTAAGTTTGATTGTTGATCGTGCCTATCAATTATATGAACTGGAAGAAGAAAACCGGCGACTGGCATTAGAGGGCCGTGATTCACCTTTGGATGGTATTATTGGTGCCAGTGCGCCCATGTTGGCGGCCTGTCGTCTGGTGGAAAAAGTTGGGCCGACAGACGCAACCTCACTGGTGCTGGGTGAAAGTGGCACAGGTAAGGAGTTGTTCGCCAGGGCTTTACACCGCTTAAGCTCGCGCAAAAAGAAACCCTTTGTGGCACTGAACTGTGCAGCCATACCCGAAAATTTGCTTGAAAGTGAGCTTTTTGGTTATGAAAAAGGTGCGTTTACCGGCGCGGTAAAACAAACCAAAGGTAAGATTGAAATCGCCACAGGCGGCACCCTTTTTCTGGATGAAATTGGTGACATGCCAATGTCTTTACAGGCAAAAATGTTACGTTTTTTGCAGGAGCGTGTGATTGAACGTCTGGGGGGGCGAAGTACGATTGAAATTGATGTGCGAATCATCTGTGCAACACATCGTAAGCTTGACCAATTAATTAAAAGCGGTGAATTTCGTGAAGATTTATTTTACCGGATCAGTGAAATTGTTATTGAAATTCCTGCGCTACGCGATCGTGAAGCTGATAAAGCACTACTGGCGCAAACATTTCTGGATAATTTCAGTCAACAACATGGCCGCAGTTTTCGTGGGTTCACCGACTCAGCGCGTGCAGAAATTGACGCTTATGAATGGCCGGGTAATGTACGCGAACTGGAAAACCGGATTAAACGCGCAGTAGTGCTTGCTGAAGGCAAGCAAATTTTGACGACTGATCTGGGGTTTGCCGAGGGTGAAGAGCATTTGCCATTATTAAATTTGCGTGATGCCAGGGAACAGGTGGAGCGTGAGGTTATTCAGCGTGCGTTATCAATATATAATAACAATGTTACCCATGCAGCCGAAGCATTGGGTATCAGCCGTCCTTCCCTTTACAGTCTGATCAAAAAACTTGATATGCCGGACCCTGGAAAGTGATCAGCGGGAGAGCGAGCAGTCTGTCTTCACGTGAAACATGGCGTATTGCAGGAATTTCGACCGGAGTTTTGCTACTGCTTACGTTCATCCTGTATCAGCAGCCGGTTTTATTTCTGATTGATGAGTGGAATCAGCTGGGAGGTGGGGATTATGGACATGGTTATCTGGTTCTGCTGATTAGTGTCTACCTGATAGTTTTTAATCGTCAAAGGCTGGCAGCGTTGACGCCTTGTCCGGAGTACGGAGCAATATTGGCTATCGTATTCGCCAGTATGATATGGATGCTGGCGGCTCTTGTCGATATAGAGGTGCTGCAGACGGTAGGTTTGTTACTATTGGTGCTGTCTATTGTGTGGGCATTGTTGGGTAACCAGATAACAAAGATACTTGTATTTCCTATTTTTTACATTAGTTTTGCCCTTCCTGTCTGGTTTCCATTAACTCCCTTATTGCAGGAATTAACGGCAGATGTGGTATTCTGGTCAATTCGTGTATTGGAGATACCGGCATTTCGCGTCGAAAATATAATTGTTTTGCCTGCCGGTAAATTATCAGTAGAAGAGTCCTGCGCTGGCCTGCGCTACTTGATGGCAGCGTTAACCTTAGGTGTGCTCTATGCGTATCTGAATTATACAACTTTTCATAGCAGGTTGATTGTTGTACTGGTTTCAGCTGGTACAGCAGTGCTGGCAAATATACTGCGAGTTTTTATTGTGGTTTATCTTGGTTATACAACTGATATGCAACATCCGCTGGTTAACGATCACGTTACTTTAGGATGGTATCTTTTTGGCGGCTTAGTTGTAATTTTACTGGTCGTTGAGGCGCTGTTGCATAGAAAATATTTGCCTGATCCAGGTGGCAGGCAGGGTAGTGTTGTGTGTAAGTCGCCCCCGTGTGATAAAGGAAAATTACAGTTTTCTGTATTTGTGTTAGTGGCTGCTTTATTTATTTCAGCAGGCCCGGTAATTATTTTTTGGATAAACAATCAAGCACAATCTGATAGTTACCCGGTGCAAATAAAATTGCCATTAGTTGCTGGAGAATGGTCGCTTATGGATGCTGTTGAAGATGGCTGGGCTCCTCGGTATCAAGGGGCTATTACCCATAAAATGACCTTTCGCGATAAAAATAATCATGAAATACACTTGTATTTAGGTATCTATCCCACACAGAGGCAAGGTGAAGAGCTGATCAATGATCTAAATAGAATCAGCGATAACAAGGTTTGGCATACCGGGTACCAAAAGGCAAAGCAGTATGATGCCGGTGGGCAGCAGGTGCTTGAGCAGTTATTAGTAAAGAATGATGGAACGCAACGCCTGGTATGGTATTGGTACCATGTTGCGGGGCAGGATACTGTAAATAAATATCATGCCAAACTGTTGCAGGCGCTAGGCTTGTTCAAAGATAATCAGCAGGCTTCTGTTGTCGCAATAGCCGCTAAGCTGGATGCTGAGCCTGAATATACACGTGAAATACTTGCTCGGTTCGCTATGGAGATGGGGCCATCTTTAATAAGAGTGATTGATGATTACAAATGAAGCTAAGTGTGTTTTGCTGCATGGATTGGTGCTCACAGGGTGGGCTGCAGGTACCATGTTTATGATAGTAAGTATTGATTCTATGAAATAAAAAGAAATATTTGTGCATATATCAACTAAAATACTATTCAGGCTGAATAGTCGCTAAGACATGGCCTAAGTTTTGGGGCGGATTTAAAAACCGCCTGTGTAGCAGTGAGTTCACTCACTAACATTAAATATTTTTATCAGAGTGATTGCCGGATGAGGGAACAGTTAATTCTAATTTATAGTTATCTGCATGGTATATGGAGATACAGATGGTCGGCACTTGTTATTTGCTGGATTGTCGCAGTGATTGGATGGATTGTCGTGTATTCATTGCCTAACCAATATATATCGAAAACAATAATGCATATTGATACTGAGTCAGTGATGAAACCTCTCCTTCAGGGGCTTGCTGTAGATTCAGAAGTGGAGACAGGGCTAAGCATTATGTCCCAGCTTTTATTAAGCCGAAAAAATCTGGAAGAAGTCATTCGACAAACAGACATGGATCTGGAGGTCAATGACTCAATGGCCATGGACGAACTTGTAACAAAATTTGCCAGTTCGATTGTTTTGAAAGAGAAAAGCGCGGACAAACGAAGAAGAAAAGGCGGTAGCTTAATATATGAATTAAGCTATCAGGGAAATTCAGCAGAGCTTGCGTACCAGGTCGTTTCCAAATTACTGAATACATTGATCGAAACTACCATGAGTTCTGCACGCACGGATACAGCGGCGGCCCAGGTATTTCTTGATCGCCAGATTGCTGAAGATGAAACTCGGCTGATCGAGGCAGAGCAGAAGCTGGCTGCATTTAAACGTGCTAATGTTGGTTTTATGCCGGACGAAGAAGGCGGTTATTACCGCCGGCTGCAACGAGAACAAGGTAAACTGGATGATATTCGCTCGGAGTTACGGCTGACAAAACGAAGACATTCAGAAATGCTTAAGCAGTTAAAGAGTGAATCACCAATACTTGATAATAACAGTTATGGTGCACCGCAAATACTGAAACTGCGAAGGTATCGTGAGCAGCTTGAAACCCTGCTGTCCCAGTATACAGAACAGCATCCAGATGTTAAGGCTTTGAGAGCAAGCATCGCAGATGCTATAGCCAATGAAAATGTTGAAGGTGATGAGGCAGTGGATGTTGGCACGGGTGACTCTGTTGAGTTTAACCCTGTCTATCAGGAGCTGAAAGCTGATATTCACCGAACCAGTATTGAAGTAGAGACATTAAAGATAAGAATTGCGGAGCAGGCAAATAGTGTAGAAGCACTTAAGCAGGCGGTGGATATTCTTCCTGATGTGGAAGCAAAACTTGCCAAGTTGAATCGTGACTATGATATTACTCGTGACCGCTATCTTGACCTGGTATCGAGAAGAGAATCTGCACGACTTGCTCAAGAAGTTGGGCTGAGCGGCAATAACATTAATTTCAGGATAATTGATTCACCACGGGTGCCAACGAAACCATCAGGGCCTAATCGCCTGCTTTTATTGAGCATGGTTTTCCTTGCTGCTATTTCTGCCGGTCTAGGTTGGGGGTTTCTCAGGTATCTTATTCAGCCAACATTTATTGATTCAGGCCAGGTCAGAGAGAAGGTCGGTCTTCCAGTACTTGGTTCTGTAGGGCTTTACCTGACATCTCAGCATAAAAAAAGGCGGCAGATGCAATTAATTTCTTTCCTGATGATTTTTTCCTTGTTTGTATTTTCATATGGAGGTGTTCTGGTATTTAGTGCATCAGGTAGTGAGATGCTTAATGCTTTAATATCCTCGCGGAGTTTGACGATATGACTGCACACAACAAAAAGCAGGCACCAACAACAATCACACAACTGGTTGAATCGAGTAGTGCCGAAACAGTGAATAATATTGAGCTGGATAACTCAGTTAATATAGCAGGGCGTCCTGATCCTGATGCTATTGATGACGAATCACACTGCAAGTACAGAAAAAAAGTGAACTTATTAGACCGGCTTGCAGCTGTAAATATGCTGGTGCCAGGGAGTAATATCGGTCGGGATATTCGGGACGACTATAGCAGAATTAAACGACCATTAGTGTCCAATGCCTGTGGACGAAACAAGCTGATGGTCAATCGTGGCAACCTTATTCTTGTGACAAGCTCTTTGCCGGGCGAAGGCAAGACCTATACATCGGTAAATCTGGCGCTGTCTATATCCCAGGAAATGGATAATACCGTCCTGCTGGTGGATTGCGACGTCAATAAACAGGGCGTCAGCAGGATGTTAGGTCTGGAGAATGTTAGCGGGCTGGTTGATGTTCTGGAAAATGATGATTTAACCATTGGCGATGTTTTACTGCAAACCGATATTCCTAATTTTTGTGTTGTCTCTGCAGGTAAGCAGAATGAGTATATTACTGAGTTATTGGCTAGCCAGCGTATGTCTGTCCTGGTTGATGAAATTGCCAGTCGTTACTCTGATCGTATAATTATTTTTGACGGGCCGCCAATGCTGGCAACACCACAAACGCAAGTTCTGGCCAGGCTGGTTGGGCAGGTTGTCTTTGTTATTGAAGCCGGAAAGACGCCACAGTCGCTGGTTGAGGAAGCGCTGCAAATGATTTCGGATGAGCAGGCAACCGGACTGGTAATGAATAAAAATGAAGGGCTATCGAGTCGCGGTAGTTATCACTATGGATACTATGGTTCAGAAGATGACAAGAAGCGTTAACTTTGTTGTGATTAGCAATGGTGGTTCATAGCAAATGCCTATTCAAAATGCATTGACTGTCGATGTAGAAGATTATTTCCAGGTATCGGCATTTGCTGACAGTATTGATCAGCATGAATGGGACGAGCATCCTTTAAGAGTTGAAAATAATACCTTGAAACTTCTGGATCTGTTTGATGAGTATCAGGTCAGGGCCACGTTTTTCATCCTTGGCTGGGTGGCTGAAAGAAAGAAAGACCTGGTTCTTGAAATTGCCAAAAGAGGGCACGAGGTAGCCTGTCACGGCTATAGTCATCAGCTTGTATATAATCAGAGTCCTGACGTGTTTCGACAGGAAACACTTCGCGCAAAAAATATTCTGGAAGATATTATTCAGCAGCAGGTTCGCGGCTATCGGGCAGCCAGTTATTCAATTACTGAAAAATCGCAATGGGCGCTTGATATTCTGGCTGAGAGCGGGTTTGTTTACGATTCCAGTATATTTCCGGTGCGCCATGATCGTTACGGCATGCCGGATACACCTGAGCACCCTTATAAACTGAAGACACCTGCAGGTCACTCCATTATTGAGTTTCCCCTCTCAACCGCGAAAATTATTAATTATCGACTGCCTGTTGCTGGTGGCGGGTACTTTCGTTTGTATCCGTACTGGTTAAGTAAAGCGGGATTGAAGCAGATTAACCGTCAGCAAAAGCCATTTATTTTTTATTTGCATCCATGGGAAATCGATCCAGAGCAACCACGAATATCAGCTAGCTGGTTTTCACGTTTCAGGCATTATAATAATCTTGATAAATGCGAAGCCAGGTTGCGAAGCCTTATGACTGACTTTCAGTTTGCAACAGCCTGGGATGTTTTGAATGCTCTTGGCCTTACAGATGACTCGGCTTAGCTTAGTGTGCGTTAATTAACATAGCTACATGCCTGTATTTATGATTACACTTTACCTGCGAGTTTTCTGCTGTTAAGTAGTTGTTGTGCTTCATTTTTGCCATTAAATGGCTTATCTTGTTTGAGTAATTCTTCTAGTATTTGCCGACCTTCATTTTCGTTACCAGATTTAATCAGGGCTGCAGCATAATGGTAGCGGATCTCCAGATTGTCAGGTATTTGCTCCATTGCCTGTTTTATCAGGTGTTTACCTTTGTCTGCCTGATTTTTCTGGGTCAGGATCCAGCCATAGGTATCCTGAATGCCCGCGTTTTCAGGTGCCGCTCTATATGCTCTCTCTGCCAGGTCCAGTGCTTTAGGGGCGCCTTTTAGGTGATAAAGCCACGCCAGGTTATTTAGCGCGACACTGTTATCAGTAGTTCCTTCAATGGCTTTTTCGTATTCCCGGATAGCGTTATCATTCTGTTTTGCATCCTGATATTGAACAGCGAGAAAAAAGCGTAATGCTTTGTCGTTGGGGTGATCATTGAGCCATGCAACTACGGGTTTGATGGCATCTTCAAAATTGGCAGTGTGCTTAGAGGCGTGGAATAGTCTTTTCGCCAATTCTGCTGTATGTTGATGTCTCCATGCTTCACTGTAAGTGGAGCGTGCTCTACTATAATTCTGCTTAGTCATCCATACGTCGCCTTCGTGCATATAACCGAGATAAAGCTGAGGTTGTATTTTTTGCAGTTTTTTTGCGTATTTAAGACTCTTATCGTAATTACCTGCTTTAAACTCTGTCTCTGCCATTAAGCTCATGGCCAGAAGATTATTCTTCTCT
>Ga0164315_10003467_pt1 | contig 12235 bp, 6 predicted proteins | sample GuaBasSedimGuay6_FD_113737 | JGI IMG/M metagenome (GOLD analysis project Ga0164315, IMG submission 113737) | Subseafloor sediment microbial communities from Guaymas Basin, Gulf of California, Mexico - Guay6, Core 4569-2, 0-3 cm | ecosystem: Environmental > Aquatic > Marine > Hydrothermal vents >... | reverse complement strand
TTTTAAAATATTTGTCTTCTACTTACCATTTTTCCCATATGAAACATTGGGGAAAAGATGCTGATGCAGCCCTGCGCCTTGCCGGTGCAGTTGAAAATGATCATGGGGGCAGACTTTAAAAAATGAATATCCAATATTTAAGAAGTCTTGTCCGGGAATTTGCAGCTCTCCCGGGTGAAACTGAATGGCTTGAATTTAAATGCAATTTTGCAGATCCTAAAGCCTTTGGAGAATTCGTGTCTGTGTTGTCAAATTCAGCAGCACTTAATGGGAAACTTTTTGGATATAGCATCTGGGGTATAGAGGATGTGGGACATTCTATTTCCGGGACTAAATTTAGACCCCGCCAGGCCAAAAAAGGGAACCAGGAGCTTGAATCCTGGCTTGCCATGCATCTTTCTCCCCGGATTGATTTTAAAATTTATGAATTCACATTTGATGAAAAACCCATTGTCTTATTTGAAATCCCCTGTGCAAGCCATCGTCCTGTCAGCTTTAAGGCAATTGAGTATATCAGAATCGGTACTTACAAAAAGCCATTAAAAGAATTCCCTGAAAAAGAACGCCTGCTGTGGAGCCTGTTTGAAAATATTCCCTTTGAAATGCAGGCGGCAAAACCGGATGTGACTTCAGACCAGGTTCTAAAATTATTGGATTATCCTGCCTATTTTGATTTGACTGATCAGCCTCTGCCAGATAACCGGGAAGGAATTTTAACAAAATTAATATCAGAAAAAATGATCATTGAGAGAGATGGTGATGTGTATGATATCACTAATCTTGGCGGGATCATGTTTGCAAAGGATATAAATCTGTTTGACCGAATCGGTCGAAAAGCTGTCCGTGTGATTGTTTACAAGGGTAAAAACCGTATTGAAACTGTCAGGGAGCAATTAGAGATTAAGGGGTATGGACCAGGATTTGAAAATGTTATCTCTTTTATTAAAACTCTTTTGCCGGAAAATGAATTTATTGATCAGGCTTTGAGGAAAAATGTAAGAATGTATCCTGAAATAGCCATTCGTGAACTTGTGGCTAATGCACTTATTCATCAGGATTTTACTATCAGAGGTACAGAGCCCATGATTGAAATTTTTTCTGACAGGATGGAAATAACCAATCCCGGAATACCTTTAATTGACACGCTGCGTTTTATTGATGAACCACCCCAGTCAAGGAATGAAGCATTGGCATCTTTCATGAGAAGAGTTAATATTTGTGAAGAGAGAGGCAGCGGGATTGATAAAGTTATTTTACAGGTGGAAATGTTTCAATTGCCTGCCCCGGATTTTATTGTTACATCAAATCATACAAAATCAATTTTGTATGCACATAAATCATTTGCTGATATGGAGAAATCAGACCGCATCAGGGCTTGTTACCAACATGCATGCTTGAAGTATGTTTCAAATGATTTCATGACCAATACAACATTGCGGGAACGTTTTTTAATCGCTAAAAAAAATTATTCAATGGCATCCAGGGTTATTGCTGATACCTTAGATAAAAAAATTGTTAAACGATATGATCCAGCAAGTCTGTCTAAAAAACATATAAAATATATTCCTTTTTGGGCATGAATCTTATGTGACGGTTATGTGACTGGCACAAGATTAAAACAGGTAAATTATTTTTGCTAAATTTTTATTTTTTGTTTTTTCAAGCACTTAGCGATATTTATAAATTATTTTTTATGTGACTGTTATGTAACTGGAAAGTATTAACTTACAATTTGTGTTAAGGACAAAATATAAATATGATCAAACGATTCTCATCCCGGCGTGAAAAATTAGATACTTCTTTTATAAATAAGAAGTTATCTGATGCTGTCTGTTATGATCGCATTGCAGGTTATTTCAGTTCATCAATGCTTGAGGTAGCAGGGGAAAAGATTGAAGCCATGGATGGCAAAGTAAGAGTCGTCTGTAACTCAGATATTCATCTTGGGGATGCCAAAACAGCAAAAGCCGCCCAGCATGCCCTCAGGAAATCATGGTGCAAAAGTCAGCCTGAAGAACTGGGAGAATTATCAAAAAACAGGTTCAAAAGATTATATGAATTTATTGCAACAGGAAAACTTGAAATCCGCATTCTCCCGGATGAAGCATTTGGACTGGTGCATGGAAAAGCCGGTGTAATTACATACAATACTGGCAGCCGGACAGCTTTTATGGGGAGTGTCAATGAAAGTCTCTGGGCATGGAAATTAAATTATGAACTGATTTGGGAAGATGATTCTAAAGAAGCGGTAAAATGGGTGCAGGATGAATTTGATGCTTTATGGTTTCATCATATGGCAATACCTTTAAGTGATTTTGTTATCAAAGATATCAAACGCCTTTCACATCGTACTAAAATTGCCATGGACGACTGGAAACAAGATCCTGAACAAGACCCTGCTTCCGGTATTATTGAAACACCTGTTTATCGAAAAGAATATGGGCTTTGGCCCCATCAAAAATATTTTGTAAAACTTGCCTATGATGCACATTTAAATGGGGGTGCCCGGTTTATTCTGGCAGATCAGGTCGGTTTGGGGAAAACTGTTCAGCTTGCCTTAAGTGCAATGCTGATGGCACTTTGCGGCAGCAAACCGATTCTGGTGATCGCACCTAAAACACTTCTCCTTCAATGGCAGGATGAATTGCATAACCTGCTGGGTATTCCTTCTGCCATATGGAATGGTAAAGACTGGGTAGACGAGCAATCCATTGTTCATCCTTCAAAAGGCATGGAGTCTGTCAAAAAATGCCCTCGCAGAATCGGGATTCTCTCTCAGGGATTGATAACTTCTGGATCTGAAATCACAGAGCATTTAAAATCATTGACCTATGAATGTATTATTCTTGATGAAGCACATAGGGCAAGGCGGAAAAAAATCAATGATCAGAGTATGTATGAAAAAGCTGATCCAAATAATTTGATGCGGTTTATGAAAGAAATGAGCCCAAGGACAAAAAGCATGCTGCTGGCAACAGCAACACCGGTTCAGATTCATTTGATTGAGGCATGGGATCTTTTAAAAGTATTGGCCCATGGCAATGATATGGTTTTGGGCACTGAATGGTCTGAATGGCAGAAACCTGATAGGGCTATCCCAGTGGTAATAGGAGAATCCACAATTCCAAATGAATTGGGAGAAGCTTGGAGATGGATGAGAAATCCAATGCCGTCATCTTTGGAAGGAAAGGAATTTAAAAATCTTAGGAGAAAATTAGGGCTTAAAAACAGTGATCCTGTGGCTGTTGGAGATAGCCTGGATTATTTAAGACCTACTGAAATTACCAGGCTGAAAAGTATGATCCCGGGTTTTAGCCACAAGCATAATCCGTTTATCCGACATATTGTCAGAAGAACACGAGATTTTCTTGAAAACACTATTGATGCCTCAACTGGAGAGCCTTATTTAAAGCCTGTTAAAGTGGTTTTATTTGGCGAAGATACTTCAGATTCCCTTCCCTTGCCTCCCTATTTGAAAGATGCATATCTTGCAGCTGAAAATTTTTGTTCTCTTCTCGGTAAAAGAGTGAAAGGAGCAGTGTTCCTTAAAACCCTTTTGCTGCGTAGAATCGGAAGTACTATTTATGCTGGACGCAACACCACTGAAAAGATGTTAAATGAGTGGGGAAACGAGGCAGAAATATTGCAAGGCTCTGTTTTTGAAGAAGAAGATGACCAGCAGGCAGTGTCCACGAACAAAACTGCTATGAAGGATTTAACCGTTCAGGAGAGATCTGAATTGACACGATGTTTGAAAGCCCTTGAAAATAATCAGGAACGAGATCCAAAATATCAAAAGGTTATTGAATATCTGATTCACCGCAACTGGATAGAAAAGGGCTGTATTGTTTTTTCGCAATATTTTGATTCCATATGGTGGCTGGCAAACCGGATTTCAAATGAACTGCCGGATGAATCCATTGGGATATATGCCGGGGGAAACAATTCAGGAATAATAAAGACAGGAAATTATCAAAAAGTTTCAAGAGACAGTATCAAATCTAAAGTAGGCAATGGAGAAATCCGTTTGCTTCTTGGAACAGATGCTGCCAGCGAGGGTTTAAACCTCCAAAGATTGGGAACTCTTATCAACCTTGATTTACCCTGGAATCCCACCCGCCTTGAACAAAGAAAAGGCCGAATACAGCGTATCGGACAGATACAGGATTCAATATATGTTTACAATATGCGGTATCGTGGATCTGTAGAAGACCGGGTTCATGAATTATTGTCAGATCGGCTTGAAGATATATTTTCTCTTTTTGGTCAAATTCCGGATATTTTAGAGGATGTGTGGATTGATGTCGCCAATGGTGAAATCGAAAAAGCAAAAAAACTGATAGCTTCTGTAAAGCCAAAACATCCATTTGATGAAAGATATAATCAAATAAGTGAGATAGACTGGGAATCCTGCTCAAATGTGTTGGATGCCGATGAAAAAATTGAAACTCTCATGAACAAATGGTAAAGTTGGTATGAAAATTTGACCTGAGAAGTTTGTTAAAAATGGCTGTAGATAATTCATGAAATTAAGAATCCCCGGATTTATGCAGATGTTCTTTAACCCAGATATTTAATAAATTTTCTTTGAATTTCCGAATTATGAAAGATACAGAATATATGGTTCAATGGAAAAAAATGAACAATAGTCGCAGAGCATTTAGCGGATTTGGAAATACTGCCATTTTTGGACTAATAAATCTTGAAAAAAACGATTATTCTACCTATATATAAAATTCAACTGGCACCCTTCATAATTGTTTTCAACCTAAGCGGTCCGGGCCGTTGTATGGATCATGGCCCGGGCTAGATTGGCGCAGAAAATACGTCAACACAACGGCCCCTGAAGTCAGGATTGCACACAGCCAGAAAGCCATACTGAAACTGCCGGTAATGTCTGCCAGGAAGCCTGCCACAGCAGGTCCGGCAATCTGTCCGGCGCCAAAGAACAGGGTGATAAACCCAAAAGCCTTTACTGCCTGGGCCGGCCCCATGTAGTCTCCCACTGCTGCTGCCATGATGGTTGGGATACTCCACACAACCAGGCCAAAGATCCCAATGGAAGCATATAAAAAAGCATCCGGCAGATTGGCAGCCACAAGGGCATATGAAATGGTAAACAATGCGTAAACCACCATCATGCCCATTTTTCTGCCCAGTCTGTCAGACAGCCACCCGAACACCGGGCCTGAAAAGATTGAAAGCCCGCCGACAACAGCCCAGAATGTTCCTGCTGTACCCTCGCCAAAACCCCTTTCATTTACCATGGCCGTGACAATAAACGTGGCATAGACCACATATGTGGCCCCAAAAAGGGTATAAATGCAACCCAGGTGCACCATTGTCCATTTACCGGATGATTTTTTCTCATGCTCTTGAGTAACAAAAGAAGACGAACCTCCTTGATCTGCATTGCCCAAAGGGACCAGGCCTTTTTCTTCAGGATCATTTCTAAGGAGCATAACAGCAATAAAAGCGATGACAAGGCTTATGATGCCAATGGTCAGCCAGCCCGTTCTCCAGCCCTCTGCCCCCTGACCTATATTCACCCAGGGCACAAACAAACCCGTAAACACAATTGCAAGGCCGTTTCCCGACAACATGGTCCCCGCGGCCCGACCCCGGGTACTTTTTAGAAACCAGTGGGAAACAAGACCCATCATAGGCACATTGGCCATTCCTGAACCCATACCCGTTGCCACGTAAAGGGCCATTACTTCAATAAAGGTCATGGCCCGGCTGATCAAAATCATGGAAACACCGACCAGGACAAGGCCTGCAAAAATCGTCCTGCGGGCACCAATGGCCCTGGCAATGATACCTGCCAGCACCACGGAAATCATGTATCCCACAAAATTACCAGTTCCGATTAACCCCATTTGAGAATAATTCATGTGAAGTGAAATTCCCATGGACGGCAGCAGCATGCCCAAAGCAAAACGGCCCAGGCCAAGACAGGAGAAAAGAACCATAGTGCCTGTTAAAACAATGATCCAGCCATAATGAAATTGCGTTCTGCCGTTTATCACCTGATTTTTCATGCCCCTTACCTTTTTCTGAAAAAAAAATATAGTTTCTATTTTATGAATTCTCTGATTTAATATTTAAAGCCATTATACCTTGTTTAACCGGCAGAGATTAATTACAAGGAATCTGAATGCCGGATGGATACCAGCAAGTGTTAGTGTTTTTATTTTTCATCCAGCACTTCCCGTATCTTCCGGTCAAGATCCTTCATTACAATCGGCTTTAACAAAAAGCCCTTAATCCCTATAGATTCAGCCTTTTCTTCAGACATGGTTTCACTGAATCCTGTGCAAAGCAATACGGGAATATCAACACGTATTTTAATCAATTCAGCCGATAGCTTATCCCCGGACATATTTGGCATTGCCATATCCGTGATGACCAGATCAAATTTGTCAGGTTTGGCATTGAACGCTTCAAGGGCTTCAAAGCTGCTGGTACGGCAGGTAACCTGATAACCCAACCGTTCCAGCAATCGTCTTTCCATTGTAAGGATCGCTTCTTCATCATCCACGAGCAAAATTCGCTCTTTTCCACCCTGTATCGGTTTTTCAGTTTGAAATTTCTGTTCTTCAAAAAAGCTCTTTTCTAATGGGAAAAAAACATTGAACTTCGTACCTTTACCAGGCCGGCTTACAACTTGAATATCACCATTCATGTTTTTAACAATACCATGAACCACAGAAAGTCCCATTCCAGTACCCTTGCCTATTTCTTTGGTGGTAAAGAACGGGTCAAAAATTTTTTCTATTAAATTTTTATCCATACCTATGCCTGTATCCGCTATGGTTAAACAGGCGCAGGGCCCGGGTGCCATATCAGGATTTATCAGATCAAAATTTATCAGGTCAGATTTCCCAAGTTCAATTTCCTTCAGGCTGACTTTCAATTCCCCGCCTGTTTCTTCCATGGCATGATAGGCATTGGTTGAAAGATTCATTACAATCTGATGAATTTGCGTTGGATCCGCTTTAATCACACCGCAGTCATCATTGATATCCTGTTTGATTTCTATGGTTGCAGGGATCGTAGACCGGATGAGTTTTAATGATTCCTTGATAATCGGCTGCATCTTCATCAATGTTAATTTGCGGCTCTCCTGGCGGGAGAATGTAAGAATCTGTTTTACCAGATCTTTGGCTCGCAGCGCGCTTTTATAAATCCCATTAAGACCGGCTTGAAGCGGAGTGTTTTCCGGGGCATCCTCAAGCAGCATCTCTGCATACCCTAAAATAGGAAAAAGAATATTATTAAAATCATGGGCAATACCGCCGGCAAGGGTGCCGATGGATTCCATTTTCTGAGCTTGTATAACCTGTCCTTGAAGCTGTTTGACTTTTCGTTTTGATAAAAATTTTTCCGTCACATCCCTGCCAATGCCGCTGATGTATGGCTCACCACCATCCGGTTTAACCAGGGAGCTTTTATATTCAATATAAATTTTTTCCTTATCTTTTTTGAAATAACAACTAATGCCCTCGTGAACTTCCTGTTCCTTGATCTTTTCCAGATACCGGCCGGCAAACTCAGATTGAAATTCCGGTTTCATGAATTCTATTGCGCTGTGCCCGATAAATTCATCCATATCATAACCAAAGAGTCTCTGCATGGCCGGATTTACTGAAGTAAAACGGCCTTCCATATCTTGTGTATATATAAGATCCGTTATAGAGTTAAAAAGGTCACGGAATTGTTTTTCTGATTTTTTTAGTGCCAGCTCAATCTTTTTTTGATCATTAATATCCCGGCCCACGGCAATAATCGCCTCGACCTGGTTATCTTTATTTAAGATAGCCGTGTTCAGCCAGGCCTGCCAGCGAAAGCCATCCTTTGTCAAGGCGCGCTCCTCAAGGTGAGCCGTATAGGGAGGCAAAAAAATAGCTTTAATGGCTTGTTTTACTTTTTCCTGATCATCTTTGTGGACTAGAGGTATAAATGATTTGCCAAACAATTCCTTTCGGGTTTTCCCAAATGTCCTGCAATAGGATGGGCTGACAAATTGAAATAATCCTTCCCGATCAAATTTTACGATCATATCTGTCTGGTTTTCAACCAGAAGGCGGTACTGATCTTTGGTTTTTTCCAAAGCATACTCAGCCTGTTTCCGGGTTGTCAGCATCTTGTTGGTGATCTCTGCTATATCTTTGAATTCCCTGAACCGAAAATCATCCGGGTTTATGACAATTGCAGATGTGATTGCATTTTTTAAAGATAATGAAAAGGTTTCAATCTCTTTTGTAATTTTATTGGATATCCGTTTTGACCAGACGTAAACCAGACATAATAACACTGCCAGGATCAATAAACTCTGGAAGATTCTTTTTTGAAGTCCTTTAATTAAAGCTGTCTTTTTGTCTAAAATAATTGCTTCAATGGTATCAAGATAGACACCGGCACCAATGGTCCATTCCCACTCCGGGATTCCTTTAACAAATGAAATTTTGGGTGATGAAACCTGTGTGTTTAATTTATGCCAGGAATAATAAACAAATCCGCCTTCAGGATTCTCAACCGCTTTTATTTGTTCCTGGATAATTTTAACCCAATTGGGATCAGTCAGATCCCAGATATTACCGGAACCCATAGTGATTTTGCCATTGGAAAAAAGAGAGCGGCCTTTATAAGTACTGCCGAAAAAATATCCATCCCTGCCAAATCTTAAATTGATCAGACGATTTAAAACTTCCTCCTGGATTTGTTCCGTTGCATCATCAAGATAATCGCTCGCACCAAAATACCAATCCAATGGTTCAAAATATTTTACAAAAGATATTTTAGGATAACTTATGGAAGGATCTTTTCCAGATTTTATCCAGAAATCTTTAACAAAACCCTCGCTTTTAGTCTTAATCATTTTTATTTCATCCTGAATTACAAAATTTCCCTTGGAATCCTGCAATTCCATGAAATTTCCCCCTTCAAATTCAGGTCTGACAGGGTATAATTGTTCAATCCCTTCCATTGAAACAGCAAAATAATACCCCCGGCCGCCATTAAATCGGATAGGTCTTAAAGCGTCCTTGATCATTTTGATGATTTCAGGAATATCTTTTGAACCGGTGTTCTGCCGATAGATATTCATTGCAATATCACAGGCTTCATAAACCCGGTCTTTAAGTGAAAGCTTAAATTTTTGTTCAGCTTGTATCCTCATGCTGTTGATATAATTTACAACACCGGAGACTTCTTTTTTTATCATTATCTTTTGGGATTGAACATGGCCTGTGCGTAAAGATTCTGATTCAGACTTAAAATTAGAATATTCATAATGTATCCAGATTGCGCACCATAAGCCAATAGAAACAAACGCTATAAGAATCATTTTATTTAAAAATTCAGTTTGTATATTTGACTTGTTTTTCCACATGATCATACCCTATCGCCCACAAATCTGATAGAACACACCTCGTTCCTGTCTAATGGTTTCAATTTTCTTTTCTTCTTCCAGAACAGCAAGATATTTATTGATTTCATTGATATGTATTCCCAGGATTTTTATTAAATCTTCAATGGTACAGGGCCGCCTGGAAATCGTTTCCAAAATAGCAGTTTCAGCATCGCTTCTATAGGATGGAATATTTTTTCTTTGCGTGGCAGATGATATTATTTCCACATTTTTAAATTTCCATAACCCCTTTATTTTCTCCAATTCTTCTCTGGTTGCCGAATGAAGATCAGCAACTGCACCCGGCCTGTCCAGCGTATTTAATTGAATGGAATCCGGATTTATTTCAGCAATTTTTTGTTCCAGTTCTTTTAACTCGGTTTCCTCAAGATTATATTCCGGTAGAATGAAAATCTCGAGCCAGATTTTCCCTTTAAATTCTTTTCTGAAATTAATTAAACCTTGAATATATTGGTCTATATCCAATTCAGAAGCAGGTCGATTGATTTTATGAAATACTGAATTGGTAGCAGCATCCAGCGAAGGCAGTACCACATCAGCGTCTTTTATTTCCGCTCTTACCTTAGCATCAAATAATAAGGTTCCATTTGTCAAAACAGCGATGGGTATTGCAGGCTTTTTCTGCTTTATAAATTTGAGCACATCCCCGATGCGTGAATTTAAAGTCGGTTCGCCAGAACCTGAAAAAGTGACATAGTCAGGGTCAGGGTTATCCTTAAAATAAAGGGTTAATTCTTCAATGATTTTATCGTATAAAATATATTCTTTACGGTTAAGCGTCAATTTTGTGGTTTTACCGACTTCACAATAAACGCAATCAAGAGAACACACTTTTCTGGGGACCAGATCAACGCCTAAAGACATTCCCAAACGCCTTGAAGGGACTGGTCCAAATAAATATTTATACACTATATCCTTCCTTTTTTAATCTGTTTTTTCCCATTGGGTAAAAATAATTCCCCCGTTTCTTTTTACCTTTTTAAACGGCAGTCCGGATTGAATCCCCAGGGCCACCTTTTTAATATCAGTCACCACTGATCCGCAAAGATAATCTGCCCCATGGCTGAACAATGCAGGGGAAAAGGGGGTAGTGGGGCCTAAAATTACAATTTTTGCCTGGCGGGCTTTGGACAGAAACCAGGCCATGCTCCTGGTTAAAAGCGCGGTTCCCGTCAGGGCAAAGACATCCAGTTCAGCCAGCACGCGTTCCCATTGATCACGGGGAACAGCACCGGGTACGGATTTTAATTCAAACAAATGAAAGGTGCCCACTCGTTCTCTTAAGGTGTCTACAAAGGGAAATTCTCCCACCAGGCCTGTGATTTTATCTTTACCAAGTTTTGCAATCAAATCATCTGCCGGGAAATTGACTGGTTCAACTTTTTCTGGATCAGGGGTATTGCCTGCATTCAATGCGGCAAAGCCAAGGGAAATGCTGAAGGGAAAGGGCTGGTGGAGAAGTGCGGCCACTTCTTTGATGGATTTTCCAACCATTTGATTCACAAGGTCTACTTCATGTTCCCGTGGTGCTGCCCCCAGCAAGGCGGCAATCCCCATGCGATCTTCGGCCGTCACCGCTATAAATTTCGCTCCGAATATAATCTGTTCCACAACGGCATCAGGACGGATAATAGATGACAAAATGCTTTCAACAAGGCCTTTTTCTTCACCTGCAAGAGGGCGGTCAGGGACCTTGGTCAGATGATTGTTACATGAATATGTACTCATATTGCTTCCTTTTTTTATTTTTTAGATCCATAAGTCCAAAACATTTCCGTATTTCTTTTTTCACAGCACCTCTTTTCCAAATGTATTAAAAATACTATTTAAGATACAAGACCAAATTCAAACAAACCTGTCAAGGTTAAGATTCAGTCCAAGATATTTTTTCATACATTACAGCGTACAATTTAATGATACATACATGCGTAATATTAGAGGACTGTTATTCACTGATTTACAAGCCATGATTTAAATGATATTGAAAAACATACGTGTTTAAATTTTTACAAAAAAAAGAGAATCCAAGGATGCGGGCGGATGAAAATCGCCTGTTATAAAGCCTATGAAAAATGATGTCGTCAAAATTCAAGTCTCAGATATTTATCTGGATGAATCCATTTATCCAAGAGAAAACATTGATCACAAACGTATTGCTGTTTTTCTTGAAAATCTAAGGGATGGTTTTAAATTTGATCCAATCAAGGTTCAAGCCTATCCCGGCAAAAAAGGCAAATATAGAATATTAGACGGGGCACACAGGTGGAGCGCTTATAAAAAAGCCGGTCAAACCGAGATTTATGTTATTGTCAAAACCTTAAATAAAATTGATCCTCTTCTTTATGCTGCAACAATGGCCATAGGCCCAAAGCAGCTTACAGAATCTGAAACAAAAAATACGGCCAGACGTGCTTTTCAAAAAAATACCAAATTAACATCTTCTGAAATCGGCAAAGCCATTGGCAGATCAAGACAGGCAGTAGACTCATATATTGCTGATTTAAGGGCCACAACCCTTTTGGAGCTTGATCTTAAAATCTTTCATTTAAACCTGCTGGGTATTCCCCAGGACAGAATAGCAAAGAGACTGGGCATTCCACGAAAGACATTATTCAACCATTTGGCCAAAATGCCAGGATTGGCAAAATGGCCAAATAGCGATTTATCAAAAGGATTTACTATCCCACAGGTTGCGCAAAAGCACGGCTGGCCTGAACCTATGGTGTGGTCACAGGCCCTGAAAGGAAAGGATGATCAAACCCGGTTTAAAGAGCTTAACTGGGGGATCAGAACATGGGATTT
>Ga0164315_10003466_pt1 | contig 12238 bp, 9 predicted proteins | sample GuaBasSedimGuay6_FD_113737 | JGI IMG/M metagenome (GOLD analysis project Ga0164315, IMG submission 113737) | Subseafloor sediment microbial communities from Guaymas Basin, Gulf of California, Mexico - Guay6, Core 4569-2, 0-3 cm | ecosystem: Environmental > Aquatic > Marine > Hydrothermal vents >... | reverse complement strand
TGGATTAAATAAAGGTAGTAAGTTAAAAATCTATGTTGATGATAGTCTTGCTTCCAAGCTTAAAAGAAGAAATGAATTCATTGTTAAGTTAAAAGATGTATTTTCAAATCATGTACGAATTTATAGAACAATTGAAAAGCCTAGAGAAAAAATATAAGTCTTAATTATACAACTAAATTCTCCTACATCTATGTCTATAGTTATATACAGTACAGGACAAACATGTATGAGACAATTCCGCAGCTCTTCAATAAAATAATATGCTCTTCAGGCTGGATATCAAGGATATATAAACGCAAGCGTCCTTGACATCGCCTTCGATCATGTTAAAAAGCGTTTACGAGCTTTGAATTGATTTTTAGTCATTTTTACAGGATGACACAGTAATAACCTTAACTTTGAATTTTATTAATCAGACGTGTTCTTATTTTATTGATTTTTGAATAATGTACAGGCAGTTTTTAAGCTTTACATTGACCCATACATTGACCAAGTCTTAATTGAATGGAGTAAAGTAAATTGTAAGCTTATGATTATCAGCTAGTAAGTTAGCGGACTTGAACCGCTGACCTGCTCATTACGAGTGAGCTGCTCTACCAGCTGAGCTAAGGAGGCTTAAAGGAACAGAATCCCTGCTATAACGCAGCAAAGATAGGAGTTTTGTCGCATGAATTTACGCAATAGATTTATTGAAATAATGTGAATTTATCCTGCTTTTTGAGATTTACATTGACCCAAAATATAAATTGAAAAAGAGTGAGCACCTAATGTGTATGCAACGGAAATGTAGTTCTCTCATCATTAACTTAGATGCCTGAAATAATAATCGGACTAATCATTCTTAATGCACCGGATATAATAACCGGCGTCTTCCTTCTTGCCTTTGTCACGCCCTATTCTATCTTCATCGCCATCCATAAAACGATACCACGCTTTCCAGTTTTGTTCAGTATACTCAGTATTTGTCCACCAGATAGCAAAATCACCTATATAGAGGAAACCAAAAGAGGAAAGTTCACCTCCGGGAAGCGCAGTAAAGCCAACTTCGTCAGTTCCGGTACCAGTATTCCAACCACTTATACTTTTTAACTTTTTCCCTTCATCTGTACCTCTCATTTCCTCGCTATCAGCGTCACTCTGGCCCATACCCATGAACATTTCTAATGATTTCCACTCATCGTCAGAAGCTAAGTGCCAGCCTCCTGGGCAAGCAGTCATTGCAGCATTCCAACTATATAACCTGCCATAAATATCACCATTTGCTTCATCGTCGAAGTACCACCAGGAGTCGGTAGTTTCGTAATTAAGGTTTTCGGCAAGCCAGGTCTGGCTGCCAATGGTAACAATACTGTAAGTTTGGTCGTCACGGGGATCGGTAAAGGTTCCTTTGACTAATATAAAATTCGTTTTTGTTTCTGTATCAGAACCCGATTGATTAGTTGTTGTCAGGCTTACATCATACTGACCCATATCATTATACGTATGTGACGGAGACTGCTCAGAACTGTTGTTTCCATCCCCGAAATCCCAAAGCCAGCTTGTGGGGTTGTTGGTAGATTGGTCTGTAAAATTAACTGTTAATGGTACATCACCACTTGTTGGACTTGCTGTAAAGGCGGTGTATTCTCCTTCTATTACCTCAACTGTTACCTCATCAGACGTACTTGCTCCACCATTATCAAAACTCGTAGCCTTTATGGTATGATTTCCGAGGCTTTCACCACTGGTGTTCCAGTCGTAATTGTAAGGGGCATTGTTTACAGTACTTTTGTTCGTACCATCAATAGTAAACCTTACTTCGGTAATGCTACCATCGCTGTCTGTGGCAGTCACTGTAATAGTAACAATTTCATTTTCCGCAATTTCTTCCCCGGCAGATGGGGAAGTAATATCACAGCTTGGGACCTTGTTGGGTTCGTCATCTTTTTTACAATTTTGAAATACCAAGGCGCTTAAAGTGAATACGCCGATTAATGCAATGAGAAAGATTTTTGTTTTCATTGTGTTGAGTTTTTTAGTTTAACAAGTATTAATTCGAAGTGTAATGTACAACATATATTGATGAATGTCAAGGAAATTGGCGGATTTCTCCAAAAACCGGACATACAAGGGTGTGCTGTAGCAAAAGCATTTACAGCCAAAACAAAAAAACCACTCATAAAAGCAGGCCTTATAATTTTGGAAACTAAAGAAATCTAATGCAAAAAGCAGTTATACAGCAGTTTACCCTAACTTAGCATATAAATTACTCCCCCTTCACCAGCTTTCCTGATGTGACCTGATCACTTAGTTATAATCTGAAATAGTAAATTCTTTAATGTTAATAAAGTGTTAAGTAACAATTATTTAACACGTGTTTAGTTTTATTGATATTAGTTTCGCTTCAATAAATTTAATGTAACTAAATAATTTTTAATTAAAATTCAAAACAATGAAAACTAGAATCGCAACCCTAGTGATGGTATTTGGCTTATTTGTATCAGCAAGTACCTATGCAAACGAACCCATTCCAGCCTCAAAAGCTGTAACTAGTTCTGTAAGTACCCATATTGCAAACGAAATTGATTATCCTGAGTTTGCAGTAAAGGAAAAATTCGAATGCATTGTAGTAGTCAAGTTGACTATACAGGAAGATGGCACATTTGCTGTTGACGCAGCTAATTGCACTGATGAACGTATGAGAAAACACGTTATTTCAACCATTCATAAATTGGATGAAAAAGCAGAGTATTATTCTCAATTTGCGGGACAACAGGTGTTTCTTAAAGTAAAATTTGATCTTAAATTGGTATAATTGGTTATTGAGTAATCTGATTTAAATAGATAGCCCTGGAATTTTTTTCCGGGGTTTTTTTATTCCTTACAACGCATTTACACGCCAAAACACTCTTATTTAACACTTTTAACAAATGAATAACAAATTTCGTTTAAGGTGTTACGTAGGTTTGCGTTTCAACTTAGAATCAATGAAACAAAATACAATCACTATGAAAAAATCAATTAAACTATTTACAGTTCTTTTTATTTCATCTTTCTTCTTAATTAATCTATCAGACTTAAACGCAGCTATTGTAAGTTTTTATACTGTTGATTATGAGAATTCGATAGACAACAAAAAAAAGAAAGAAAAGAGATCTAACGATATTAAAACCAAGGTAAAGGAAAAAAAAATTCCTCCTGCTAATGAATATTCATCTTCGCCAAAAAATGACGAAGCCTATAATTACATGTCTTCTCCTAAATTAGAGGACTGCACAAAGGCTGACTTTGATAGAGAATAAACAATTCTTTGACATCAAATGATTCTTCAATTAACAAATCAATACATTACTAACCTTTACATTGATTTGTAGTTTGTTGTAATTATGGGTTCGCGAAGTAAGTACGTGAGTAACAGTAATGTGAGGGATGTGCTTGTTTGTTTTCTAATGCTCATTATGAGTGAACTGCTTTACCAGCTTAGCTAAGGAGGCTTAAATTTATTGAACTTATAAAGATAAACTTAACTTAAAGATGTTTCTGTTTTTCATTTTTTAACAGAACCGCAACATGCTCAACATTATTTTATTTGTATATTCGCCGCCCGATAATGCAATTAATCAAATCTTTATAAAAAATGAACATGTTTAAAAAATCATTATTAATAATCGGACTGACAATTTTGTCGGTTGGAATTTTTGCGCAGTCAGTTAATGAAGTTGGCGCTAAGTACAACGAAGGAAATGAAAAGTACAAAGCTAAAGAATACGTACAGGCAGTTGAAGCATACAAAGCCGGGCTTGAGCTTGCCAAACAAGTAGGCGAGGATGCTGATGATTTAAAGGGGAGTATTGAAACACAGTTAGGAAATGCCTATTACAAAAATGGTATTTCGCTATACAAAGCCAAAGACTTTGACGGTTCTATTGCCAGTCTTGAGAAAGGCTATGCCTTTGCCAAAGAAATTGGAGATGACAAATTGTTACAAAAATCAATTTCAGTTATTGCCCAGGTTCGTACCAAAAAAGGGGATGCTTTAAGAAAAGATAAGCGCCTGGATGAAGCTTATGCTGAATACGAAATGGCTCTTGAAATAAAGCCGGATTGTGCCAAGTCTTTCTATGGTGAAGGAATGGTATTCAAAGAAAAAGGTGAGCTTGAAAAGATGATGGAAAAGATGGATTTAGTAGTTAAGTATGGCGCTGATAATGCTAAAATGGGAAAAACCGTTAACCTTGCTAAATCCGTGGCTGCCAAAGCATTGTTGGCGAAAGCTACTGAAGAATTCAATGCTCAAAAATTTGACGAGGCCGGAAAATACATCGAGCTGGCTATCAATTATGCACCTTTCGATGAACGCACCATGGAAATCTTTAACCAATATGCCAATCAGTGGAAAGAGGTTCCGGAAATGGCTGATTCAATAGCGAAAGCAAAAGAGACATTGTAAAAAAGAATTTCTTTTTAATTGAGAAGCGGCTTTTAGCCGCTTTTTTTGGCTCTTAAAATCCTACCCCGTCACGCGAAAAATTCGCGCGCCAGTAATTAGAACTTTAATTGGATTAGCTATACGATTTAACCTGCAATTCTCCTGTTAGTACTCTCATCCCATTCATTGCAAGGGCAGCCATCTCATCTTCGCCTGGATATACATGTACCGGGGCTATGCGGTGTGTGTATGATATGACTTGGTTGGTAAAATATTTATCGTGGGCAATGCCACCAGTTATTAGGATTCCGTCAACGTTATAGTGCAGTACAGCAGCCATGGCTCCAATTTCTTTCGCAACCTGGTAAGCCATAGCATCATAGATCAACTTAGCATATTCATCACCGGAAGCAGCACGTTGTTCCACTTCAGAAGCGCTGTTGGTTCCCAGATAAGCAACCAATCCTCCTTTTCCTGTGATCATCTTTAGAATTTCTTTTTCCGTATATTCTCCACTGAAACATAATCTTACAAGGTCACCAACAGGCAGTGTTCCCGTGCGTTCTGGTGAAAACGGTCCATCGCCATCCAGGCCCTGATTCACGTCAACAACCCTTCCTTTTTTATGTGCTCCAACCGTAATTCCTCCGCCTAAATGAACGACAACCAAATTCAATTCTTCATATTTCCTCATGATGGATTTTGCATGCTGTCGCGCAACTGCTTTCTGATTCAGCGCATGAAAAATAGACCTTCTTGGTAATAAAGGGTGTCCCGAAATCCTTGCAAGCTCATTCAGTTCATCTACAACTACCGGGTTACTTATGTAGGCGCTGGCATTGGGAATTGACTGGGCAATATCATAGGCCAGTATCCCTCCCAGATTACTTGCGTGTTCGCCATACTTACAGCTTTTGAGGTCATGAATCATTTTTTCATTTACCTCAATTACTCCTGATCCGACGGGTTTTAGTAATCCGCCGCGCCCCATTATAATACTTAAAGAGTTCAAATCAATATCTGCATCGAGAAGTTGCTGCAGGATAAGATCTTTTCGAAATGCATACTGATCTGTTACCCGTTCAAAAGGAGAAAGTTCTTCGGAAGTATGCCGGATAGTCTGGATAAATACAGGGCTTGTATCATGATAAACAGCTATCTTGGTAGATGTAGATCCGGGGTTGATAGCTAAAACCTGTATTGTTTCCATTAAGATTGGTTTATGCGTATTTTCAGTCGGCTAAAGTTCCGAAGAATTTGCTTACATGCCAAAAAATCGTTGATTTATGCTATAGCGGCTGCAAGGGCTATCGAATAGTACTTACTTTTTTCGGTATCACCCCTCGAAGTAAGCACAATTGGTACTTTAGCTCCCATAATAACCGCTGCGGCTGTTGCGCCACCAAGAAAATTCAATGATTTGTAAAGAATATTTGCACCATCTATATTTGGTGCAAGAATTATATCCACATCACCTGCTACATTGCTTGTAATATGTTTTAGTTCTGAAGCTCTTTTAGAAACTGCCCCGTCAATAGCTAAGGGTCCGTCAATAATACAACCGGTAATTTGCTTCCTGTAATTCATCATCGAAATAGTAGCTGCATGCATCGTTGCTTCCATTCGGGGGTTAATGGTTTCTACTGATCCAACAATAGCCACTTTCGGATTTTCATGACCGAGTTTGTGAAAAACTTCAACAGCATTTTTTATAATGCCGATTTTTTCTTCCAAATCAGGATTAACATTCATTGCGGCATCTGTCACCCCAAGCAACTTATGATAATAGGGCGTTTCAAAAACAGCAACATGACTTAAAAGTGCTCCTTTTCTTAGTCCAACCTCTTTATCCAGCACGGCTTTTAGTAAAATACCTGTACTTACCAGGCCTTTCATTAATATTTCGGCTTCTCCATCTTTAATCAACTTGACGGCTTTAACAGAAGCTTCGAATTTGTCAGGTATATTAATTATTTCATATTTGGAAATATCAAATCCAATTTCATCAGCAATAGATTTAATCCTGGGTTCATCTCCTACTAATATTGGTTCAATAATTTTATATCCCACTGCATTTTTTAACGCTTCCAGAACATCCCTGTCTCCTGCAGCCGCAACTGCGATTTTTCGGGTAGTTGCTTTATTTTTTGCCAGTGTTTCTAAATCTATCAGTTTTAAGATCATGATGAAGGATTTTAAATTTATATAGTTGTTTTATACACCTTTGGTTTTCAGCTTAATAAAAACTTTAACCGAGCGCATAAAAAGCTTGTGCAAAGGTACAATTAATGTAAATAACAGTTAATTTTGTTGTTAATTATTTAGCATTAAATTCTTATTTCATGCTATTTGTTTCAGTAAAATTTCTTTGTGCACTATGGTTATTGTTATAGTTTTACACTTCATTTATAAATTACATTAATGGTAAATTATTTACTCTTCAGATTCTTTGTGTTTTTATTTTGGATAACGCCATTCTGGCTTTTATACTTGCAATCAGACATAGTATTTTTCCTGATGTATCATGTTTTCGGCTACCGAAAAAAAGTAGTTTGGAATAATCTTAAAAAATCATTTCCTGAAAAATCAGAATCTGAATTGAAGAAAATCACCCGGGGCTTTTATAAAAACTTATCAGACATTACTGTTGAAGGTATTAAAGGTTTTTCAATGAGTAAAAAAACATTGCTCAAAAGATATAAAGTATTAAACCCTGAAATTTCGGATAAGTATTACAAACAAAATAAAAGCATTATTGCTGTAGCAAGTCATTATTGTAACTGGGAATGGGGTGTGCTTTGTTTAAGTTTACAATTTAAGCATAAATCTGTAGGCTTGTACAAGCCTCTTTCAAATAAATATATTGATAATTACATAAAAAAGACACGTGCAGCCTGGGGCATGAATTTGATATCAATTTATGAAACATCAAAATATATTGAGATAAAAAATACCGGACCTTCGATATATTTTATGGTATCTGACCAAAGCCCCTCTAATGTAAAAAAAGCATATTGGCTTAATTTTCTAAATCAGGATACAGCCTGTTTACATGGAGCTGAAAGCTATGCTAAAATATTTGATTTACCAGTTGTTTATGGCCATGTAAACAGAGTAAAGAGAGGTTATTATGAGATTTCTGTCTCCCTGGTTGAATCAAATCCAAAAGAAACAACAGAGGGTGAAATTACTAAGGCGTACATGAAAATATTGGAAGATTATATACTTGTAAAGCCTGAAAACTGGTTGTGGTCGCATAAAAGATGGAAATTAAAAAGGGGTATATAACTTAATATTTTCTTGCGCTGTTATATATGTTCTAAATACCAAGTATTAGGTATTTTAATCGATTCATTATATTTTCACTTTTGCTTCATAGTTTAAAATTACCAGAATGAAAAAGTTAATACTGGTTTTACTGGTTTTTATAAGCATGTATGAAGTAGATGCTCAAGTTCTGGGTTTATCTGCAGAAAAGCTTGTTGCCATAAATCCAACAACAGTTAATTTAAGGAATGTAGAGTTTGAACCGGTTTTTGGTTATTTATGGTCAAATAAAACCTTCAATAGCAATGGTAAATTGGTTCCACTATCTTCTGAAAGCGATAGTACGGTGGTTTTACAGGCTCTTGGTTTCAGATTTACTTACGGTTTTGCGAAAAACTTTGAAGCGGGCGGTGTAATAACAACTGACCTGAACACTTTTTCTCTTGGCATAAAATATACCATGTTCCAACATGAAAAGTTTATAGGTGCTGCCTTTTTAGGAGCCACTTTAGCAAACGAATCGGATATTATATTCAGGAATTCCGGTTTTTTTGGGAAAACGGCCAGCATAGCCGCTGGGTTTTCATTTGCCAATAAATTAAGCGAACGCTTTTCTGTTGATTATGATATACAGTATCAGAATATTTTCGATGCAGGCAAATCTTATTCGGATGACCTGTTTGTGTCTGCTGATGTAGGCTATATGTTTAAAGGGCCTCATTTGTTAATTGCAGGCCTGACGTATAGATACAATCACTTTAAAATTGACCGTGCTGACGCATACCTTTTAACTTTAAATACCGGTATTGCAATAATGACCGGAAAAATGTTTATTCTGGTTTTCAATTTTCCATTTGATCTTGTTGGAAAAAACGTTGACCGCTTCAGCGGGTTTACTTTTGCATTGACAATTACATTGGATTAATTGTTGGTCTTTGTGGCTTTATCTTCTTTGGAGAATAGGTACATTTGCAAAAATTTAAACCATAATGAACTGGAGAAAATCGTTAATCAGTATTGTTGCTATTATTATATTATTTGCATTAAGCTACTTCCTTTATAGTATGCTTACGGGCTTTGCAGAGTCGCCGGAGGAAAAACAACGGGAAGACATCAAACTTTTTATACGTACACAAAAAGTAGCCTATACAACTAACACCGCCAAAATAATTGAAACCGGCCGATTATCATCTCAGCATATGGTTGACCTGAGTGCTGAAGTACAGGGGCAAATATTACGAGGCAATGTGATCCTGAAAGAAGGAACAAAATTTAAAAAGGGAGATCTGTTGATTAGGATTTTTGATGAAGAAGCCAAAAATAATTTGAAAGCCAGCAAAAGCCGGTTCATGAATGGCATTGCTTCTATATTGCCCGATATAAGGATTGATTTTCCTGAAAGTTATCAGAAATACGAGGACTTCTTTAATTCAATTATAATTGACAAGCCATTACCCGAATTACCGCAGCTGGATTCTGATAAAGAGAAGGTATTCCTGGCAAGCAGAAATATTCTGAATGATTATTTTAACATTAAAAGTGCCGAGGTAAGGCTTGCAAAATACAGGCTTTATGCTCCATTTGATGGAACTTTCACGGCGGTTTATTTAGAAGCAGGTTCAGTAGCTAACCCAGGCAGCCGAATTGCTTCAATGATCCGTACGGACAAAATGGAATTGGAAGTTCCGGTTCGAATTGAGGATACTTACTGGATTGGCGTGGGCGACAAAGTGAAATTATCAACCAAAGACCGCCACCTTTCCTGGACAGGGAAAGTAGTTCGAAAATCAAATTTTATGGACCCTAATTCACAGACCATCACCGTTTATATTGCTGTTTCACCTGAAAATGGCAAGCCTCTTTTTCCTGGTCAATACCTTTTTGCTGAGTTTGCTTCTAAAACGCTGGACGGCACCATGGCTATTCCAAGAAATGCAGTGTTTGATAAAAATAAAGTGTTTACTGTTGAAGACGGACTCCTCAAAGAAAACACGATCAACATCCTCAAAAAGAATGAAACTACGATATTATTTTCTGGATTAACCGAGGGCGTTGAGGTGGTAATTGAACCACAGGTAAACGCGAAAGAAGGAACCAAAGCTGAAATACTGAATTAATCATGAGAAAGCTTATATCAATATTTATCAGGTTCCCTTTTTATGCCAATATCATTCTGGGAATCATTCTTGTATTGGGCCTATTCAGTTTTTTATCTATGAACAGGTCTTTCTTTCCTGATTCGAGAGAGAAGTTTATTACAATTTCTGTATTCTACCCGGGAGCTTCCCCAAAAGAAATGGAAGAAGGCATCACTGTTAGGATTGAAGAAGCCCTCAGGGGTATTGCCGGTATTAAAGAGATAAACAGCACTTCGTCCGAAAATATTACCAGTGTTCAGTTAGAGGTTACCGGGGAGTATGATATTGATGAAACCCTGATGGAAGTAAAAAATGCCGTTGACGGGATACCATCATTTCCGGTAGATGCCGAAACACCTATCGTTAATAAACAGCGGTCTGTTAGCCGTGCTGCTTTCATGGCTTTGACAGGAGATGTTGACATGCTTATTTTAAAGCAATATGCCAATGAAATTGAAAATGACTTTTACAATTCAGGAGTTATTTCACAAATATCAATTACCGGATTTCCCAACCTGGAAATATCTGTTGAAATATCTGAAGAAAACCTTCGGCGTTATAACCTGACTTTTGATGAGGTTTCACGGGCCATCGTCCAAAACAACCAGGACATCTCTGGTGGACAAATACGATCAGATGCGGAAGAAATCATGATACGTAGCCGTTACAGGACAGTTAAACCTGAAGAACTTGAGAAAATCACAATCCGTGCAAACCCGGATGGCACCTACCTAAGGATAGGTGATGTTGGAACTGTAAATATACAATTTGCTGATGTGGCCAGCACTTCGCTCATGAATGGTAAACCCGCTGTTTCTATAACGGTTCAAAAACTCCCCGAAGAGGACCTGATCGCCATTTCAGAGTTTTGTAATGATTATTCCGAAGAATGGAACGAAGCGCACGACGACACCACTCTCATCGTTACTTACGATTTTCTTGAAATGCTCAAGGCCCGGCTTGACCTTCTTTATAGAAATGGAGGTATTGGTCTTTTACTAATTTTCATAACCCTCGGGCTTTTCCTCAGTCTCAGGCTATCTATATGGGTGGCCATTGGAATTCCCGCTTCTTTTGGTGCCATGTTTATCCTTGGCTTTTTTTACGGAATTACTGTCAATATGATTTCGTTATTTGGAATGATACTCGTGATTGGGATATTGGTAGATGATGGAATTGTTATTGCCGAAAATATTTATTCTCATTTTGAAAAAGGAAAATCGCCCAGGAAAGCTGCACTGGATGGCACGATGGAGGTGTTACCTTCGGTTTTAACTTCTGTAGCCACAACCATCGTTGTTTTCTCAGCTTTGTTTTTTATCCAGGGCAGAATGGAATTTATGTACCAAATGGCTTTCGTAGTTGTATTCAGCCTGGCGTTTTCGCTATTAGAAGCCTTTTTTGTATTACCTGCCCATCTTGGAAGTAGTTGGGTACTTCGTAAAAATGTGCGTCAAAATACTGGAAAAAAAATCAGGGATGTACTTGAAAATATCCTGAGATTTATGAGGATTAAAATGTATGGTACAGCCCTGAAATTTGTAATCAAATGGAAATATGTTGTGATCTTTTCACCCATATTCCTCATGATGATTACCGCAGGATTATTTAAAGGAGACTTTATTAAGGCTACTTTTTTTCCCGCGATTCCATTTGATCAGTTTACGGTTGACCTGGCTTTTAAACCCGGATCGGGTGAAGCAAAAACACTCGAATACCTGAAACGTATTGATGATGCTATTTGGGAGGTAAATGAAGATTTCATGGAAAAATTCAATGATACCACTGATTTTGTCAGCTTTACTTCCCTTTCAACCGGGATTGCTTTTGGCAGCCTGGAAAGAGGGTCGCATGCCGGAAATATTTTTGTGATGTTGCGCGACCTTGAGGGCAGTGGTACATCAAGTTTTGAAATTGTAGATAGTGTGTTGTCCAAAGTTGGTGAGTTGCCCGAAGTAGATAAACTGACGATCCAGGGAAGGGCAACTTTTGGAACGCCGATCTCGGTAAGTTTGTTGGGTAAAAATGAAAATTCACTCAATGCAGCAAAAGAGGATTTAATACAGAGTCTGAAACAGATTGAAGACCTCAACAATATTGCAGATGTAAACCCTGCCGGAATGCGCGAGGTGCGCCTGAAATTGAAACCGCTTGCCTATTTCCTGGGTTTTTCGCAAGTGACCCTCACGGCGCAGGTTCGCCAGGGATTTTTTGGTGGTCAGGCCCAGAGGCTGCAGCACGGAAAAGATGAGTTGCGCGTTTGGGTCAGGTATCCAAAAACCGACCGGATCAATTTAGGCCAGTTGGAAGCCATGCGCATCAAAACGGCGGCAGGGGAATACCCACTATCAGAACTGGCTTCCTACACCATCGAACGCGGCCCGGTGAGTATCAAACATTACAATGGTTCGCGCGAAATCAGGGT
>Ga0164315_10003464_pt1 | contig 12241 bp, 11 predicted proteins | sample GuaBasSedimGuay6_FD_113737 | JGI IMG/M metagenome (GOLD analysis project Ga0164315, IMG submission 113737) | Subseafloor sediment microbial communities from Guaymas Basin, Gulf of California, Mexico - Guay6, Core 4569-2, 0-3 cm | ecosystem: Environmental > Aquatic > Marine > Hydrothermal vents... | reverse complement strand
CCAAATAAAAATATCATTGAAAAATATGCTGCCTCTTCCTGCATAAAGCCGATATTGGTAAAAATATTTCCGGCAAATATTCCAACTGCAGCACCTATAAATAAAAGACCAAATTTCAGGGCGGTAAAGTTTTGGTCGTTTCTTGGTGTTAAAAATGCTGAAGCATCAACTCCCTTGTCTAATATTTTAAACCTTTCACTTCTTCTTATAAAAAGAAAAATTACCGAGTACGCAAATCCAAAAATAATTCCTGTTACAAAAATTGGTGTTAATTCCATTGTTTTAAATTTTAATTATTAATTAACTGTTTTGCCCTTTTGACGCTGTAAATAATCCCTGGTTACACATTTTTATTTTTTTCTTATCTTTGACGCATAAATAAGAATGAGTTTAAAATGGGTAACATTCTTCAAATAACCAAAAAAAGTACTTTTCGCAGCATCAAGAAACGCGATAGTTTTGCATAGTGCTTCCTTGTGCCTTTTCTCATAAGGCGGATTATTATTTATTTCAATAATTTAAAAATCAACACAATGGAATTACCTTTTGCAGAATCATATAAAATAAAAATGGTTGAGTCGCTTAAAAAAAGCACTCGTCAGGAAAGAACTAAATGGATTAAAGAAGCCGGTTTTAATCTTTTTAATATTAGTAGCGACAAAGTATTTATCGATTTACTTACCGATTCAGGAACCGGCGCCATGAGTGATAAACAATGGTCGGAAATGATGCTTGGAGACGAAAGTTATGCCGGGGCATCATCATTTTATAAACTCAAAAATGCAATTAATGATATTACGGGTTTCGACTATTTTCTTCCTACCCACCAGGGAAGAGCAGCCGAAAATGTACTGTTTTCTTCAATAATCAAAGAAGGGAACCTGGTGCCTGGAAATGCACATTTTGATACAACCAAAGGACATATTGAATTTAGAAAAGCATCTGCCATTGATTGTACAATTGACGAAGCTTTCGACACTACCCTCGATCATCCTTTTAAAGGAAATCTGGATTTAAACAAACTTGAAGAAGTTTTAAAAAATAATCCTAAGGAACAAATCCCACTGATAATAGTTACGATAACCTGTAACTCATCAGGCGGACAGCCTGTGTCCATGCAAAATATAAAAGAGGTCAGGCAAATGGCTGACAAATATGGAATTCAGGTGTATTTCGATTCGGCTCGTTTTGCAGAAAATGCATATTACATAAAAATAAGAGAGAAAGGATATTCTGATAAATCAATTAGAGAAATTGTCAGAGAAATGTTTTCTTATGCCGACGGCATGACTATGAGTTCGAAAAAAGATGCAATAGTGAATATGGGTGGATTTATCGGTTTCCGTAATAAAAAAGATTATGATGCCGCCAGCATGTTCAATATCTTATTTGAAGGTTACTTATCTTACGGAGGAATGTCAGGGCGCGATATGAATGCTCTTGCACAGGGACTTTATGAAGGAACCGAATTTGATTATCTGGAAACAAGGATTTCACAGGTGGCTTATCTTGGACAGAAACTTAAAGATTATGGTGTTCCTGTTCAGTATCCTTTTGGTGGACATGCAATTTTTGTTGATGCCAAAAAGTTTCTTCCAAACGTAAAAAAAGAAGAATATATTGGTCAGACTCTTGCTGTAGAACTTTATATTGAAGGTGGCGTTAGGGGTGTTGAGATAGGTACCTTACTGGCCGATCGTGATCCGGAGACAGGAGAAAACCGATATCCCAACCTTGAGTTTCTCAGGCTTACTATTCCAAGGCGTGTTTATACCAATAATCATATCGATTACGTTGCTGCTGCTTTAATAAATGTATTCGACCGAAGGAAAGACGTTAATAAGGGATTTAGAATTACAAAAGAAGCGCCTATTTTGAGGCATTTTACTGTCGAACTGGAAAGAGTTTAGAATAAGCAATTGGTTTCTGGTTCAATCCTTAACAGAATAAATAGTTTGTGTTGGAAATGCAAATTCCAGACCATTGGCATTGAATTTTTTAAGTACTTCAAGGTTTACCTGAGTCATGGTTTCAAAAACATTTGATCCCTTTTTTATAAAATAGATAAACCTTATGTTCAGCGCAAAATCACCAAAAGAATTAAATGCTGTAACTGTTTTACCATTTTCTACATTATCATTCTGATCGGTTATTTGCTGTAGAAAATCCATTGCTTTAATAATATTTTCATGTGAAGTATTATAAGTAAGACCAAGATCTATAGTTATTTTTCTGTTAGGTTCAGAAGTCACATTTACAATAGAGTCGTTTGCAATATCAGCATTGGGGATAACAACTGTCCTTCCGTCAAGAGTTCTTATTCTTGTACTTCTTATTCCTATTTCTTTTACTACACCATCAAAACCATTTGTTAAAATCCTATCATTAATAGCAAAGGGTTTGTCGGTGAAAAGAATAAATCCTCCAAATAAATGAGAAATTGAGTCTTTGGCAGCAAGGGCAAATGCCAGACCTCCTATTCCAAGTCCGGCAATTAAGGTGCTCACTTCATAACCGGCATTATTCAGACCAACAATAATTGCAAGTACCCATAATGCGATTTTAATTGATTTTCTTGCAATAGGTAATAACTGATCATCAAGATCGGTCTTTGATTGTTCCACCCTTGGAACAAGATATTCATCAATCAAGGCGTCTAAAAGACGGGTTACAAACCAGGTTACATTAAAAGTTATCAGTATATAATATGCATTCCTGATAACACTAAAAATAACATCGCTAAGATTTAAACTGGTAAGTCCATACCAAATACCTATTATTATTATAGTAAAAACAGCCGGTTCTTCAAATTTATCGATGATAATATCGTCGAGTTTTGTTTTGCTGCTTTTTGTAAATTGCTTTACAAATTTACCAATTAAATAAAAAACCACTTTGGCCAATAATACTGAACCCACGACTACCACAAAGGCTATAGCCCACTGTAGTATAGTGTTTCCATAAAACTCCTGACTAATAAATTCACCCATGACCTAATAATATTTTAACTTATTTCATGTCCAATAAACTACAAAAATAGTAAACATCTTAATAAACCCTGATTAAATATTTAATCTATCTTTACGATAAATAAAATATTTATTATGACTCAATATAATTTTAAAAACTGGTGGGTTCTCACTTTTAATGGAATAATCGCTATCCTCTATGGTTTGTTGGCAGTGTTTATTCCACAAGCTACAATATTGACAATAGTTATGTATTTTGGAATTGTCATTTTGATTATTGGTCTAGCAATGCTATTTGGTGTAGTAAATAATATGAAAAATAAACATCCCTATGCTGCTGATATGGCTATATCAATAGCAACAATAATAATTGGTGCGCTTTTAACATTTTATACACAAAAATCATTGGAAATATTTGTAATTGTTGTTGGTAGTTGGGCTATTCTTCTAGGCATACTCCAATTATATCTGCTTAGCAAATATGATTATTCCCGTGCCACAAAAAATATTTTATTGGTAAATGGTTTACTCACATTTATTTTTGGAATTGTATTGTTTTTCAACCCTTTTCAGTCAGCAGCATTTTTGGTAACGGTAAGTGGAATTTTGGCTTTTGTTTTTGGTATTATCCTGATTTCAGTATCAATAAAACTTAAAAGTCTATCTCCTCCTGATCTGGATTTATAAATTTAATATCCACTACTCTCAATTGTAATGTGGTTTTTCCCTGCCAGGTGTTTTCATCAATATGATAACAAATGCTAAAGGCTTGGCCTTGTTTTATCTTTTCATGATGGTGTCCTAGGTTAAATCCTATTGCTGGTACCGGCGCTCCTCTTTTGGTGGTTTGAACAACTGAAAATTTCAAATGCTTTTGTCCATTTCTTCCAACAATTTTAGCGTATCCTGTGTCTATCACATTATTCGACTGAAAAATGGGTGACATATTTCCTGGACCAAATGGGGCAAACTGTTTGAGAATATTAAAAAATTTGCTGTTAATATCAGAAACATCCAGATCTTCATCGATGTTAATTTCCGGAATCATCATTTCATCAGTTAATTTTTCGCTGGCATAGGTTTCAAAGGCTTTTATAAATTCATCGAGCCTTTCAGGTTTCAAAGCAAGCCCGGCAGCATAAGTATGTCCACCAAAGTGTTCTAGAATATCACTTGAATTATCGATACCATCATAAATATCAAAACCCTTAATAGATCTTGCTGAACCTGTTATCAAATCCATGGATTTGGTGAACACAATTGTTGGTTTATAAAACCTTTCTATTAATCTTGAAGCAACAATTCCTATCACTCCTTTATGCCATTCAGGATTATAAACAACAACAGTCCTTTTCTTCTGATTATTAATGTTATTCTCTATTTGTTCAATGGCTTCCTTAGTAATATTACTATCGAGGCTGCGACGGGTAGAGTTAAGTTCATCAATTTGAGTACCCAACTTATCGGCATATTCGGGATTTGTACTTATAAGCAATCTTACAGAGTTTGTGGCATCTTCTATTCTACCAGCAGCATTAATCCTTGGCCCCAATGAAAAAACCAAATCATTAACAGTAATTTCTTTTGTAAAAAACCAAGGTGAATTTTTAATTTCTGATTTAAAAACTCCTGCAGATTTTAGAATTGAACAGATACCAATTCTGGGATTATTATTAATTTTCTTTAACCCATAGTAGGCAAGAACCCTGTTTTCTCCAACAATTGGTACAATATCAGCAGCAATGCTTACGGCTACCAAATCTATCAGATCAAAAACTTTCTCATCCGGGATTTTATTTTTTATTGCAATGGCTTGCGCTAATTTGAAACCTACACCGCAACCGGAAAGTTCTTTAAACGGATACGGGCAATCATCTTGTTTTGGATCAAGAACAGCAGCAGCAGCCGGAATAATATCACCCGGGCGGTGATGATCTCCAATAATAAAGTCAATATCCCTTTCTTTAGCATAATCAACCTTGTCATTGGCCTTAATCCCACAGTCGAGCGCAATTATTAGTTTTATTTTGTTATCAAGAGCATAGTCAATGCTTTTGAACGAAATACCATAACCTTCATTATATCTATCAGGTATATAAAACTCTATGTTTTTATAAAAGTTTTTTAAGAAACTATACATCAGGGCAACGGCTGTTGTTCCATCAACATCATAGTCACCATAAACCATTATTTTTTCACCTTTTTCTATTGCTTTCAATACCCTTTCGACAGCTTTATCCATGTCTTTCATCAGGAAGGGATCGTGGAGAAATTCTAATTGTGGTCGAAAAAAAATTTTTGCTTCATCAAAGTTGGTGATTCCTCTGGAGAAGAGCAAATTTCCCAGTTTTGGATTAATATTCAATTCAGAAGCCAAGCGCTTAACTTTCTCATTATCAGGGTTTTTATACAACAGCCAGCGCTTATCCATCTCGGAGGAGTTTAATCTGTAAAAATAGCCTTTTAAGAGACGCCTTAAACAAGATTCTTTTTCAGGATATCAAAACACTAAAAATTCGATCTCATTGCTTCTACAGGATCGAGGCGGGAGGCTGTATAAGAAGGAATAAAACCGGAAACCAAACCGATAATTGCTGAAACAATAACTCCTAATAATATATTTTCAAGGGTAAGTGAAAGTTCAAAGTTTAACATTGATTCGGAAAATAATGTCAATATATATACTATAAGAAGCCCTATAATTCCTCCCATTAGCGAAAGAAAAATTGCTTCAAAAAGAAACTGCCATAAAATAAAATAGTTTTTGGCACCAAGAGATTTTTGAATTCCAATTTGGTTTGTTCGTTCCTTAACTGATACAAACATTATATTGGCAATACCAAATCCGCCAACAAGCAGAGAAAACCCACCAATTATCCATCCCACAAGGGCTATAACAGCAAACAGCGAATCAAATCCTTTACTAATTATATCAGTTTCATTTATGGCAAAACTATCATCGGCGCGCGGTGGTAATTTACGTATGGATCGCATAATTCCGATAAGTTCATCTTTCATTTGATTATTTGGAATATCTTCTTTACCCATAACCAATATAGTCGAGCCTATTTTTCTTACATCCAGCACACTACGTCCATAATTAATTGGTATAAAAACATTGCCGTCCTTTGAATCACCAAAAACGCTCTCACCCTCCCTCTTGGTAACGCCAATAACATCAAGTTTCCGTCCGAACACTTTTATCTTCTTGCCAATTGGGTCTAGCCCCTGAAACAATTGATCTGCTATATCGGTGCCAATAATTGCTACATTATTTCCCCTATGCGACTCAATAGCGGTAAAGTATCGTCCTGCCTCAAGGTCAAATGGCATTATCTTATTATAATCCTGAGAAATCGAAATTACAGAAACACCTTGCATTTCATTGTTTTTATAATATAGGTTTCTGCTTACTCCAAGCATAAAGGCTGATGCTTCAACAGTGTTACTGCGTTTTTGAAGCTCTTCCATTTCGCTGACTTTGGGCTCGGGTCTATTGTAATATTTCCACCACGGATAATCACCACCCATAGCCCACGGCCACTTCTGTATAAAAAGAACATTGCTACCCAATGAGTTGATTTCTGATTTTATTGCATTTTCAAGGCTATCAAAAACAGTAAAAACGGAAATTATTGAGAAAATTCCTATTGTAATTCCCAGAAGAGACAGCATGGTTCTTACCTTATTAACAACCAACGCATTTATTGCAAATAAAAAACTCTCAATAAATAATTTAATAACAATCATTGTTCTATTCTTTTCGCATAATTTTACTTTACCATAACAATATCAACAATTGTCACGTCTGCCAATAGCAGAAAAAAAATACTTTGTAAAAGTAACACAAGTTTTAATAAATTCCTGTTATTTTGCAGATGCCTTTAAATATAAATTTGGAAATTATAAAAAACTAAAAAACAATGTCCAAAAAAATCACATCAGCATTAATATCAGTGTTTTACAAAGACGGTCTAAAACCAGTGCTTGAAAAACTATCTGAAAATGGAATTGAAATTTATTCAACAGGGGGGACCTATGATTTCATTACAAAAAAAGGTTTTAAGGCAAAAACCATTGAGTCACTTACCTCCTACCCGTCAATTTTAGGTGGCCGGGTAAAAACACTTCACCCTAAAGTTTTTGGAGGCATCCTTGCTCGCAGAGAAAATCAAGATGATTTGCAACATCTTTCAGAATATGAAATTCCACAATTCGATCTTGTTATTGTTGATTTATATCCTTTTGAGGAAACTGTAGCCAATACCAATAATGAAAACAATATTATTGAAAAAATAGATATTGGAGGAATCAGCCTTATTCGTGCCGCCGCAAAAAACCACAATGATGTATTAGTTGTTTCTTCATCGAATCAGTATGGAGACCTGCTTAATTTACTGACGACTAAAAATGGAGAAACTGATTTAGAAGATCGCAGACATTTTGCTGCAGAAGCTTTTAATATAAGTTCGCATTACGACACTGCTATTTTCAACTGGATGAACAACGGTGAAATAGATGCTTTTAAATATAGCGGACAACAGGCGAATGTTTTACGTTATGGAGAAAACCCTCATCAAAAAGGTGTTTTTTATGGAGATTTGGATAAGGTATTCAAACAAATTCACGGAAAGGCTATTTCTTACAACAACTTACTTGATCTTGAGGCCGCCATTAATCTGATTAACGATTTTGAAGAAACTACGTTTGCAGTAATAAAACACAATAATGCATGTGGTCTTGCTTCGCGAGAAAAACTTATAGATGCCTGGAATGATGCCTTGGCCGGCGATCCTGTTTCTGCTTTTGGTGGGGTTTTAGTAACAAACAGAAATATTGATAAAGAAACTGCTGAAGGAATCAATAAGATTTTCTTTGAAATTATCATTGCTCCTTCCTATGATAATGACGCTCTTGAGATTTTAAAAACAAAGAAAAATCGCATAATTCTGGAAAAGGTAAATGATAATTTTGGTAACACACAATTCAGATCCATGATGAATGGTGTATTGGTTCAGGATAAAGATCTTAAAACAGAAACAGCAGACGATTTGACTACGGCAACAGAATTAACACCCGGAAGCAGGGAAACAGATGACTTATTATTTGCAAATAAACTTGTTAAGCATACCAAATCCAATACTATTGTTTTGGCAAAAAACAAACAGTTAATTGGCTCTGGTACCGGACAAACATCAAGGGTTGATGCACTTAAACAGGCAATAGATAAAGCAAAAAACTTTAAATTAGACCTGAGTGGTTCTGTTATGGCTTCAGATGCATTTTTTCCTTTTGCTGATTCTGTTGAGATTGCAGGCAATGCCGGTATAAAGTCTGTTATCCAGCCTGGTGGTTCCATACGCGACAAAGATTCGATTGATTATTGCAATAATCATGGAATTAGTATGATTTTTACAGGTATTCGTCACTTTAAACATTGATTTGTATATTTGTTGGTTCATTTGGAACTTTGTTCTGTGAAAAAATGCCGCTTTGCGGTTAAATTAAAATTTAATAAAAAATGCAGCCTCATCGCTGTTGGCACATATGGGAATATTTTCATTTTTAACAAAAGAAATCGCTATTGACCTTGGAACGGCCAATACAATTATAATATTTAATGATAAAGTAGTGGTTGATGAGCCATCAATAGTTGCTCTGGAAAGAAATACAGGCAGAATTATTGCCATAGGAAAAAAAGCCCAGATGATGCATGGTAAAACTCATGAAAATATTAAAACCATCCGGCCTCTACGTGATGGAGTTATTGCCGACTTCGAGTCAGCAGAATTTATGATTCGTGAGATGATTAAAATGATTGGAATTAAAAGTTGGCTTTTTCCACCTGCATTAAAAATGGTAATCTGTATCCCATCCGGCATAACCGGTGTTGAAGAAAGGGCAGTGAAAGATTCTGCAGAGCAGGCTGGTGCAAAGGAGATTAAGCTGATACATGAGCCGATGGCTGCTGCTATTGGAATTGGAATTGATGTGCTTGAACCTACCGGTAATATGATTATCGATATAGGGGGAGGTACCAGTGAAATTGCCGTAATTGCACTTGGAGGAATTGTTAATAACACTTCTATCCGTATCGCCGGTGATGACTTTAATTCGGATATTGAAGAATATATGCGCAAAGAGCATAATATCAATATTGGTGAGAGAACTTCAGAAAGAATCAAAATTGAAGTTGGTGCTGCTCTGGATGATATTGATAATCCTCCGGATGATTATGAAGTGTTGGGTAGAGATATGTTAACTGGTATTCCCAAGGGCATAAAAGTTAATTATCAGGAAATTGCCCAGTGTCTGGATAAGTCAATATCAAAAATTGAGGCAGCTGTGCTTAATGCTTTAGAAAACACGCCGCCCGAATTATCTGCTGATATTTACAGAACAGGTATTTATCTTGCCGGAGGAGGCTCCATGCTTAGGGGGCTTGATAAAAGGATTCACCTTAAAACAAAACTTCCCATTCATGTTGCCGAAGATCCATTAAGGGCTGTGGCCAGAGGTACGGGGATAGCACTTAAAAACTTTGATAAATTCACTTTCCTAATAAAATAAATCACTACTGATTAATCGCCGATGCGTAATTTATTCATTTTTCTTTGGAATAATCGGTTTTTTACTGTGTTTTTATTATTGGGGGTATTCTCATTAACACTGCTTTCCACATCTTATTCTTATCATAGAAGTTTGCGGTTTAATTTTACAAGTGATCTTGGAGGAAGCGTATTAAGCACATCTGCAGATATCTCTATATATTTTCATCTGAAAAACGAAAATGAAAGATTATTAATTGAAAATGCTTTTCTTAGAAATCAACTCTCAAACTCTTTTCTGACAACCGACACAAATATTGTTTTTAAGGATACACTTTTTCAGTTCATTCCGGCCAAGGTTGTAAGCAACACCATCAGTATGCAATCAAACAGAATAATTGTTAATAAAGGCAAATTTCATGGTGTTGAAAAAGAAATGGGGGTAGTTACTGATAATGGAATTGTTGGAATTGTAATTGGTGTTTCAGATCATTATGCGACAATTATGTCGGCTCTTCATCAAAACATCAACTTTAGTGCAAAAATAAAAGGAAGCGGTCAGTTGGTTAATGTTTCCTGGCCGGGAAATGATTATAGATTTGCTTTAGTGACAGATATTCCGGCTCATATTCAATTGATAAAGGGCGACACTATTATTAGTAGTGGAAACTCAATAATATTTCCTGAGGGAATAATCATTGGCACTATAGAAACCCACCACCGTAGGACAGACAAGGATTTAAGTAATGCTATATTAAAGTATAGTGTTGACTATAATAAACTTCATCATGTTAACCTGATTAAAAATATGATGAAAACAGAAATTGACTCTCTACAAATTTTAAGCGGAAATGAATAATATAGTTGTTAAAAATATCGCCCGCTTTCTGCTTCTGATGGCTATTCAGATATTTTTACTAAATAAAATGAATTTCTTTGGCTACCTAAACCCATTTATATATGTGCTTTTTATCATTTTGCTTCCTCTTAGAACAAACAAACTGTTATTGCTGCTAATTGCATTTTTAACCGGCTTTACAATTGATTTTTTTGGTAATACACCGGGCTTACATTCATCAGCAACTTTATTAATGGCATTTTTAAGACCCGGACTGCTAAAAGTGTTTTTTGGTAGAATTGAATTTACTCAAGATGAAGAACCAGGCATAATTAAACTTGGTTTTTTCGGATTTTTCCGATATGCTTTTATTTTGGTTTTAATCCACCATTTATCTCTCTTTTTTCTTGAAGTATTGAGTTTTTCAAAAATATTAATTATACTTGAAAATTCTTTATTGAGTAGTTTGATTACAATGATTCTCATTTATATATATTTGCTAATATTCACAAGAAACAAATAGATTTCAATCTCGAGTACTTAGAATACTTTTTACTTAGGTTTGCAACATAAAAAAATAAACAAATGAATAGATTAACATTATTATTAATTACAGGACTAATTGCTTTGACGGGTTTCTCATGCCAGGATGAAAGTAAAAATAATTTTACACTTACAGCAACCATTACGGGGGCTAGCGATAATATGATTTATCTCCAACAAAGAAAGGCAGGAGAATGGGTAAAATCAGATTCTGCCAGCCCTGAAGCCGATATTGTTGTGTTTAAAGGTAATATTGATCTTCCTGAGTTTTTCTATCTAACGGTAAAGGATATAAGAGGCTATATTCCTGTTTTTCTTGAACAAGGAGAAATTAGTTTAAAATCAAATGTAAATAATCTTCGAGATATTGTAGTAGAGGGCTCAAAAACACATAAGGATTATGAGGATTTCATGCAGTCGCTTGCATCTTTTGATGAGAAAGCTGCACAACTAGGTCAGGAATATCAGAAAGCAAGAACAGAAGGTGATGAAGAGGCCATGAAAAAAGTTGAAGAAGAATATGAAGGCATTGAAAAACAAAAAAGCAAAAGTATGCTGGATTATGCTAAAAACAATAATGAGAGTGTTGTGTCTCCGTTTATCATTATGAGTAATACATATATGTTCGATCTTGATGAACTTGATGAGGTTACTTCAGGTTTCTCTGATAAAATTAGCGCTTCTGATTATGTAATCTTTTTAAAGGATAGGGTTAGCACTCTAAAAAACGTTGCCGTTGGCCAGAAATATGTTGATTTCACACTTAATAATCCTGAAGGAAACCCTGTGTCGCTATCATCAGTTGTTGATGGAAAGTATGTTTTAGTAGATTTCTGGGCTTCTTGGTGTGGGCCTTGCAGGGCCGAAAACCCAAATGTTGTAGAGGCATATAATAATTATCATGATAAAGGTTTTGATGTGTTTGGTGTTTCCTTTGATAAGGATCATGGTAAATGGGTTGAGGCCATTGAAAAGGATGGTTTAACATGGCCACATGTTTCGGATTTAAAGTATTGGTCTTCAGAGGCAGGAAAACTTTATGGTGTTCAGTCTATTCCACATAATATTCTTATAAATCCAGAAGGAATAATAATTGAGAAAAATCTACGTGGGCAAGAGTTGCAGGATAAACTTGCTGAAATATTTGCCGAATAAGTTTTTCTATTACCTCTATTATATTTATTGGATAAGCCCTATAATACGCTAATATTATGCATATTATAGGGCTTGTGTGTTTATTGAATATTACCATATTTTATCCTTTCAATACCAAATCTTGCAATTATAGATTCCTAGGTATATCTTTGCTGAAAACGAGCGTAACAAATTAAAATCTTTATAAT
>Ga0164315_10003463_pt1 | contig 12244 bp, 9 predicted proteins | sample GuaBasSedimGuay6_FD_113737 | JGI IMG/M metagenome (GOLD analysis project Ga0164315, IMG submission 113737) | Subseafloor sediment microbial communities from Guaymas Basin, Gulf of California, Mexico - Guay6, Core 4569-2, 0-3 cm | ecosystem: Environmental > Aquatic > Marine > Hydrothermal vents >... | reverse complement strand
TGTCCATGCCGGATCGAGCGATGATTGTACACAGCCACCAAGATCGGTGCTGTAAGGTGCCGTTGCCATAGTTGCTACACCTCTGTTTTGTACAAGATCGAATGCAAAATTAAAGTTGGTACCCCCGCAATTTTCACCTTTATTATTATCGTCAATTGCCGTGAAAAGGTCACGCGGACTAAATTGCTTATTCGCACTGGCAAGGTCGCTGGGGCCATATCCTTTGGACAATCCATTTACTACGGTTTTGGCATTGTAACCAACAGCCCAGGCCACACAGGTTCCATATTGTCCCTGGTCGCCAATGGGAGGAAATTTGTCAACAATCGTAAAACTTGATGGCAAATTATCTGAACCAAATCCGAAATTTGTAGAGGAGGGGACTGAGCTCGGGTCATCGGTGCCATTCCAACCTGTTGCATATTCTGTATCACCAGGAGGGGGACCAGGTTCGGGATCATCTTTTTTACAGCCAATAGCCAGTACAAGTGCCAATGATAGCACTAAAATCATAAGGTGGTTTAAATGTTTCATAAGGATTAAGTTTTTTGAATGAAGATATAAAGAAAAGTTAAAAAAACGTTTATTTTGTTCTTACATCGTCTGCAGCAATAAATGTCATCAAAGTTTTTTTTCGGTGGGGAGATGGAGATGGAATTTTTAGTTTTAGGTTGTTGTTGATACCAAGCAGGGGGGAGGGGATGAAACAGAATCATTGTATCAGGGCAATATGTTGAGGTGTCACTTTATTATATATCTTCATCCCGGCCAGAGAAAAAAGCAGGGAAACCCCTTTTATCAATCTGATCATTTTTTTTAGGTGAACATACAATATCGACACATTAACCTATAAAGAACCCAAACCGCCCAAACAACATTTCTGTTAGCATGCTCACATTTTATCACTTCACCCGATGTGAATTGAAAGGCATGTGTTTAAGCCTGGGAATAATCACTAAAAAAACTGAAGGATGAATTTTAGACAGCTTCTAAGAACAATAAAAAGGAATACCATGAAAAAATCACTATTTCTATTTCTCGCACTTTGTGGTGCAGTTCTATTTTCAAGGGCGCAGACTGGAATACCGGTACCATCAATGAGTCAATGCGATGACGAAGCCATTGCTTTTATGAATGATTTTAGTATTCCCGGAATGACAATGGCCATTGCTCGGAAAGGTAAATTGGTTTATATGCGCGCTTTTGGGAATGCAAATCTTGCTCAAAATGAGCCTACACAACCCTACCATCTGTTTCGTATTGCCAGTGTTTCAAAACCCATTACTTCCATTGCTATTATGAAACTGATGGAAGAGGGACAGATTAGCTTGAGCGACAAGGTTTTTGGGCCGGGAAGCTTACTGGAGAACAACAGCTATTTCAACGATGCCAATATTGCCGATATAAGAACTTTCGATATTACAGTCCAGAATTTATTGGAACACGCCGGTGGCTGGGATCAGTCGCAGGATTGCACACCCACGCCAACATCTCCTTATCCCTGGCATGCCGGCCATTGCGACCCCATAGGGTTTCCTCTGCATGTAACTGAAACACTCGGAACTTCCAATCCTGTTGCTGAACAGGACCTGGTAAAGTTCCTTCTGGAAAAAACTTTGGGATTTGCACCCGGAACCAGTTATCAGTATTCAAATATTGGTTATTTGACCCTCGGTATTATCATCGAAGAAATTACCGGAATGAGTTATGAAGATTATGTAAAAACCGAAATTTTTGAACCCATCGGCATTTGTGACATGCATTTGGGTAAGAACTTATTGGAAGATAAATTTGAAAGGGAAGCCGAATATCCACCAAGTGGTTACCAAAACCTGAGTGTTTATGGAACAGGTGAATTGCTCCCCAGTGAATATGGCTCATGGAATCTTGAGGCCTATGATGCCCATGGTGGTTGGATTGCTACAGCATCTGACCTGATTCGTGTATTGGTTTCGGTAGATAAATTTGATACCAAACCCGATATTTTACAAGCGGCCACTATTGATATTATGACAACACCATCGGCCAATAATAATTGGTATGCGAAGGGATGGTCAGTAAACCAATACAACAATTGGTGGCATACCGGCGCCATTGATGGTACGGCAAGTAATTTCGTGCGTACCAGTGGGCAGTTTACCTTCGCCATTATTTTAAACAAACGTGTTACCGGCAGTCAGGCCAATGCATTCTGGACAGCTTTGGATGCCCTGCCTTGGAATTGCATTTCAGGAGTCAATACTTACCCCGAGCATGATTTATTGCTGAAGCCTGATCAAGCCTCAACAAACCTTGTTGTCTCACCCATCGAATCAGGAACTGTACAACTATCATGGAATGAAGGTGATGGCCACGTCAGAATAGTAGTTGCGAAAGAGAATGGTCCGGTTGATGCTTTTCCTTTGGATGGAACAACCTACGAGGGAAGTGCCGAATTTGGTGAAGGTCCCAATCTTGGTGATGGTAATTTTGTAGTGTATAATGGAAGTGGACATTCAGCTACGGTAAGCGGACTGTCAGAAAACTCCACTTACTATTTTAGGGTTTTTGAATACAATCAGGGTATTCCAACCGGTTTGTATCCGCTTTATAATTTGTGCAATAGTGCCATTTCAGCACCAACGGGCATTTTTGAATCGAATGCCAAAGCAAACATTCGTGTTTTCCCCAATCCCGCCAATACTTATATCTCTGTTTCTACTGATGATATTGTCAAAATTGATCAGGTAGTTGTTTACAATTCAATCGGCAAGAAATGTTTGTCAGTTAAATATGAACATAAGTCCGGGAAGATTGATATTCAAAACCTGCCAAATGGTATTTATCACCTGGTGCTGATTTCAGAAAACGAATCCGTCGGGGGATCGACATTCCTTAAAAACTAATCCATTCATTCAAAGTTAAACCATAAATACCAGATCAAAATGAGACTAATCCTTATTATTTCTTTTTTATTTACGCTCGGAGGTTTATCAGCTCAATACGTCAGTAACTTTCAAGTGGAATATTTCTATGGTAATTTGCCAAGTGCAAAAGTTGAAGCCATGGGCATGGCCGATGCTGCCGTGGGAGGAACCGTGGCTTCATCATTTTTTAATTCAGCCGGTTTGGGCGGAATTGAAAATCAGGAAGCTTATATTTCAACATCAGCACCATTTTACATATTAAAAAACAGCAACTATTGGTATGCCGGTTATGCCCGGCGGGTTCTCCCTTGGTTGGTGGCCGCTTTTAGTGCGAATAATTTCGCTATTGGCGAAACTACTTTTGATGTAACTATCGGAGATGAAAAGTATCCTGTTACCAAAGGTCTTACCTCTAATTATGCTTTATCAGTGGCCGGAACTCCGTTGAAAGGCTTATATATTGGTTTCAATTTCAATTTGTTCCGATGGAAACTTTTTGATGATGTAAGTGCAGCTACAACCTTCCATATTGATGGGGGATTGCATTACAAACTTGAAATACCTGACCTCGAAAAACTTAGGCATCATGCCCAATTTGGGATAAGTGTAAACAATTTTACGGGCAGCAAAATAACATGGAAAGCACCCGATGGGAATCAGGCTACGAATGAACTGCCAATGATTGGTCGGTTTGCCGCCGCATATATGTTTGGAACTGATATCAATTTGCCGGTTGTCGGACAAGGCCCCTTGGATTTTACCTTTACACTGGAATATCAAAATACTTTCAATTCAGATTTTTACAACTCTTTTAGTGTTGGGCTTGAATCGGTACTTTGGGAAGTACTGGCGTTTCGGTTAGGATATTTCACGCAAACTATTGATGATTTAGGGCATGAGGCCAACTTTGATCACATCAGGGATTTCACTTATGGATTTGGTGCCATTGTTCCGTTGAATATACTTACAAACGATAAAGTTCCCCTGGCCATTCATCTTGATTATTGTAGTCTGAAACCACCCAGCACTTCCGATCTTGGTTCGAAAAAGGCAAGTGCAGGAAGAATACCAAATATGCGCACCTTCACCCTAAGGGTAGTATGGACTTTAGCTGTATTGACTCCAAATCAAGGAAATTAAAAACCATCAAAACTCACGAAAATGATCTTGATAAAAAACATAAAAAAAGTAGTAATAGCCCTCGTTATAACAGTAGCAATGTTATCTGTTCCTAACCTACAGGCACAGAGTTATTATGGATATCAATCCATTGGAAAAAACACCTTTCTGTTTTCCCTAATCTGGCAAGGAGAGCCTAAAATAGGTTTTGGATATATCGCCCGGTTTTTTGGGGGCACAACTGCTACGGATTTACAAATAGAAGCGAGGTTTCCCCTAAAATCCATGTTCAGGTTTGAGAAATACGAAGCTATAGTAGGTGTCTATAAAGATCTGTCGTATAGCAGGGCGTTTGTTGGTATTGGTGGTCATTTACGATGGGATAGTGACAAAAGAAGTGGACAAAGGCTTCAAAAATTGAGCCTGGCGGTAACCGGTATTCCATCCTATGTATACGCTGCCAATACCAGTCCTGGAGGAGTTTATGGCACGCTCGGGTTAAGGCTGACTTATGCCCCGGTTGTTTTTGCAACTCAAGGTGGCGATTGGAATTTTTTCCCTCAACATAAGTTCGAAGGTGGATTGCATATAGACATGATCGCTGACTTATCGTTGGGAATGGCCCTAAATGGTATAACAACTTATTATCTGAACAGCAAAAAGACTTTCCTTGAAGAAGAAAAGAACTGGGATATTGAGGGTGATTTTTATTTCGGAACCACTTACCAGTTGAATAGGGATTGATGGTGTGAGATTGTTGGCGGGGACACCAACAATGGGGGAGGAGGTGTGAAGGACTACTTCCAATCAGCCGCTATTTATTTCTGCTTTCAGTTTCATTGTCAATCTGACGAATTAGCGCTTCAATTTCTTCCCCGGTGTTTTCGTACAAGCCAACCATAAAGAAGAACCATTCACGGCTAAGTTTTATGCTTTCCTTGAAATCATGGTTTATTGCCAGTGCTTCATGATCAACCGGCCTGGCACTTACGTAAAGGGTGTCGGTTACAATGTTGCTGATTACAAGTGGAATGATTTTATCGGATTGTATCGAATAAATTACATTTTCCATTTTGCCAAGGAAAACGTAACTGGTGGTGTAGAGGTCTGTTATTTTAATTCGTAAGCTGTCGTTTTCTATAATTTGGAAGCCGAATGATTTTAAGTTTTCGTAGGAAGAATTATTGATGTCCAACATGGAGGTCAAATTCAAATGGGCATAGTAAAAATTTAAACTATCGTTATCGCTTTCAGGATTTGATAAACTTTCAAGAACCCGCTCGTTTGCCTGCAGACTAGTTTTATTGAGTTTGATATTTACCTGGATATCAAGCAGGTCGGAATGGAGATTTTTTTTCATTTCTTTCAGGATGGCAAATTCCGTTTCGTGGCTAATCTGCTCGCTATTCCAATTGTCAATACTCAATGCAATCAAAATACCAACAACGATGAGTATAATTTCACCAATTATATAAATCAGGTATTTTGTGAATTTACTATCCGCCAATAATCGCTGGCGAATTTTTCTCATGAATAATATCATTGTGTTTACAGTTTAATGTTCATTTGAAATCCACCTTCTTTGAGGGTGGATTCTTTAATTTGCAATTGAAATGGAATAGAATATTGTTGTTTAGTTTCGCCTTTTCATCAAAATATAAAAGCCCAGAACCACCAAAACAAGCAAGCCAAATGCCCAAATTAACCTGTTAGTCGAACTTGAAATGGATATAGGCAAAGTATCACCAATAAGTATCAACCCAGCCCAGTATTTTGGGGAGAGTGTCCTTCCGTTTTCCGCTATCAAATATTGCAACTTGGCCTGCTGAAGCGCTTTGTCTTTGGGAAGGCCCCTGGCTAATTGATAATAGAAAAGCTTCACAATTTTGGCACTCGACTTTTCGTCAATTTTCCAGAGGCTGGTTAAAATACTTTCGCTGCCTGCATAATTAAAAGCGTGGGCAAGGGAGATCATTCCTTCACCCGGTTGCCAGGTGGGTTTCCCGGTTTCACATGCAGTCAATATCGCGAGATTGGAAGATAAATTGCAGTTGTAAATTTCGTAAACAAATAAGTAATTGTCATCTTCGGTTTCATTTAAAGGTTTTGCAAAAACCAATCTCGACAATTCAGGACTTAAATTATTGGACTCGGCATGGGTGCCAATATGAATAATTTTATGCTCTTTGGCAGTATTCGTGAAAACTTGTTTGGTGGACTGCTCGTTTAGAAACGATTTTCCATCAAATAGTTTCGCTGAAGCTTTTGCTAGTGTTAAAGCAAATGGTTGCGGGAGAAGTGTTAAATAGGTTTTGTCCAATGCCAAAGAATCAGTGATTGAGATTTTATACTCTTCCTTCATTTTGTCGTTAAACTCAGGAACAAAAGCGACAAAGTTGTTGTCGAAATATGTTGCTGATTTTTCTTGACTGACCAGTAACAGACTGTAATTATAGGAAATAGAATGCCGTGCAAGCAAACTGTTTTCTGCCAGATCAGCATAGGATTGAATGGCTTCGGGGGTGAGAATCTCAAAACTTAAATTGAACAACTCCCTGTCGGGGATAATAATGACGTGCTCAGTTTTCACTTCATTTTCAATAGGTTTCCAGAGAGAATTGTAAAGATGATGGAGCACGGCGGATACTTCCCCTAATGAAAGTGTATCGGAAGATGCTTTTGCAATTTGAGAAGCTAATTCACTCTGGTTCAATTTGAAAATGTGTTTGGATTTCTTGTCAATTACTAAAACATGCAGATTGTCGTCAATAAAAATATACCTGATAATCGTTGTGTTTTCAGGAACTTCCGGCCAGATATTTTGCGCTGATTCAGTGATGGATGCATATTGTAATCTGAAATACTCAGGATAATCTCTTTTTAAAGTGATTAAAAATTCTTCCCATTTGGCATTCGCTTCAAAAAAAGCATCCAAACTATTTTCTTGATTCAGTGCATTTCGCAATTCGGTTTTGGTAGTTTTTTCAGCTGTCAAAATTTCTTCTGGAAGGTTTTTATACGACATGGAAGCTTGTGTGCTGAGCCTCGATCTTATCCGGTTGTACAGGCTGGATTCGTGCATGCCAAAAACAACATTCAAATATTTTTCATCCCCGGTTTGTGTGTAGATTTCCAAAGCCAAAGTTTTGGCAAATTCAAAAATACTGTTGTTGTCGGCAATAAGGATGGATAAATTACCATCTTCCCCGACAAAAGGTTTTCGCCGTTCCAGTATCGCAATGGCACTTTGAATTTCAAGAAGTGCTTCTTTTAAGAAAACAGTATCTTTTTCTTTACTGAGTTGGTATTCTGATTTGACTTTTAGTAAGATAGCCTGTGGTTTTTCAAAAATAATAAACGTAGAATCCAAGGCATTGTTTCCTGAATACATACGATCTTTTAGAAGGCTTATTGCGGTTTTGCTTTTTTTCAGAGCCATCCCGTAATCACCCAAAACATAATAAATTTCACCGAGGTTTAGTACTTGTTGAAACTCAAACATTGTCTTTTCCCCCTGGTTTTCTACAATATAATTATAGGTTTTGTGGGCCATGTTTAGGGCTTTTTCCCTGTTTCCGTTTTTCGCATAGAAATAGGATGCATAGATGATAAATTCCAGGTAGATTTCATCGTAAGCATCTTGTAAGGCTGTCTCGAATAAAATTTGAGCTTGTTCATAATACTGTGCTGCAATCTCTGTTTTCCCCAATGCTTCGTTTAAAGTGGCTTTGTAATAATGCGCATCAGCATCCCAAAAATAAAAGCCCCCCGGGATACTTTCGATGTGGGCAATACCGGCATCCAAATACTCATCAGCTATTTGATATTCTTTCAATGCGAGGTAAATTTGTCCCATTAATATCTTCGATTTGAATAGTGCAGGACTTTCGGCATCATAATATTTCTGTTTTTCGAGGTAGGCGAACCATAGAAGGTCTCTGGCTTTTTGATAATCTCCAAGGTCTTTGAAAATACCGGCATAGTTTTCAATGGCTTGGTAATAGGCTCTTTTTGCAGATTCTTTTTTAAGATCGGGAGCATCCGATCTTAAAAAAGATTCCCAGTTGTTTATCACCCTTTTCATTACAAGAAGAGCCTTTGCATTATTTCTCTGGCTACCATAAATTGCAGCGATATTATTATTCAGCATCGCTGGCCTGAAGTATTTATTGAGTGGTGTTTGCGGCAATACTTTTAATGTGGAATCAGCCAGTTGATAAAAAATCAATGCGCTGTCGATTTTTGAAGCATACCACATCATCCCACCAAGAGAATTGTAAGTAATGTACAAACTCACTTTTGAGGTTTTAGGATAAGATATGTAGTATTCTAATGCTTTTCGATGATGCTGCAACGACAAATGTAAATCGCCAAAAAACCTTGCAAAAGATCCCATATTGCTGTGGATGAGCCCGAAAAGATCGCCTGTGGCATTTGGCATTTTAGAGGTATAGTTCAAGGCTTCCTGATTAAGTTCATAGGCTTTTTGCGGATTACCAATCAGGTTGTAAAAAGAGCCCATTTCTAAATACAATTGTCGTAAGGAATGTGGAGATGAAGTGGATGATTTTATTCCGTCAGCAAATTTTGCGACAGCCTTTGTTGCCTGTTCAGTATTGCTTAATTTCAATTGGACTTTTCCAACGTAATAAGTGTAATCTATTAACGAATCAATTAATTGTTGAGTTTCTAATTCAGCAATTTGTTGTTGAAGTGCAGAGTCGGCTTTGCTAAACTCCTGGCTGCTTAAATAGCTGTCAATTAGCTTTGTTCCGGTGAAATCTACATCCTGGCCAAAACTGAATTGAGTGACAAGTAAACAGAATATTAAGGCTATTTTTATTTTAAGACTCACTATTATTAATTGATAAACCTTTTAAAAACCATCTAAATATTAGCACATCCCCTATGGGAAATTATTTCTTTATTAAATCTCTTTCTACAATAAGCTATCCGCTACGCGGAAGAATTCGCTGTAGGCGAATAACTATTGTAACAAAGCCTTTTCTACTAATGAAGTACCTCGTAGAGGTTTTATCAAGCCTGACTTATTAAAACAAATTGCTTTTATTTAGCATGTTCCAATTCTTTTAAAATCAGCCTACTACCCTCAAGATTACTCATTTTAAACGAACTGATTGCCTCTTCAGTCCGGCCTTCTTTCAATTGTACCATCCCCAAATAATACCAGCTTTCGTTGATAAATATGCTGTTCGGATTGTTTACTGCTTTTGAAAGATATTCAATTGCTTCTTCGTTTTTATTTTGTGCTAAATAAGAGATCCCAAGGTAAAAATTCAAAGTATCATTTTCCGGTTTTTGCTTTAGTAAGGGGTTCCAACGTTGAATGGCCAGATCGTATTTTCCCTGTTTATAATCGACCATTCCACGGTAGAATTCGTAATCGGATGTGGTACTCATCGGGGTTAACAATCCCGGATCGGGTTTGAAATATTGGGCAAATAGTTTTTCATCGGTGGACATTTGTCCAAACAATAACCAATAGCCAAACCCCATTAACAAAACCAGTGAAGCTGCAATGGCAAATGCTTTGTAATAACCAAAGACAGTTCCTGTTATTGGTTTATTTGATTTGCTTTCAGCATCTTCCGGAATCATTTCTGTGTGAAAATCTTCCAATTTATTGCGGAGCGATTGTTCTTCGACTGCTTGATGCAATAGCCAGGTTTCTTCAACTTGTTGATTTAACAGACGATCTGTTTTTAATGAGTATTCAAATTTGGTTTGCTCTTCCCGGCTCATCAGGCCGTCTAAATAGCGGTCAATTCGTTCAAACTCCTCCTGTGATTGGTTTTGCTTTTTCATTTTTCATTCATTTCCAGCGCCAACCCTCGCAAAGTCTGCATACACCTGTATTTCTTGTTTCGGGTGGATGCGGCATCCAATTGTAATTCGATGGCGATTTCCTTCATGCTCTTTTTCTCAAAATAAAACTTGGTCAGTAAGGTTTTACAGGCTTCTCCCAGTTCTTCGAAAGCTTCCATAGCAAGGGATAGTTTTTTGTCATGGTCAGCCTGATTAACACTGCTTTCTGCGGACGAAACAATAGGAATGTTATCATTGATTGTATGATAAGAGACCCTTTTTTTATATGCCGGTGATCTTAAATAATCCATCCATTTGTTTTTTGCAATCGTGTATAAATAGCCATTGATTGCATTGTTACTTTCAGGTAGAAATTTATTGTTTTTAATATTCTTCCAAACTGCAATAAAAGCTTCCTGGTAGACATCTTTGGCTTGCTCGACAGTACCATTGTTTTTTAAAATTAATGTTTCAATCTTGAAATAGTTGTTTTTGTACAGCGTTCGCAGAGCTGATTCATCATTGAATTTAATAGTCTCAACAAAGTGGGAAGTAAAGGTGTTTTGCTTGAGAACAGTAGGATTATTGGCCATATTTTTTGGAAATACGGCTGAAAGATACTGTTTTTTCCTTCTGTAATTAAACCATGCATTTTGTCAGTTTTCTGGTTTCCAGTGATTTATTGAGTTTCTGCTTATTCAACACTTCTTTTTTAACAAAACTTTAACATTTCGGTTTGCATATTCATGCTGCGAACAATTAGTCTTTCACACATCGGACACTATATTTCGTTGCCTTAATTGCATATTTGCGGCTAATCCTGTTATTACTGTAGCTTAATGAACGAGCCCATGATTGTTCCTGGCTGTACGCTGTATTTGACCACCAATAACCGCGAATGCCTAAAAAATCGAAATATCCATTTTGTCCACCGTAACCAGCCGGAAGTGCTGCGAAACCGACATTATCTGTTCCATTGCCATTTTCAAACCAGTTATCCTTGCTTTTTAGTTTTCTGCCTTCATCGATACCACGAAATGTATCTTCCTTATCTGCTTGACTCTGGCTCATGCCCAAATTCATTTCCAATATTTTCCAATCCTCATCATTGGGCAAATGCCAACCGTCCGGGCAAACTGCCCTGGCTACATTCCAGGTGTACAATCGTCCGTAAACAACACCGTTTGCAGAACTGCTATCGTACCATGAAGAGTGGGCGGCTGCAATAAAGTTAAGGTTTTCAGCAAACCAGATTTGGTCACTACTTCCTTTTTTGCCAGTTTGGTCGCCTATGGTTACAATGTTGTAAGTTTGGCCATCGCGGGTGTCGGTGAAAGTGGTTGGGTCAGTAGGTGTTGGCTTATCTTTTTCGTCTTTTTTACAAGCTGGAAAGAAGAAGGCAAGTGTTAAAACAATCAATGCAATTTGTTTGAAATGTTTCATGGATGGTGTTTTTTTTAACTATACATCGGGAAGATGAGAAAATGTCATCAATAAAGCTCTGAAAATGTAAAAGCCGCTCTTTTAAAAAGAGCGGCTTTTGCTTTAATAATATTGTCAATGTTGTGCCAGCCATCTACACTATACAGAGTTTACCACGATCCATATTCATCGATAATACCATCTATATATTCCCACCATTGGCCGTGGCCTGATGCATCCCATTCTGCTCTGAAGTCTAATAGATATTGGCCATTCTCCCAGACTTTAACCTCAACTGAGCCTGAACCATCTTCGTTTGTTACTACTGTTACGAGGAGGTCTTGTGGCATCTCTAAAGAGCATTCGAATGTCCCATTTGCCAGTTCTTTCCAGGTTTGTGTCATTAATACGCCACTTCCTTCAGGGTCGTAAAGTGTCATATATCCTGATGTTTCATCTTTTTCTGAATAGGCCTGGATATAAGTAAAGTTATTGAGGTTTATACCGTCTACCATGCCATCGATAATTACTGCCCAGGAGTATGAAATTGTTGTTTCTATAAAAGTAAGCGTAACTGTACATTGGGTATTTCCATCATTTATTTCCCAGGTGTACAATTCTGTTCCACCATCTTTAAAATTGCTGACAAATGTGCTTTTAGATGGAGGCGTCATCATTCCACCATAGCCAGCCATTGAGTTTGCCATGCCTATAAACGATCTGGCCGTTTGTGCTCCCTCGTCATTGGACTGTGCCATTGCATCAGGTACTGTTACTGTTTTTATTTCGTAGGCGGTAAAGTCGTTGTTGTTGTTCGGGTCAACATCATCATCTTTTTTGCAGGACGAAACAATGACCAGCGAAAAAATGGTCGTAAAAAGGATAAACAATTTAAGTGTTTTCATGATTTGTGTTTTAAAGGTTTATTTAATGTGTGTGTATTTTTTATTTCTTAAAAAGAAGACAGTGGC
>Ga0164315_10003462_pt1 | contig 12245 bp, 10 predicted proteins | sample GuaBasSedimGuay6_FD_113737 | JGI IMG/M metagenome (GOLD analysis project Ga0164315, IMG submission 113737) | Subseafloor sediment microbial communities from Guaymas Basin, Gulf of California, Mexico - Guay6, Core 4569-2, 0-3 cm | ecosystem: Environmental > Aquatic > Marine > Hydrothermal vents... | reverse complement strand
TACCAAGTATAAATTCATTTTATGTTTGAGACAGAGAGCTAATGGAAACATTAGACCGTTTTAATAAAGGTATTGTTATTAATACAATAAATATTTATGGTAAAGAAGCAATGAAAATTGTGGGAATAAGCTTAGGAGAGGAGCTGTATTCGGGATTAGTCTCACGTACAGTTTTGAAGACGAGTCTCTTATGGCGACATAAGAGGCTTAGTTTAACCTTATCTTTTTCTTTGATGAACTTAAAGAATAGTTCTCTATCTATAAAAACACTGAGATTAAGATATCCAAGAACAAACTCCCCATTGAAATAATATAGGAAAAAAAAGTCGCCCGGCTGTGTACCTTCTACTTTTTCCGCAGAAAAAAAATAGAAAATATTTAATATCTTTATCAACACCTTTAAATGATAAAAGCAGTTTTGAATTAAATACATAAACAATAACCGTTGTCATTGTATCATTTGTTTTATCATATTGTATTTGGCTTTCCCAATAGCTTAGTGTTTCATCGTCAATGATGCCATTCATACATTTATATAAGAAATCATCCAACGTTTTTTCAAGGAATGCTTTATTATTGTTCATGGCTATCTCTCAAGAAACAATATCAACTGAGTGGGTTTGATGTCTAGTTATAAGGATTTTGCTTCCTGCCTAGAGATAAATCTCTAGGCTAAAAGCTAAAGTACCCTAAAGGGCACTGGCATCAGTAAAGTATTACCTTTTCCATCTGGTTGGGGTTCTAACAATGGGGGTGACTTTCACAGATTCAAGTTGCCGTAAAAATTTCTCCCAAGAATCCTTGTTGTTGTGTTTGACATACCGAAAAAAAGCGGCATAGCGCATGGTTTGCACTGTTGCATCATAAACAGTGGGGTTGAAAGCCCTTATTAGCTTTCGCTGCTCTTTCACCAGTTGTATAAGGTGAGTCTTTGGGACTGCTTCCAGGCTGTCATAGTATTGTTGTAGTTTTGCTCCACAACGCACAGCAGCTTCTAAATCCGTTTCTTGTTGACAATCTTCAGCTTCTTTCTTGAGTTTCTTAAATTGCTCAGGTTTTTCCCAAAAATAATGATATGGAAAACCAGTTAGCTGAAAACTGTTTTCATCGGCAGAAAATTGCACTTCAACTTTGGAATCAGTAATAATCAAAGCACCACCATCTACGCTTCGAGTGAAACGGATTAAGAACGCAACGTAAGATTGGAGTTCATCGATATCAGTAATAGTTTGAAGATAGTATCCTAGAAACCATTCTTGAAAAAGGTGAAGCGAACTTGATACAGCAGCTTGCCAAACATCATCATCGTTGTTAATTGATGGTTCATTTGTCCGTAGAATTGACGCAACTCTTCTACCCTCAGAAGAATTGAGAAAGCTTATTCTGGCGTTTTCCCAATCTTTTTCATTACTGATTATTGAAGGATAAATTGAAATTAACCGTGCCGGAAACTTGAAATTATACTCTTCAATAGAAGTTGAAAAGGCTTCTTGAGTCCTTTTCCAAAGTTTTTCATCGGTTTCCTCCAAAAGGCTTGGCATTAACAATTTGGCATCTGCCCCAAATCTTTTGTCATTATTTTTCAGATAACCGGAAAAAACTTGCGCTGCACGTTTCCAACGTTTCCAACGTTTATACCAACTTTGTCGGGAAAAAACATTTTTGGGCTCACCCACTCCCGTTATGATCTCACCACTTGAATTTTTTGGCAATTCTTGGAATGCCTTGACATCATTCAGTAAAATGTCCATTTGAAGCAATCTAAACCAAGTAAAGTATCTTCAAATGCAGGATGATAGAGCAAATCAGCATAACTTTGATTCTCTGGGCTATTAAGTGCCGATACAGCTGAAGTGAACTCACTATTCGCGTAACGTGCGATAGGAATCAGTTTCCAGTCAGGCAAAAAGGGATGATAGGTTTTATCACCTATCGCAATAGAAAGTCGTTGCCCGTCTGGTTGATCTGGCTCATAGTCCAGTTGGACGGGTTGCTCCTTTAAATCAAGAGCAGGAACAGCGATGCCTTCAAAGGCAATGCCACCAGTGGTACTTAAAAAGGGAGCAGATTGAGCAAAGCTTTTGGTTTTATCCCTGACTTGCCGAAGATAGTCGCTTTTTTCTTCATCCACATCAAAACGTTTATCTCCTATTGTCCAGTGATTGGGACGTGTTTTCTCAATCTTGCAGGTTGGTGTTGCCAAAGAAAAAGGCGGCATACCAACGGCTAATGTAAGTACAAGGTACAGCATCAAATGGCTGTTATTGTTAAATAACACGATAAACCTCTTTTTTATCACCTCCCTAATTCAGAAGGTGGCGGAATTGAGTTAGCAGGTGGCGGAGCAGAGTATTTTCCACCCCGCCGGTTAGCACCAGAATGTTGCTTATTCTGCTTTATCTAGGTTAGAATCCCGTTTTACAGGTTGTTCCTTTAAATCAGGAGCAGGAACAGCGACGGCTTCAAAGGCAATACCACCGGTTGTACTCAAAAATGGGGCCGATTGAGCAAGGTTTTTGCTTTTATCCCTGATTTGCCGAAGAGAATCGCTTTTTTCTTCACCCACCTCAAAACGTTCAGTCCCTATTGTCCAGTAATTGGGACCCGTTTTCTCAATCTTATCTAGAGCACAGGTTGGTGCTGCCAAAGACAGAGGTGGTATACCAACGGCTAAGATAAGTACAAAGTACCGCATCAAATGGCTGACATTTTTACGTAACACAATAAATAATCTCCTTCAGTTAGTTAAAAAAACACCATGAGTTAAGAGTGGCGGAATATTTTCTACCCCGCCGGTTAGTACAACAAAATATGATTAAGAAGTAAGATCAATGGACCTCAATAACTCCAATATCTCCGGGTCATTAAGAAGTTCATGAAACTGTTTGGGCGACAAAAAATTATTTCGCAGTGCGATAATGTTTTGGTATAAAAGCAATTCTGACAGTTCGCCATAAATTTTCTTCAACCGTTCAACATGCTGTGCTGCCATTTCATAGTCTGGTTTCAAAAAAAACTTGTTAATAAGTTTAGCATATTCGTCCACAAGATGTCGGGCAAGAAGTCGCCGCGCTTGTTTTTTGTTTATTTTTATATAGTTGGCTGCTTCAGCATACTTTTCTTGTTCTAAATCATTTAGGAATGTTTTGAAATCACGTTCAGAGCTAGGCGTTTCCAGTTCATAACGAATCTGTTTTCGACTGCCATCAGCCGCTTGTTGACGTATGTTATTGACATCAAAGCGTTTGAGTCTACTTTTTAAGTCAGATGGATGAATAGGTGAAGTATTCGGCTGCCCTTTGGCCACCCATATGTGGATAATCCCGTTATTGTCCACCCTTCCGGTTAGCTCAAAGCGATTGCCATCTTCATCAAGACCCGTTAACACAATAGGTTTACCATTAATCCCACTGCGATAGGCTATGATTTTCCAACTATTGCCGCTGCCATCCTGAGTGGGTTCAACAATCACTGTGTACTCGTCGATGTCTTTGAATAAGACACTTTCTTCGCGCCATTCTTGTTGAAGACCATAATGAGCCTCAGAGGTTAACACTAGGCTCAGTGTTAGCCAATCGTCATTCCCCGTCATTTTAACGGTGTAAGCTTTGTCGCCTAGTTTACCAACGATTTCCGTATTTGGTAAATGTTCTAGCATTTTTTCTAGGTTGAGTCCGATCTGTTCAGGATCAACAGACGCTTGGTTCTCGATGCCAGATTCAGAATCCTGAATACCGCCCACCAAAGACGTGGTTAACAAAGGTAATGCTTCAGTCTGTATTCCTTTGGCACCTTTTTCAAAAAAAGCTATCTTATTCCACTGGTTGAATTTCAACCGGCTGGTTTGGGTGTCTTCAGTGACCCATTGAGGGAACCAATGAGTCCTATTAACGGGAACATCGGCCAAAAATTGCAACAAGTCGCGTTGCTGCGTTTTCTCAAGCCAGCCAAGCAACTGGCTCCACTTCAAGATATCATTGAGTTGTTCATAAGACGGCTCATAACGGGCAATGTCCGAATAATATTTATTCCAGCCCATTGAAGCCACCGGTGTTTGAACCTGAATTAAGTAAGGCGCCAAAAATAAGTGCCATCCCACTTCTTGAACTTTATTGCGATTCGGATAAAACTGGAGCTTGACTTGTGGCATTTATTCATCCGACGTTAACTGATAACTCGCCAATTCTTCTGGTACCGAGGCTTGATAGTCGATGGCCCAAAGCTTAGCCAGCAAGTCGGTGTAAAACAAAATCATGCCAACTTCTGTGCCGTGCAAATTGCTCTTGTAATGGGCTACTTGAAACTGATATTTTTTGAGAGCAGTCTCAATAAGATTCACTCGTTGTTTGAGTAACTCATCACGATGGCTTTTTAAACGCTCGATTAAGCGCAATAATGGCTCAATATCATTATGTTTAACAAGGCTTGTTTTGACGCCATTAAAATCTAAGGCTGCTGACAATTGGTCTGTGATTTGAAAGGGCAATAATAATTGAGCCACTTGTGTTGGGAAAGCGTTGGCTTTTAATGGTTCATAATCATAAGCCAGTTCAAGCGAAAAGCCCACACCATTTGCTGACCAAATAGCGGCAATATCCTCGATACGGAGGCCTCGGTATTGACGACTTAATTGACGGCCGCCTAACACCAGATGGGTTTGGTATTTTTTAGCAAAGCTCAGAGATTCAATTTGGTTGATAAACTGCTTGAAATCTGCAAGCGTTTTAATTTTGGCTTCATAATAACCATAGTCTTTCGTAAACAAGTCGCGGGGGTTCAGGTGAGCCCGTCGTCTCAACTGAGCCACTTTGTTTTTGAGAGATAACTGATATTCAAATAGCCAAAACGTACTATTGGAATAGCCAAGATAATGGCGATGTTTATCAGCAATGGCCGCCAAATGGTCAATCCGTTCTTCTTCTGAGATATCGGCTGGAATAAGAGCAATGAAATGATCCTCATCAAGGACGTGAGAGCGAGTTTTGCCATAGTCATTGGAGGGTAAATCATCTATCAACTCTGTTTTTCCTAAAGATAACTCTGTCGCAAAGACGGCCATGAACAACAGCCAATCTAAGGCTTGTTTCTGTTGTTGCCGCTTTGTTAATCGAAGCCATTGGCTTTCATATACCTCCAAATCAATTTTTTTAAATTGATTGACAGGAAAAAAATTGACCAATTTTTTAGGTTCAGGTTTTTCAAACCATTGCACGAACGCCTTATGGTAAATGTTCACCACCTGTGGCTGAGCCGACTTAGCGAATGGAATTGAGAGAAAATTTCCCGCGACTTCAATGATAGCCAGTGGTTCAGCACCCCGTTCAATTGCATCAGTGACTTGAGTATAGGCCCTCTTTAGGTGTTGCTGATTTTCTTTGACCTGACGATCAAGCTCAGGTTGAGTGATTTGACCGAATGATAACAAACGCTCAACATGCGCTTGTTCATCAGCCGTCAGTTTACCCGTCTGGGTGGCAAGCCATTGCACCATCGTGTCATGGTAAATGTCCATGACTTGCGACCGACGAGTGTCCAATTTGACAAAAGGTATAAATAAAAAAGTCTCGGCAGCCTGAATGATAGCAATGGGATTATCACCCTGTTCAAAAGCCTTTATGACTTTCGTATAGGTGCTCTTTCGGTTCTGCCGACTCTTTTCTACCATCTGAACAAGATCATTCTTGGTTAGTTCACGAAATGACAACCAACTATCAACATGCGCTTGTTCATCAGCCTTCAGTTTACCCGTCTGGATGGTAAGCCATGATACCATTGTTTTCTGGTAATTTTCCATGACTTGTGGTTGACGAGTATCCAGTTTTATAAAAGGCATTGATAAAAAAGCCTCAGCCGCTTCAATTACCGCAATGGGATTTTCATCCTGTGCAAAAGCCTTTATGACTTTCGTATAGATGCTATTTAGGTTATGCCGATTCAGGCTGACCTGACGATAAAGCTCATGTTTGGTTATTTCACAAAATGACAATAAACTGTCAATATGTGCTTGTTTATCAGCTGTCCATTTAACGGCATTGATGGTAAGCCATGATACCATCGTTTTCTGGTAAATGTCCATGACTTTTGATCTACGAGTATCCCACGTCGCAAAGGGAATTAACAGAAAAGTTTGTGCTGTCTCAATGATAGCAATGGGATTATCACCTGGCTGAGCAAATGCTTCAGTGAGTTGAGTATAAGCTTGCTCTCGCTTTTGCAGATTGCTCGTATAGAGATGGCTGATCCCCGGTGCTAGCACCAACAAAAGCACAAACCCGTATACAAACCCGTATCTAAAAGCGTTATTGCCACGCAATTTCATTTTTGAATAGCCCTCTCGTTAGGCAGCTGCTTAACCCGTTTATTCATCTTTTGAATAGCCCTCTCGTTAGGCAGCTGCTTAACCCGTTTATTCATCTTGTTTTTAAACTCAAATTTGACAATGTCACATAACCCATATCACACACTTGGATTAGGTGACTTATCCTACGCGATTACTTAAATGTGACATCGTCGATTTAAGCGGCTTTCTTAATCAAAGAATAAATATCACAGAGTTTTTCCAGATGGAATTGAGTTACCTTTTTTATTATGTTAACAAAAACCCCATTGAAGCGTTTCAGTTCAGCTGTTACGTCTTGTTGCCTTTGTGTCTGAGAACCCTCTTTAGGTGATTGGGGCAATCCCTTTCCGAAGTCTTGCGATGAGAACTCCCTGATTATGTTTAATAGAGATTTATTAGAAACTAATGTTTTGAAATTGGGACGAATCCTTTTCAGATAGTTGTCCTGTTTTTCTACCATCTCATAGGGTTCAACATCCCCAACAAACGACGGCGATTGCAATGGCTTCATCACAATATAAGAGGTTTGATCCTCTTTTAACTTGGCAAGTATTTCTTTTTCATGGAAATTGCCAATAAATATAAAAGAATACTGGTTATTGTGACTCTTAATGAAATCAGAGACATGTGTAGCCATGACTTCACTTCTTTGTCTAGCCTTTGAGTAAAATTCAGGCAATTGGCTTTCCAAGAAGCGTTTGGTCTCTTCAACATCAAGTGTTTTGCCTTGTCTCTTTGCCATAAGGGCTTGGATAGCAACAGCCGTTCGTAATATGGCATTGTGATTGGGATCATATTTGTTCTCTAAATAGAGCTTGATGTCTTCTATGCCCTGAATTGGAATATCTAATTGATCGACTAGATTAACCAGTAATGGGGCATTAATCTGATGATGATTGAACATCCAATAGAAAGCATTTTTGTTATGCTCGAATTTTTCAGACAGTTTGTCTAACAGAGAATTCAAAGTGTCTGTTGAATCAAGGCCTTCCATCAAAAACACAGCATTGTGTTTATTCAGTTGATTTTGGGCTATGATTTTTTGTAAGCCCAAAAACAATGCGCGTTGTCCATCTAGCGCAAAATGCGGATCATGTACAACAATGGCTAATTTGTCTCCTTTACCAGTGAAAGTGTCAGTTTCGCCATTGAGTTCTTCAAAATAAGACAAATAATCAGGTGGAAAGGTTAATTGATCATCAAAAGTGCCCTTAAAAGACTGACAAATCAAAGACAAATTACCCCATTTTTCACTTGCTATTTGGTTGATGCAGGGGTAACTTTGATAAATGGCCTTAGAAACTGCCGGTAATCCTTCCTCATACGGAAGAAAATAGGACTGTTCGCCTACATTCACTGTTAACGTTTCCCCCTCTTTGATCAATTCAAATCCCACCGTTTTGTCAGAGCGAGTCTTGCTTATTTGTTCGGTTAGAATCTTTAAAGTTTTCCGTTCTTGCTCAGACAATTCAGCATTGACAGTCGGGATCAACAAAGACAATACCAACCCTATCCATGCATTTAATGGTTTCATAGTCAATATTCCCATCAGTAGTTAAAAACGACTCGCTTTCATAGAACCTCTGTTTTCTAATTTTTACACACCTCCAGCCCCTCTCATGAGGGGAGTTAATTGACCGAAAACTTCGTTCCGGAAAGTATAATGGCAAGAAATCCGATTTTTTCAAAAAATCGGATTTCTATATAACCATTGTCTTTGATAAAAAAAGGGGATAGGTGAGTTCACGGTTGACTCAACCTGCTAACTTAACGCATTTAGGATATCTTTATACTCTGGTTTATCTAATTCTGCTTTGTACTCCTCAAACTTATCTCTATCCGCCTCAGAATTATCATTTTCTGCATCCTCTGCACCCGCATAGCCTATCATGGCGAGCAAAAAGGTTCTATCGTTGCTATCCATGTCTGTTAGTTCTTCAGCCATAAGTTCGATAAACATATAATTGGATTCTGTAAAGTCATCCTCCCCTAGTGCTACAAAATCAAGCTCAATAGACCGAATAGTGAATTTTGGTTGATATCCTTTTTTTTCTAAAACCTGCTTGAGTTGACTCAATTTAGAAAAAATTGTCTCTTTATCTGTATCTCCTAAGTTGGTATCAACAGCCTTAATAAACTTAGTCACCAGTGTGTCGATAATAGTTGTACTTATTTTTGTCTTTATTTTAGCAGGTGAAGGCTGACAAGTTTCTAAAAGAACACGATAACGCTCAAGTTCCGTGATTTGCTGACAAAATTGACTGATTTGCTCATTATCAAGACACGCAGCCCCTTCGGAAAAACTGATAAAGTTTTCTTTATCCTCTTCAGAAAAATAGAGCAATTTATCATGGATTTTGTCATTAAACCATTGCTTAAGTTCCGCTTTGGCCTTTTGAAGAACAATGTTTAGTTCATAGTGAAAACTCGGATCAAGCTCAGACTCCAAAGAAATCTTGGGTGTCATTGAATCCACATTTTCCTGTGATTTAACTTTTAAGTCCGAAACGAGGTGGGGGACTTCCTCGAATTCTTGCTCACATAAGTAAGCCAATTGCGAAATCAAACGATATGTGCGTTCAATATCAACAGTGTTGTGATTCATGGTGTTGTAAGTCATAAAGGGTTCTCCTCATTGTTGTGTTAATTCAATATATCAATTTAACCAAAACTATTGATAATAAACCAAGATGACTTAAAGTAATAATATTAGTCGTTCTCATCATTTGGCTCGATATAGTATTCCTCCATATTGGCACGCATGTTTTGAAGTTCTTCAAGAGAAATATGGGTCTCGACAATAGCCATCAATATGTTACGAGCATATCTATATTGAGGAACGGTTAGGCCCAATTTTGTCGCATTTTCTGTGTCAGTATTCTTCTTCACATCAATATCTCCATTTATTATAGCCTCAAAGAGCATTAGAACACGTTTTCTCATCCTGTCGTTTGGAATACGGCTAATATCATCAATAATTTTTTGAACTAGCTCTTGATGAAGAATTTGTAGCTCAACTGAGCCACCGCCAACGTTTGACGGATCGACACCTTCCTCTTTGTTGAATGTATATGTTCCAGCTTTATAGCAATCCAGGGCTTGACCTGCTATATGCATGCAGATAACACTTTCCAGAGTCTTTTTTGCACCGTCACGCCTTGCAAAGCAAACAGAAGGCTTTGTCAAGCGTTTATTAATTGTCATTTTAATTAATCCTTCAGGAGACAAATCAAGATTATAACGTTTACATTCACTGTCGGCTTTTTGGTAGCTAACTTCATTTAACTCGTAATTACTCTCAATTTGTTTACAAATATTTTTACGGCAAGGCATGGGAAGGCAGTTGACAACGTTTTTAATTGCCATTTTTACTGCTTTGACAGCAAATCTTTTTTGCTCCTCAGGGGATTTATCCATAATATCGTTTTGACCTGCTAAAGCGTTTTCCCCTCTAGTGGGCGGTATATAATTTCCCTCACGCAAATTATCCATTGCCGTTTTTAACAGAGACACCTCCTCTAAAGTTTGCGCGCACAAAGGCTCGCCCTTATCCGTTATGTGGCAAGGCTGTCGATTAGTATCTGTTTTGCAAGGGGAATGTTCAATCAATTTATTATATGATTTGATTTGTGACCCCGCATACTCTTCAAGTTTTTTTAGCTCAGGTTTTTTCAAGAGCTTTAGAAGTTTTTTATAGTCCGCCATGATAATATCGTTACCTAAAAAAAATTATATTTTAATACAATTCATAAATAAAAAAGATATACCTTAATGGCACGCACGATAGACTAAATAACAGAATGTGTGTTCGTGGCTAAAGTTTTTTGTGCACAAAAAATTTTAGCCACGATTTGTGTTCGCGCCTAAAGTTTTTGCGCGCAAAATAATATATAACCTGTCAAAATGTTCTCACCAGTTATCAGGGCCTCGTCAAACTTGAAATTAACATATTGATTAATAATAGTTTTATGTAAAAATCATACGTGGTAATGGCCCTAAATTGATAACTTATTGTTTCATAAGATAATTTTATAAATAAATAGAGCATAGATTGGATAAGCAAAAAGTGTTCTAACATTAAATACTGGTAGTCCCCTTTAGGGGGCTTAAGCGATTAGCCCAGAGATTTATCTCTAGGCTAAACGGATTTCCACGGATTGACTACGACTTTTCAGTGCCCCCTAACATGCCTACACCACGATAGGATGTAGGCCGATAGGCTCAACGAAGGTGCATAGGGTGTATCGTTTTATCACTGAACCCACTCGTTTAGAAATCCCAGCTAAAGCCATGCTAGCGAAAATAATTGATAAGTTATTAATTTATCAGTAATAATTAGTTTTTAACCCTGTTGGTTGAGTGGCAAATTTTCTGCCCTTATACCTTCTATACGAAACTATCGCGTTTTTTTGACAAAATAATTTTCAGTGCTAGAGAAAATAATTTATAAGTTATTGGTTTGTAGGTAATAATTAACTTTTTAATTTCCATATTGTTTAACCCCCCTATTGTTGATTGAGTGGCAACATTTCACTAAAAACGATCATTAATAGTATTAGTTTTTGGCACTCAAACGGATACTATCCCATCGAGCGGGATAGCATCCGTCATGAATTGATGATCGTGCCAAGTATCACTTTGTGGGCGCAGACACGTTATTACTCAATCTTTAGAACCGCCAATCAAAATTAAACCCAAAACTTGGTTGAACCGGCGATGTATATGTCCTGAATGGGGACGATGTGGTTTGGGATGAAAACTTCCCACCAACACCAAGGTTAACCGAGTCAGTCGGCTTATAGTTTAAACCTAGGCCAGAAGAAGTCGTTCCACTGCTATAGGGCCCGTTCCAGCGATAAGTTTCGGTAACCTTCCCGGTTAGGCTAAGGGAGTCAGTAATATTGACTTGTGCCTGTCCACCAACACCTGCTCCCCAGGATAGAGAGTCACATTGCTCCCTAACTTAACCCCATCCACCGGACTACCACTGACACCAACACCAATTCCACCGTCGGAGGTATGGCTAACATTGACATCAGCCGCATGAACAGCCGGTACTAACGCGGTTATTCCAATGAGGGTAGATAGACGTAACATAATCGTTCTCCATAATTAATCAAGTGACGTTTGTTTCAAGAAGAGAAAAATATTAAATATTATACTGATTTAATATTAACTAATTGATTTTATTAAATATATTTAATGCTACTTTCAGTTAAATCAATGGGTTACATTAAGTTGGTACAAACTCTATTTTTCGCTTGCTTATACCCCTAATACGAAAAAACTCTCCATCCTTGACAAAAATTATTCTCATCGGTGTCGCATATCAACTCTAACGCCTTAATTTATAAGGAATACTTTTTTTATAAACCCGTCAATTGGGTGAGTGTGAATTTAAAGCGGAAATTCCATACAAATAGGTAAAGGGGAAAGGTAAAAAAGGCTAAAAAAATTCTGGGCATTTTTATTCACAATTTTCAATTAACCATTTAACAATTAAAATTCATAAATACAATTCATAATTAACCATTCAAAATTTACAAAGCCGTCTAAAAATTTCTGCTTTCCAGCATTAAATTATTTTCAGCAGTCAGGCTATCGTGGAATAGCATATTGATTTATAAGGATAAGAGCGTTTTTTTTATTCCGATATTGTTATTTTAGTGGCTATCTTTCGTATTAGGAGTAAGAGAGAAAATTCTCTTAATCACTAAATGCTCTTAATCACTATTTATTTAAGGAGGACGATATGTTTCGTTCAAAGATTGCCCTTGGAATAGTTAAACTAAGCCTGTAAAGTTTCCAGTACAGACTCGTCTTCAAAACGGTACATGAGACTAATCCCGAATACCGCTCCTCTCTATATAATGTCCTTTTACCGACCTCGCCTTTATTGCAAGTG
>Ga0164315_10003460_pt1 | contig 12248 bp, 8 predicted proteins | sample GuaBasSedimGuay6_FD_113737 | JGI IMG/M metagenome (GOLD analysis project Ga0164315, IMG submission 113737) | Subseafloor sediment microbial communities from Guaymas Basin, Gulf of California, Mexico - Guay6, Core 4569-2, 0-3 cm | ecosystem: Environmental > Aquatic > Marine > Hydrothermal vents >... | reverse complement strand
ATAGAAACATCATCATCACCAATAAGTATTTCAAGGTCTTTTTGAATGGTACCATAAATGATATCATCCTTTTTAATCTCTTTTGAGTGCGAGCCTTCTTCCGGAGGAACACATCCGGGATCAACATAACGTGACACATCATATTTTTCCCAGTCTTTCAACTGAAATGGTGATGGTGGAATGTAGGAATATCCATAAATAGAAAACCCTTCAAAATCTACTTTCTTATCATGCATATACTCCCATATGCCTAGTTGCTCTGCTTTTATTATTTCATCCTCTTCAAAACGTCCGTCATCATTACCTAAAATTAAAAAAACACGCGGATAATCTTTTCCAAGCTTTTTTTTCAATCGTGAGAACTCATTTACCAAAACATCATTTAAAAAGTCATTGATTACGTTATTTTGAGAAGTTAGCGCAAACAGACCGGAAGGAAATAAGTCGCCACCCATAAAAACAGCGGATGGTTTTTCCTTTTCAATTAACTTAAATAACTTTTTGTATCGCTCTAACTGACCATGCAGGTCGGTCACAAAAAAACATGGTTTCATGTTTTGAATTTATTGAAATGTGATATTTAAAAAATCGTAAGGGTACTAAAAAACTAATGATTTTAAATAAGGCTATGGCTAAGGAAGTATATTGAAACCGATAAGGATTATTAAAGCGACCTCAGCCTTTTTCCTATCTTTTAAAATAGTCCGGATAATCAGTAATAATACCATCCACCCCCATATTTATTAATCGGTTTATTTTTACCGAATCATTTACTGTCCATACATTTATTTTTTTATTCAGAGCATGCACTTCATCAACTAGTCTTGGTGTTGTAAATGTATAAAATGTACTTATTTCTGTTACGTAATCATAATGTTCCAAATTTGTAATCCTAAACTTAACATCATAAATTAATGGTATAAAAGGAAAATCAGCAGTAAATAGTTTGTGCAACTCAATTGTTTCATCAATTTCCCTGACTTTTTCTAGTGCACTATCGTTAAATGAATGAACAATTACCCATGTTTTTGCATTATGTACATGAATAGCATCAACCACACGTTGTTCAATTCCCGGGTAATAATCATTTCCATCCTTAATTTCAATAATAAGAACAGCTTGCCCATTAACTAATGTAAGCACATCATCAAGTGTTGGGATTTTTTCATCTTTATATTTTTCTGAGAATTTTATACCGGCACTAAATTGAAGTATCTCCCTATAGGTCATATCTTTAACCAAACCAACACCATCGGTTGTTCGGTCAATTGTAATATCATGTAAACTAATTACTACATTGTCTTTTGTTTGTTGAACATCTATTTCTATTCGATCAACATGATTATCAAGACCTTTTTGGATAGCTGCAAGTGTGTTTTCAGGCGCCAAACCTGCAGCACCTCTATGGCCTGTTAAAACTATATTTACATCTTTTTCAAGTGTATCTTTCCCAGAATATAAAACCGGTGAAAGTGCCAAAAGAAAATAAACAGCTAATAAAAAAACAACAATTAGTAATATCAGAAATGCTTTTTTCATATGTTTCTAAAATTTGATGGGTTCCTAAATAAAAACTTGCCTAATTTAATCAATAAAGAGTAATTTGCCAAGTGTCCACTATTTTGCCCTATTTGATGTATGAATGATTTATAAGGAACTTATTAGCTATATTAATAACTTATTTACCCCTTAATATTAATCAATATTTCGTACATTCACGGTTTGAAATAAAATGATATCATTATGCAAAAATTTTTATACCTGATTTCCTTCATGTTGATTATGAACATGAATATCATAAGACTTGTTTCCCAGGAAAATAATATTTCAACTTTGAGTATTGAACAAATAATGCAAGGTCCAAAGTTTGTTGGGAATTTGCCTGATTATATTAAGTGGGCTGATAACAGCAAACAGTTTTACTTTTACTGGAATCCTGAAAATGCTTTGAGTGATTCATTGTATTCATATGATATTGAAACCGGTGAAACCAACAAAGTTGATTTTGATACAGAATGGGATCTTCCTTCACGAGGAGTGTATAATGTGGATCGGACAAAAAAATTATATTCCAAAAACGGTGATATTTTTTATATAGATTTTACGAATAGTAATAAAATACAAGTTACAAATACATTGGATCGGGAGAGTAGTCCAAAATTTGTTCTGAATGATAGCAAAATAGTATTTCGACAGGATAATAATTTATATACATGGGATATTCAAAGCGGTGAATTTGAGCAGGTAACTAATTTTGTAACTGGGTCTGAATCCACGAAAAGTGATATCCCTTCTGATTTAAAAGAACGGTGGTTATATGATGACCAGTTAAGGCTTTCATCAGTGTTGGCTAAGAAAAAAGAGAAACGTGATACCGGTAAAAAAATAACAGAAAAAGAAAAACTAAAAAGACCGATGCCAATTTACCTATCAGGAAAAAGACTGATGTGGGCAGATTTAAGTCCTGACGGAAATTATGTAAGCTATGTGTTTATGAAGAGAAGTAAATCAAAACGTACAGATGTACCTAACTATGTTACAGAATTGGGTTATACTGAAAACATTAATGCACGATCTAAAGTTGGTGTGAAACCTGCAAAATATGAGTTTCATATCTACAGTAGGAAATTAAGAAAAACAACAGAAGTTGATTTGAAGAAGTTAGACGGTTATGATTATATTCCTGAATATACACAGGATTATCCTGATAAAAAATATGAAAACAAAGACCGCATTTCATATGTTAATGGACTATATTGGAGTAGTAATGGTGAAAATGCTTTTATTGAAATTAAAGCAAACGACCATAAAGACAGATGGATTGCATTGGTTAATTTTGAAGATGCTACCGTAAAAACACTTGAACATCAGCACGACGAGGCATGGATTGGTGGTCCTGGTATAGGTTGGTACTCAAGAGATGAAATGGGGTGGATGCCGGATAATGAAAGAATATGGTTTAAATCTGAAAAAACCGGATATGCTCATTTATATGTAATGAATATAAAAAAGGGAAAAAAGAAAGCCGTTACAAAAGGTGAGTTTGAAGTTTATAATCCTAAAATTTCAAATGATAAACAGTACTGGTATTATTCATCAAATGAAACATATCCCGGTGACAGACAACTTTACAGGATGTCCATTGACGGGGGTAAATCAGAGCAAATTACAAATATGATGGGTAATAATGATGTACGAATCTCGCCTGATGAAAAATATATTGCTATTCGTTATTCTTATTCAAACAAACCCTGGGAAGTTTATTTAATGAAGAATCCATTGGTTTCAGGAAATGAAGAAGAAGCAAAACAAATTACTCATTCAACAACTACTGATTTTGAAAGCTATAAGTGGCGTGATCCTCATAACATTACTTTTATGGCTGAAGATGGGGCCAATGTACATGCCCGCTTATATGTTCCCGAAAGTAATGTGAAAAATAATGCTGCGGTAATTTTTGTACATGGAGCCGGTTATTTGCAAAATGCCCATAAGTGGTGGAGTACTTATTATCATGAATATATGTTTCACAATATTTTGGTTGATAATGGCTACACTGTTTTGGATATTGACTATCGTGGAAGTTCAGGATATGGTCGGGATTGGCGAACAGCGATTTATCGTCACATGGGGGGTAAAGATTTGTCAGACCAGGTTGATGGTGCAAACTATTTGATAAAGGGTCATGGAATTGATCCTGAGAAAATAGGAATTTACGGAGGATCTTATGGTGGTTTCATTACTTTAATGGCAATGTTCAAAGCACCGGAAGTATTTAAGGCCGGAGCAGCCATTCGTTCGGTAACAGACTGGTCACATTATAATAATGGCTATACTTCGCAAATTTTGAATACACCGGTTACGGATAGTTTAGCTTATGTTCGCAGTTCGCCAATGTATTATGCTGATGGATTACAAGGAAATTTGTTAATTTTGCACGGGATGATTGATGATAATGTTCATTTTCAGGATGTAGTCCGACTATCGCAACGTTTAATTGAGTTGGGAAAGAAGAATTGGGAAATGGCCATTTATCCTGTGGAACGTCATGGATTTACTGAACCAAGTAGTTGGACAGATGAATATACTCGAATATTTAACTTGTTTCAAGAATATTTGAATAATAAAAAGTAAATAGTTTGTGACTATTTAAAAAAGTACTAATTTTATGGACGAGCATTAATCAAAATATTGTTAAATTATCCATTAAAATATACCTGGTTTTTGCACGAAAACTTTGCAACCTATCCTCATTTAATTATCTCAATTATTAAAATAATAAACCCAAGTATTCAAATAAATATTATTTTTTATCTTTGATTAATTATTAATTCAAAAGGTAAATTTATTGTAGTGTAACTTAAAAATTTAAAAAATGAGATTATTAAAAATTACCATTATTTTTTTCTTTATTGTATTTGGGGGATTGCAAATAAATGCACAAGAAAAATGGACACTCACAAAGTGTATCGATTATGCGGTAGAGCATAATATACAGGTAAAACAAACCACTTTAAGAGCCGAGTCAGGTAAAGCCAATTTGCAACAGTCACGAGCTGCCATTTACCCTAATTTAAATGCTTCGGTATCTGATGCCTTTCAGTTTGGTAGATCTGTTGATCCCTATACTAATATTTTTACAGATCAAAACATTCAATCACTTAGTACATCAATAAGTAGTTCAGTTACCCTGTTTAATGGGTTACAACAACGTAATACCATACATCAAAACAATTTCACATATCTTTCTTATTTGCAGGAAGTTGATGAGGTTAAAAACTCAATAAGCATGCAGGTGGCAACGGCCTATCTTCAAATTCTTTTTGATAAAGAATTGTTAGAAGTTTCACGGCGACAAATGGATATTACCCAGGGGCAGGTAAACAGAACAAAAATTTTAGTGGAAGCTGGCAGCCTTGCTAAAGGTAATTTGTTGGAAATTCAGGCACAATTGTCTAATGAAGAAGTTGCTTTTATTACTTCTGAAAATAATATCAAAACTTCATATTTGAATCTTACACAATTATTGGAATTGGATTCTATTTCGGATTTTGAAATTGATATTCCTGAAATTGAAGATCCTTCGGAAGAATTAATTCTTGAACCCGTTGGTGAAATATATAATAAGTCGACAAACTTACCACGAATTCAAAAAGAAAAATTGGACTTGCAAAGCTCAGAAAGTGCTTTAAAAGTAGCTAAAGGTGGTTATTCCCCTCGCTTATTTTTACAAGCCTCTTATGGTACTGGTTATTCAAGTGCCCGTTCAAAGTACAGTTTGGAGCAGGGTGAAATAATACCTATTGGTTGGGTAGAAAGCACTTTGGATCCTGTTGTAAGACAAGAGTATAATACAGTTACAAATGAATACCCGTATGCTGATCAATTTGTTGATAATAGAAGTTTGTCATTTGTTGTAGGAATAAATATTCCGATATTTAATAATTTAATTGTTAAAACAAGAGTCACCAACTCAACATTGAATCTTGAGAATTCAAAATATCAACTGGAATTGGCAAAAAATAATTTGTATAAAGAAATTCAACAAGCAAGAAATTCTTCGATTGCGGCTTTGGCAAAATTCAAAGCTACTCAAAAGGCAGTTGATGCACAACAGGAATCATTCTCTTATACAAAACAAAAATTTGACCTTGGACTGGTAAATTCTGTTGATTATAATACAGCAAAAAATCAGTTAACTAAATCTGAATCAGATATGGTTCAGGCAAAATTTGATTTTATATTTAGGGTTAATATTTTGAATTTCTATCAAGGAATACCGTTCCAGTTGTAGAAATAGTAAAACAAAAAAGTATCGAATATTGGTTTTCAAATTAGGAACTTCGAACTTCAATATTCAATATTCGGTATTTATGATTTGATATTTGATATTTTTATAATAAGATACCTGTAACAGGGTAGTAATAATTCTAAAAAAAACTCATGAAGAAATCAGGTGCTTTTTTAACCGTTTATGCCCTTGAACAAATTGGAGTACGAAAAACTTTTGGAATTCCGGGTGTTCATAATATGGAAATTTACAATCAGTTAAATAGATCCCCTCATATTGAACCTATTTTGGTAACACATGAGGGAGCAGGTGCTTTTATGGCTGATGCTGTTTCACGAACTTCAAACAGTATAGGGACTATGGTTATTGTACCTGCGGCAGGTATGACACATGCATTGAGTGGAATTGGTGAAGCGTACCTGAATGGCATCCCAATGTTAATTATTTCGGGCGGAACACGTCGGGATACGGGTAAAAGCTTTCAGTTGAATCAACTAAACATGGAAAAAATCCTGGATGGCATAATAAAAAAATATTCTCTGGTTAAAAGACATGAAGATATTATTCCGGGCATATTCAATGCCTACAATATTGCTATGGAAGGTGAACCAGGTCCTGTTTTTATTGAAATTCCAGTTGAATTACAAGTGGCTTATGAAGCAGTAGGAACTTTGCCCAAATTCCCAGGGCTAAGTAAACAGAAGTTTGAGGATAGTAGCACTGAAAACAAAATGAATACACTTTCTGCTTTTGCTGATGATGATTTAGAAAGTAAAAGTCCGGTACATGGAGCGGTGGATTTATTATTAAATGCTAAAAACCCGGGTCTTTATGTAGGTTGGGGTGCTGTTGATGCTTTTGAGGAAACCAAAAAAATTGCAGAATTGCTTGGGGCACCCGTTTCGACTACCCTTCAAGGGAAAAGTTCTTTTCCGGCAAATCATCCTTTACATACCAGTATTGGTTATGGGCCTACTGCAACACCTGCAGGTCAAAATGCATTTAAAAATTGTGATTGTTTATTAGCGGTTGGTGTTCGGTTTTCTGAATTGGCAACAGGGAGTTATAGCTTAAAAACACCGACAAACCTGATACATGTGGATATTAATTCAGATGTTTTTAATAAAAATTATAGTGCGCAAATTACTTTGGAAGGTGATGCAAAGCAGGTACTGGAAGTAATAATTAAAGAACTTGAGTCGCGTGGAAGGAATAATCCGGTAAATTATTCTTTATTAGCAAATAGTATAAAAAAGGATAAAGAAGACTATCGAAATTCTTGGTTAAAAAAGGCAAATGAGCAAATGGTATCTCCTGGTTTCTTTTTTAATGCTTTACGTAATTCGTTAAATGATGAGGCTTTTGTTGTTACTGATGATGGAAATCATACTTTTTTAACAGCAGAATTGTTTCCCGTACATAAGCCCCGTAATTTTATTAGTCCAACAGATTTTAACTGTATGGGTTATGGTGTGCCAGCAACAATTGCAACAAAACTAATGAATAAAACAAATCAGGTTGTTGGAATTGTTAGTGATGGTGCCTTTATGATGACAGGATTGGAATTAGTAACAGCTTTTACACACAAGTTGGGACTTATAATTTTTGTTTTTCATGATGGGGAATTAGTGAAATTGGCACAATTAGAAGAAAATCAACAAGTTAGTAGAACTTCGTCTATAATTGGTGAAATTAACATAAATGGAATTGCAGATGCGGTTCATGCAAAATACATTCAAATATTAAATGACGTAGATATTAATGGAGCCATCAAAGATGCTTTGGAATTTGTTCAAAAAAGAGAGAATGTTATTGTTGATGTGAACATTGATTATTCCAGAAAAACCAATTTAGAAGAAGGTGTGTTGAAAGCTAATTTAAGTCGAATGCCTATATCCGAAAAAATTAAGATGCTGCTTAAGACCGGGAAAAGACATATTTTAGGCGAATAATAATGCATAATACCTTGTTTCTGTAAAAATATAATAGACTAAAAGTTAATTTTACTGACCATTTTAGGGCTCTTTCTATTTACATGAAATTTTTTTATACTACTTCTTAAAAGGTAAACGATACACCACTAATAATAATCGGATATTTATAAATTAATTATTATGATTGTCAAGCTAAGATTTTTTATTGGTGTAGCTCTTACCTTCATTCTGTTTTATAGCTGTTCAATACCCGTCAGATATGATGTTCTAATTAAAAATGGCCGTATTTATGACGGTTCAGGAAATAAATCATTTGTTGCTGATATTGGAATTAATTCAGATACTATAGCATTTATTGGAAAGATTGAAAATGCAAAAGCTGAAGTTGAAATTGACGCAAATGGATTAGCTGTAGCACCGGGCTTTATTAATATGTTAAGCTGGGCTATGGAATCACTGATTGAAGATGGAAAATCACAAAGTGATATTCGGCAGGGAGTAACTTTAGAGATATTTGGCGAGGGTTTGTCGATGGGTCCATGGACTGAAAAGATGAAGAGAGAGGAAAAAGAACATCAGGGAGATATAAAGTTTAATATTGAATGGACAACTTTAGATGAGTATCTGGAATTTATGGTGAAAAAGGGTGTCTCTACGAATGTTGCTTCTTTTGTGGGGGCTACCACATTAAGAATTCATACTGTTGGTTATGACGATAGACCTCCTACAGAAACAGAACTGGATTCAATGCGGACACTGGTTAGGCAGGCAATGGAAAAAGGAGCATTGGGGATTGGGTCATCCTTAATATACGCCCCGGCATTTTATTCAAGTACTGAAGAACTTATTGAGATTTGTAAGGAAGCAGCAAAATATGATGGAATGTATATTTCTCATTTAAGAAGTGAGGGAAATAGATTATTGGAAAGCGTCGATGAATTGATACGAATATCTAAGGAATCAGGTATTAGAGCTGAAATATATCACTTGAAAGCTGCCGGAAAATCCAATTGGTTTAAATTGGACTCAGTTATTGATAAAGTTGATAAAGCCCGGAATGAAGGATTACAAATTACGGCAGATATGTATAATTACACTGCTGCTGCAACTGATTTAAATGCATGTATGCCGCCATGGGTACAAGAGGGTGGCTATAAGAACTGGGTAAAAAGGTTGAAGGAACCAGGAATAAGGCAGAAAGTAATACAGGAAATGAAAACATCAGCTGATGATTGGGAGAATTTTTACTATGCCGCTGGCTCTTCGGAAAATATAATATTAGTTGGGTTTAAGAACGACAGCTTAAAGCATCTTACTGGAAAAACACTTGCTGAAGTAGCTGAAATGAGAAAAAAAACACCTGAGGAAACGGTAATAGATCTCGTAATTGAAGATGGAAGTGCTGTGGGTGCTGTTTATTTTTTAATGTCAAAGGAAAATGTGGAAAAGCAAATTGCCCTTTCATGGGTAAGTTTTGGCTCAGATGCAAGATCGTTGGCATCGGAAGGTATTTTCCTTAAATCAAGTACCCATCCCCGTGCGTATGGTAATTTTGCACGGCTACTTGGTAAATTTGTGAATGGGGAAAAAATTATCCCACTTGAAGAAGCTATTCGTAAACTTACAACATTACCTGCCACTAACCTTAAATTAAAAAATAGGGCAGCGATAAAACCGGGCTATTTTGCTGATGTAGTCATTTTTGATCCTGCAAAAATACAAGATCATGCCACCTACGAAAATCCTCATCAATATGCTACTGGAATGACCCACGTTTTTGTAAACGGTAAGCAGGTTTTAAAAAATGGTGAGCATACGGGTGAAATGCCGGGACAGGTTGTTCGTGGACCGGGTTGGAAAATGGGTGTACAGTAGCTTAAAGTTAGTGCTTTTTGGTTTTAATATCTTTTAGTAGTTTTTATTTTGAATTTACCCATTTGAATCTATTTCCTTCAGAATATCAGACACATGTTTTTTATCAATTGGTAATTCATTTTTAGCAATATCCCAAATGATATTTACATCTACTTTATGGTAGGAATGAGCAATAATATTTCTCATTTTGTACATGCCTTTCCAATCTACATTTGATTTTTTTCTTTTTAATTCATCACTTATATTTGATGCGGATTCGCCTATGTTCATTAGTTTAACAATAACGGAATCATATTTTTCCTCGTTTTCTTCTAACTCGTCAATATTTGAAACAGAACTTAAGCTATTTTCAATTTTCTCAATAGCCCAGATAATATTCTCAAGGTTAGCTATATCGTCTTGTTTAAACATATTGAGTTTCTTTTAATACTTTATCCTGAAAAGCAGGAAGGACTTTACCGTTGACTATTATATCAATATTTCGATGAAAATGCTTTTCCAGTTCTTCCTGAAGATTTATGTATAATCTAAAGATTCGGTTGTTTTTGGCTTCTTTATTAAAAAAAACAACAATATCAATATCACTATTTTTAGTATAATCGCCCCTTGAAAATGAGCCTGTAATACCAATCTTGTCAACATAATACTTACTAGTGAAATATGCCTTGTTAGCTGATAAGTAATTTAATATTTGTTCTCTGTCAAGCATTTGATAATAATAATTAATTATACAACTAAGATACAGCTATAAATCAAAAAAACAAGACTCTCTGTTAGTTTTCTTTCTATATTTAGTTTTTTGAGCCTTATTATTATAGTCAATTCTTGCTAATCATCATTCATTCAACCATCAATCCCTTACGCCGATATCTGTACTTTGAATCCTTCGTTTTCAAGTTTGTTGCCTATCTGTTCCAGCTCTTCATAGGAAACCTTTACCAAATCAGGACTTGGTGTGTCACGGGCGATGGTATAAATCATGATCATCTGAGGATTAGTTTCTTTAACTAATTTTAACCAGGCATTAAATTCTTCGTCTGTTGTATTATTAACCGTTTTTCCTTCATACTCACCTTTCACAAACATAGTTTGCATGATAAATTTCCCTTCAAAACTTTTCATGTTTTCAACTACATTCTCAATACGATAATAACCTTGTGGATTGTTTAGAAGTTTAACTGTTTCAGGAAAAGCAGAATCAAGCTTTAGTATATTGTCCTCAACCTTTTTAAGTGCATCAACAATTTTTGGTTTGTGAATTTGTGTGGCATTGGATAGAACGGCAATTCTTGCATTAGGAAAATATTCGTCCCTAAGATCAATTGTGTCCTCTATAATTTCAGCAAATTCAGGGTGCATGGTTGGCTCGCCATTACCTGCATAGGTTATTACATCCAAAGCTTTGTTTTCAGTCTTCATTTCAGATAAAACTTCATCGAGTTTTTGTTTTACTATTATTCTTGGATGCCAATCTGATTTCAATTCTTTTTTACCGGGTGTCCACCCGCATTCACAGTAAATACAGTTAAAATTACACAGTTTTGAATCAGTTGGTAATAAATTTATACCTAAAGAAATACCCAGCCTTCTGCTTTTCACAGGGCCAAATATGATTTTATCGAAAAGGAAAGTTCCCATGTTTATTGTTTTAATAAAAGAGTGCAAATGTATAGAAAATTGATGAAATTCAGAGGTTGTAATATTCTAATTGATAAAAAAGGCTAAGTCTAAGGCTGAGGAAAAGAACGCATGTTTGATGTGCATGGTTTATTTTGTACATTAATTTTTCACAGTTTATACTTATGCTATTTTTAAAAACACTCGGTAAAGAAGCTGGACAAGGATAGGTTAATTGAAACTTATAACTTTAATTCATGCTACCTCAGCCTTCGCTGTCTCATCAACCTTTTCAGTTTATATTACCATTAAAAAACATAAAAACTTGTGTGTCAAATAAAATGATTATAATTTAGGCAGAAATTTAAAACTTACGCTTATGTTCAATTCAGATGTATATACCAATCGCAGAAATAGTTTAAAGCAGAAGGTCAGTAATGGTCTATTGTTTATTCCAGGCAATTTAGAGGCAGCCTTTAATTATCCTGCTAATACCTATCATTTTAGGCAAGACAGTACATTTTTGTACTTTTTTGGTCTTAACCAAGCTGATTTGGCGGCTATTATTGATGTCGATTCCGGAAAAGATTATCTTTTTGGTAATGATGTTACTATGGATGATATCATTTGGATGGGACCTCAACCAAGCATGAAGGACAGGGCTGTTAAAGTAGGAGTTGAAAATACAGCACCTATGAAAGAATTGCCGGAAATGCTTATGAATGCAATTAAAAAAGGGCAAAAAATTCATATTTTACCTACTTATCGTGGTGATACGGTTATTCAGATTGCAAATCTCTTGAATATTCATCATAATGAAGTTAAGAGTTTAGTTTCTGAAGAATTTATTAAAGCAGTAGTTTCTTTACGTGAAATTAAAGATCAATATGAAATTGTTGAAATTGAAAAAGCGGTTGATGTGGCATATGAAATGCATACGACATCCATGAAAATGGCTATGCCCGGAATTATTGAACAGGAAATTGCCGGTAGGGTAGAAGGTATTTCAATTTCAGGTGGCGGTCCGGTTT
>Ga0164315_10003457_pt1 | contig 12253 bp, 24 predicted proteins | sample GuaBasSedimGuay6_FD_113737 | JGI IMG/M metagenome (GOLD analysis project Ga0164315, IMG submission 113737) | Subseafloor sediment microbial communities from Guaymas Basin, Gulf of California, Mexico - Guay6, Core 4569-2, 0-3 cm | ecosystem: Environmental > Aquatic > Marine > Hydrothermal vents... | reverse complement strand
AATTTATGGAGGAAGTATGAAGTATGTAGTAATGTTGTTAGCATTGATAATGTTAGCTAGTTGTGGTTTTGAAGTAGTTGACACTGGGTATAGAGGTGTTCAAACTAGATTTGGTAAGGTAACAGGCGAGTCACTCGAAGAAGGTATGCATTTTTATAATCCAGCAACTTCAAACATCACTGAGATGGACGTTAGAGAGCAAAGATGGAATGAAGACACTCTTGCTTATACTAAAGATGTACAAAATGTAAAAGTAAGTTTTACTCTTAACTATTACTTAGAACCAACTAAAGTACATGAGATTTACAGGACGATAGGTAAAGATTGGGAAAACAAATTAGTACCACAAGTAGTAATTGGTAAAATAAAAGAAGTAGTCGGTAACTATAAAGCCGAAGACCTTGTAACTAATAGATTGAAAGCTACAAATGATATTCAAACAACTCTAACAGCTAAATTAAAAACAAAAAATGTTGTTGTTAAGAACTTTGAAATAACTAACTTAGATTATAATGATAAGTTTGAAAATGCAATTGAAGCTAAGGTTGTAGCAGTACAAAAGGCTAAAGAGTCAATTAATAAATCTGTTAGAATTAAAGAAGAGGCTAAACAAAAAGTTATGACAGCACAGGCAGATGCAACTGCTATGCGTATTAAAGCTAAAGCTCTTTCTCAAAATAAAGCTCTAGTAGAATATGAAGCCGTTCGCAAGTGGAATGGTGTACTTCCTACAATGACAATGGGCGGAGCAATGCCTTTTATCAATGTAAAGGCAGGAAAGTAATATCCCAAGAGTGTTACTTTTCACATTGAGCAAGATTAGGGGGGTTTAGTCTTGCTCTTTGTAAAGGGGAACATAAAATGTATGAAAAACAAAAGGAAGAAGAAACAAGTTAAACATGCATATAGAAGGGCGAAAGAAAGGTACAACTTCGATATTAAAGAGCACGAATACCTTGTACTCGTTAAGCAGATACAAAACCAGCAAGCCAAGTTTATACAAGCGACTTCTAATAGAGCTAAAGTGTTTGAAGTGAATTTAGGAGATAGAAAGTTTAGAGTAGTATATGACAATATCAGAAAATCAATTGTAACATTTTTACCAGAAGTAGATTGGTGGGATAAGGAAGAAGTAAATGAATAACTATAATGACAAATTAAAGAAAAAGATGGAACAAGAGTTAGCCGATATTGTAAGGCATAGAAGTACATGCCAAATATGTCATGTAGGTATTAGTGAAACTATAGAAGAGATATTTAAAAGAAAAGAAATTCAGATTAGAAATGATTTTAAAAGAATGGGTTTAATAGAGGGTGATGAAATATGAGTGAAACAAACGATTTATGCCCAATATGTCAAAACAAAGAGCATTGCAATATGTATGATCCAGATATTAGAATATTTGCATGTGCTAAGTATGAATATAAACCCGTTATAGTAGAGGACGAATAAAGTCTGTGGCCAAAAATGATATTCTTATAGATGAAATCGTGAAGAGTGATCTATTCAAAATTTTATCTGATGGAGATATTTTTTCAAGAATAGCGAAAAATGGGCAGATATGTGGATGTTATAGAAGGATAGGTGGAAGAAAATCTGATGGGTATATTAGGTTTAGATATAACAATGAATTTATACTTGTACCTAGGGTTATATATAGGAAATTTAAAGGAGAATTAATTTCAGGGTTGACTATAAATCATAAAAATGGTATAAAATATGATAATAGAGTAGACAATTTAGAGCAAGTCACTTTATCAGATAATTGTAAACATGCTTATGATATTGGTTTAATGACATCAAATAAGTGTTTCGGTAGAGATAATGGTAAATATAAGCATGGTAGGTACTCTAAAGCCGGGGGTGTAGTGTAGTGGTTTATCACATATGCCTGTCACGCATATAACCGGAGTTCAATTCTCCGTACCCCCGCCATTCTTAGTTGCTATTCCTTACGGAATAGGGTAGAATAGTATATCAGTACTGAATATTTCTGTCAGGAGACGATATGAATATAAAAGCAGGTCAACTTCCAATAAGAGCAAAGAGAACTTTAAAGAAAAAAGATAAAGAGATAAACGCAAATGCCGCAGTGCAAGTAAGGTTTCAAAATGGCAATGATATACAAGTGAGAAAAGGCGGAACTGAATTAATGTATGTAGTCAAAGATAGAGATGGGTTTCCAGCTAATTCAAACTACGCTATGTTATTGCAATTTGCTAAATAAATCCTTGTAAAATAAGGTGGCTATAGTATATATAGTATGTAAGTTTTAGATTTAATGATTTAACGATGTATGAAGTAGGAGGTTTCAATGTCACAAAGTTTAGAAGCTCGTTTTAGCGGGTTAATCAGAAAAAGAGAAAGAGCAATCGGTGTTTTCAGAAAAGCTCATGAAGGTCTATTAAAGACTCAAGAGAAGATTGCAAGTGCAATTACTATTTGCCAAGAGAAGATAGAAGACTATCAAGGCAAGGTTAATGAAGAGCAAGATGCTATTCACTTCTTAGAAGTTGAAAAAGGCAGAACTAAAACTACCGCAGATAAAATCAAGAGCGTTATAGAATAATCCTTGTAAAATAAAAGATAGAGAGTATATATAAGTAAACTAAGATTTATACTTATAACAGGAGGTAACGATTATGAGTAAATTACATGAATTACTAGCCGTAGAGGAAGACAGAAAAGGGCAAGCGTCTAAAATTATAGACGAGGCTAAGAAAACTTTTAGAGACAAGCAAGAGCATTTTGAAAAGACCTTGTTGACTTTTAATCCTTCAGCCGAGAATGCAGTATCTAAAGAAGAGGGTAAGACTGACATGGTAACTACAGTTACAGATAAGCTAAAGTATGTATCAGACATAGTGACTCCCTACTTAGATGTACAGTTTCAAAAAGAGCTTACTAATACAGAAGCCAAGTCTGATATCATATTAGAAGATGGTACAGTTTTAGCAGAAAAAGTTCCAGCAACCGCATTGCTAGGTATTGAAAGAGAACTTAAGAAACTTTCTGATCTTTACAATGCAGTTCCTACATTAGAGCCAAGAGTATTCTGGGCTAAAGATGAGGAAGAGGGTAAGGGCTTTAAGCTTACTATAGATAAGAGAGATAGAACTAAAAAGAAACCCGTGTTTCAAACAGTTGCTCCAGCAACTAAAGAGCATAAGGCTCAAGTAGTTCAAACTCAGGAAGATGTATTCACAGGCGTTATTGAAACTAAGAAATGGTCTTCTAAATTAACATCTGCCGAGAAATCAAACATGTTAGAAAGACTTGATAACTTGAAAGCAGCCGTGAAGAAAGCAAGGATGAGAGCAAATTGTCAGATAGCAAAGAGAGATAAAATCGGAAGAAAGATTTTTGATTATATTAACAGTAATAAAATAATTAAGACTTCTTAATTAGGGTGAACAGATATTTGAAAATTGTATATTGAAGAGCTTTTTAGAGTGGTGTAGTGTTATACTCAGACTAAGATTAAGGTATTTATTTTTAGTTTCTTGCACCATTAGTTTCAGGCAGTTAAGTGATCTCAGCCGCTTTATGAACTATGAAGCAAGGCGGGGGTTCGATTCCCTCCCCCGACTCCAATAAAACTATATGTCGGGGTAGCTCAGAGGTAGAGCGTGTGAGTTATACTTACTCATAGAGCTGGCAGTATTTAAGGTCACGGGCAAGCCAAACAAACTTATGCGCATAGCGCATATATTTGTAGCTCAATTGGTAGAGCAATAGTCTGATAAACTATAGATAGTGGGTTCGACTCCCATCAAATATAAACATGATAGGGGGTTAGGAATAGGGTAATTCTTAGCCCCCGTTTAAATTAAAGGAGTAGTTATGAAAAAAGGATTTAGTTTAATAGAATTATTAGTAATGATAGCGATAATATCAATGATGATGGCAGTCTTAATACCTATGATGAAAAAAGCTAAAGAGGGTGGTAAGATAACAAAGATAATATATAATTGTGAAAATATATCTCAAGAGCGCATAAATAACTTTATAGATATATGTGTTGCTAAGAGAGTTGCAGATGGCAGAGGAAGCGTGAGCTATGCAAAGGAGAAATGTACAGAGGCAATGAGAGAGACTATGTGTACAAAGGAAGAGAAGATAGTTAGCTCTAATGATGGGAGTAATATCAAATGAGAAAAGCTAAAAATAGAAAGCAAGATAGAAAAGAAAAAGCTATATCAATGAAAAAACAAAAACAAGAAATAAAAGATAATAGAATAGCCAGAGACAATAAATATCAAGAGTGGCAAGACAAGCCTGAGAGTGAATGGACAGAGGAAAGAAAGAAGTATAAAAGTGCCTAGAGATATAAATAGGATTAGACAAGTGCTTAAAGAGATAGAGAAGATGTGGTTTAATCAGTCTGACAGCCGCTTCTTTCAACTTGTAGATCAATTACAGCATATGTATCAAAAAGACAGTAGGGACCCATTCTATGTGGAAGACGATGTGTTATTAAAAGACTTGAGAAGTAAATGATAAATAAGATAGTGGAGTCAAGAGCGATAATGGAATAGATAATTTAGAACTTTGGGCTACATCTCATCCTGCTGGACAGAGAGTAAGTGATTTGGTAAATTGGGCTAAAGAGATATTAGATTTATATGAGGAGGGGCAGTATGAAAAAGTATCATAAAATTAATTCAATCTTTAAAAGAGATCATAGAAGTAGAAAATTTACGGACGAGTATTCAACTCCAGAAATAGAATACTTGAAAGATAACATTTGGGAATTCACTGAAAAGATAGATGGTACTAATGTTAGAATACATTGGGATGGTGAGAAGGTAAAAATAGGTGGGAGAACAGAGCTTACTATACATCCTCCCTTCTTACAAAAGAAGTTAGAAGAGATATTCATAGATGAATTATTTAAAAAAGAATTCCCAACTACAGATGGGGCAAATGATATAATGCTCTATGGCGAAGGGTACGGAAATAAAATACAGAAAATAGGTAAGCTATATATTCCAGATGGTGTATCATTTATATTATTCGATGTACAAATAGGACATTGGTGGTTACAAAGAAAAGATGTAAATGAGATAGCCAAGCAATTGAATATACGGTCAGTTTCTATAAACGGAGAAGGCACTTTACAATTTGCGATTGATCTGGTAAAATCAGGGAAAGTCAAATCGAATTTCGGTGACTTTGAGGCAGAGGGTTTTGTGCTAAGACCAAAAGTAAATTTGTTAGCCAGGAGTGGTAATAGAATTATCACTAAAGTAAAAGCTAAAGACTTTAGATGAGGTTTTAAGTGGGTATGAATTTAAAAGGCGATTTCTTCAAACATGTCAAGTGGCATGATATCTGTATGCTTCCAATGAAAATACTTTACATCCCAGAGAAAAGAGGATATAAAGTAAGGTACATGTATTTTAATATCAATGCTGGTAAAATAAATAAACAAGAACCGCATAGTATGAATTTCATAGATAATTTATTTATTAAAGCAGAGGATATGAAAAATTGGAAGGTGTACACACCAGACTATGAAATAATCAAATAAGCAAAATGATCCTGTCGTCTAGTGGTTAGGATACAAGGTTTTCATCCTTGTGACCGGAGTTCAATTCTCCGTGGGATCACCATTTGAGCGGGTGTATATCAATGGCTAGATAGCCACGTTGCCAACGTGGAAGTTGAGAGTTCGAGCCTCTCTACCCGCTCCATTAATTTAAGGTCATTAATTATTAACGAAAGGACAATGTTATGGCAAGAATCCAGGGAAAAAAAGTTAGTTGGACACCTTCAGTGTCTCCAGATGTAGTAGCTCACAATTTAAGAGCTTGTTTAGAAACTGATACTATGGACTATAGTTTAGCTCCAGTGCGTATTGATCTACCTTTAAGTGAATATGATCTTCCAGGTGCTTTTAGTATGCCTGAAGATACAAATTACAAATTAGGTCTTTCTAGTATTGATGATGTGGGTAATGAAAGTGACATCTCAGAGGTAGTAGTCCCTTTGGATTTTATTGCTCCAGATGCCCCAACAAATATATTAGTGTTAGATATATAAATACATTTCTTTGTTGGATTTGGCGCATACTTAGAATATGTAAATTATAATAGGAGTAAATTATGAAATGGATATTATTCGTTTGTTTTCTAATTGCATCTTGTAGACATGTAAAACAAGAATATCCCTTATATGAAATTTATCCTAACGGTGATGAAATGACTCTTGAGTGGAAGCACTCAAAAGGTACTGATATTAAAGGTTATGAAGTATACTATAGAGAGTCAAATAATTATAGTTGGTCTAAACTAGATGTAGGATACACCACAGGATATAATTTCAAAATAGATCCAGAAACTACATATAAGTTTTATATGAAGAGTTATGATAACAGAAAAACTAACAGGTCAGATGCAGGAAAAATAAAAACTATATACGGTAATAGAGATAGGTCAAACTTTCGGTCTTTAGATATAGGCTATGAATTAATGTTAGATGATCCCTGGGAAGGGCACATGTATAACACTCATGCAGATATAACTCTTGGGTGGACACATGATGGCATTAATATGACTCATTTTGAATTAAAGGCTGAGTTTGTTAATGACCCATCTCATGTAACCTCATATGATCTTGGATCAGTTGATAGCATTGCAAGAAACATGACTATTACAAGACCTCCTAATGTGGGTCTTTATGTTTTTTATATTAGAGCATGTAGAGATACATTGTGCTCTATATGGGTGTGTTCGGACGATGAGGAATTCGCCAGTGTAACAGTTGACGGTACAACTATGCCTGCTAACTGGCGTGTGTATTGGAAGCTTGCACCACCTGTTTGGGAATAAATTTAGTGGTAGTTTTTAGAGTCATATGCTATAATAAAACATGGAGGTAGAAATCATGTTAGAACTTAAGAAAGGAATATTATGGCGAAAGGCTCAATACATCTTAAAGAAGTGCAAGAAATGGAAGCTGTCATTAAAAAACTTAAAAGACAAGTCGAAAGGTTCAGAAAACAAGTTAGAAGGATACCTGAAACGAGTAGGCTTTGCAAACGTGATCAATATAAAAAAAGTAAAGACAAGATTGAAAAATTTGTATGTCCACAGTGTGAAAAGGCTGAAGGAATTAAAGAGTTCAAGGTAGCAAACAGATTGATAACACGCTGCGATGACTGCGGCTGGAGAAAGACGGAGATGTTATGAGCGACAAAATACCAACATATGACCACGGTGATTTCTGTGTGAGAACTTCGCTATACGTTGTAGGGAAAACGCTTCAAAATAAGCTATCTGAGAGAGATTATGAGTGGATGAATATAATGATCAAAGAGTGTAGACTAGATAAGTGGACGGGGCATAGAAAATCTGAGAAATATAGATGGTCGAATAGTGGAGGCAGTAATGCTGCAAACAATACATTATTTAAAAGACCTACTAAATGGATATATGATCATGTCTTTAAGTACATTGGGTTTAATCCTTACAAGGGTCTAAACGGGGATCAATATAGAGCATATTTTATGTGGCTATATCTTAATAAAGATTTAAAAGGTGCACTAAAAGTCATGCTAGGTTATGTATATAGATTAGGGTTTGCTCCAAGTATGACGGAACATGCTTTTCTAAAGCCTCAAGCATACATAATGTTATTCAAAGTCCACCCGATATTCTATCCTATGCATTTATTATGCTATCCATTTTTCTTATTCAGTAAAAATAGAAATCTAAAACAACCAGTAAAGGGACATACGACAAATAAGATATCATTATTACCAACAATGAAATTACTAAAACATAAACTGCCTAGCAAAGAATATATGAGTTCAGTCTATAGAAGATATTTCGGTAAACCAGGCTCACACGGACACTTCATTGGGGAGTCAGTCTATCTGGGGCTAATTAAGTAGTAGGGAGCAGTATGAGTAAAGCAAAAGCTTTTAAAATGCAAGAGTGTAAAGATTTAGGTTTACTTTATAAGATGTTAAGCTCTTTGAGAGTTACATCTATAAAGTATCAGAAAGAAAATAATCTTGATGGACTAGGTGAATGTTTGCAAGATTACATGAGACTATCTTTGCGGATAAGCGAACTTGGCGGAAAAGCTAATGAGATCAATGAATTAGGAGCGAATTAAAATGGGTTTTTTAGATAATATTTATAATAAACAAAAAGATTTTTTTAGAAGTGCTCAAAAGAAAGCTGAGAGCACAGTTAACGATGCTTATAAAAAACAAAAAGAGATATTAAGATCAGCTCAAGATCAATCGGAACAAATTATTAATACAGCATATGAAACACAAAAAGATATAATTAGAAAAGGGCAAGAAGAGGTTGAAAAGAACCTAGACAGTATTAAAAAAGAGATTGAAGATAAATTAAAAAAAGGTTATAATAGTGCGATAAGTGTTATTTATGATAAAATAGTTTCTTATTTAGATAAAGGTAATTGGTGGATGAAAGCTCTTGCTAAGATACTTAAATCTTTAAAAGATACTATCATAAAAGGGATACAAAAATAAATGGTCAATGAGCTAAGTAAAAGACAGATAGCAGATTCCGCTATAGTCGAAGAGGCCGAACTTAATAGTACTGGTTTAGCAGGTGACTCTTTTAATGTAGTACCTTTGACAATTGACTCTATAACGGGCGCAACAAAGACTATTCAATTTAATACTACAGCCGACTTAGAAGAACCAAGAATCCAAGAAAAAGATATTATAAAAGTGTTAAGTGGTCTGGCAGCAGGTAATTATACAGTTGATACTATAGATTGGGACAATAATAGAATAGTAGTAAATGAAACTATAGTTGACTCTACCAGCACAACGGGTGAATTTTATTATAGATCAGGCGCTAAAATAACGGGGTTCGATAATTCAATTAATAGTTTCACATCAACTGAAACACAGGGTGCAATTGAAGAGGTTAGCAATAAAGTTCTCACATCTGCATCCCCAGGATTTAGTTTTGGTAGATCAGGGAATATACCTTCTGGTGGATGGTTAAATAATGAAACTGTCCCCTCAAACATATCTGGAAGGTTTGTTTATATATACAGTGCAGTTATAACAAAAATATTTGTATCTAATCAGGATGTTAATACATTTGATATAGCGGCATACTATCATGACGGTGATGAGGGAAATTTAACTTTCTTAGGTAGACAGACTGTAACTACTGCCAGAGGAGGGTCTTTCATAGTCAGTTGGGCAGTGCCGAATGGAAAACAGATAGCGACAAGAATAGAAAATGGTTCAGCCAAGAATGCAGTTGCGGGCTTAGAGCTATCAGGGACTAATGCGCCATGAGAATAATATTAAAGAATACTACATTATCACCTATAGCTATAAAAGAGACAGGGATAACTATACCAGCATCAAGCCAGTATGAAATAAACCAACAAGAGACAGGTTTATGGATAGTGGCAGCGTATGTTGACACAATATTAATAACTGCAATAGGTAATGGAAGTGTAGTTATAAATGACGGTACTCAAGATTTGACTGCGGCTGAAGGACTAGTTGCTATAAGAGGTGACTCTTATATAGAGATAAGTGGAGTGGAAAAAACAACTAAGAAAATAATACTTAGTAGTAATTTATCTGGAGTGAAGACATCTCCTGGCGTAGTGACTTTAAGTGCGACTTCAGCCACACCTATTTATGGTCAGTATTATACATATGAAGAGGATGAAACGGAATCAAGTACAACGAGTACTGATTGGTCAGGAAAATTAGTTTTGACTACTCCTAGTATACCATTAGGCACATACAGGTTATCATGGTTCTTTGAGTTTAGAGGGAATAGCAATACAGCTAAGATATTTACCAGAGTTATGCTAGATGACACAGAGGAGCTATCACTGATAAGCGCAGGTGATGAGCAAGGAGACTTCGCAGGAACTTCAGGGTTTAAGCATATAATAGTAAATGGCTCTACTTATTCGGCAGGAGTGCACCATTTTGATATCGAATTTAAAGCCGGACAAAGGAACAAAGCAGTTTATATATCTAGGGCAAAATTAGAGTTTTGGAGGGTAGCATAATGGCTGCAACAAAATATACATATTCAATAGCGAGTGACTTTCTTAATGCGAAAGTTGATACTACAAAATTAAGTACAGAGGTACAAGCCTCTGCCATAGTGACTGCATACGATTATACCCAGACGAATGAAGATGTGTGTGATATATGGTTTAAAGATGCATTATCTACAGGGGATGAAACTATATTAGATGGTCTAGTAGCAGCTCACGACGGTATAGCCCTTCCAAGTGATGTAATTAATGTTAGCTCTGTACAAGATGCTAGATATAGACTTAATTTATTAACCGAAGATCAAGATTTACCAAAAACAACTTGGACCACTATATATGTGTATGAGGGGTCAGGGTACTTATATTCTTTTTGGACAGATGTGAATGCAAATAATATAGACCTAGAAGTTGAGTTTGATGGAGTGGATGTAATAATCCCATCAATTAATCTTAACGATGTATCAGGCTTCGGGGGTTCGGGGCAAGCGACAATGATGCCTCTAATACAACTTGGTACTTCAAATTTTGCATTTAATCCTCAAGAAAAAATAAGATTTAATAGTAAAATAGAAATCAAAATGAAAACTAGTGATAGCGCATCTGGAGTAAAAAAACTTCTCAAGGGTTATGTTTCATTGGTTAAGGAGACTTAATATGGAATTAACAAAAAGCTGGACTGATTTAAAAGTTTTAATAACATCAAAAAGGTTATTATATCAATACGATGAACCTAAAGATAGAGATTACTATATTATATTTGCGATTGATGGCCCAGTTATTTATAAAACTAAATTAGAGAAGGGCAGTACAGATGCTATAGATTTTGAAACTAATAATAAAACTACTGCAAACAAGTCAACTAATGGCACAATAGAAAAAAGAATATACCAAACTGTAAGTAGCTATGGGTCAACGACCTTAGACTATGTAGTACCAAACGGTGTTACACTCAGAGTCTTAGAGCTTGGTGGATCAGCGGCAAGAAACAATGATATTAAAGTAGAAATAATGTGGGATGCATTAGGATCACTAGAAAAGATTTTCTCAACACATGGAGATCAGCCGATGCAACATTCAATGAGTAGTTATTTAGGCAATGGTGTAAAGATAATGAGAATTAAGTTATCAAATGATAGTAGTCAAACAGAAACCATAGGTGGTTATTGGATAGGGGAGGAATATTAAAATGGCAGAAAAAAATAAACTTATAACGAGTACAGTAAACGCTGGCGCTACAAGTGTAGAAAATTATTCGGCGGCAGTACCAACAGGAAAAATTTGGGTAATAAAAGAATTTGGTGGGGCTGATATTAATCTTGGTGATAATAAGTCAAGTATATATGTCTTAAGATTTGGTTCAGACATATTAAAGATTTTAACTTATACAGGTAATTCTGGTACTGTATTAATGAATGAAGAGATTACTGGTGATGGTGTTAAAAAGGTCAATGTAGTTAGGATGAATAAATCTGGTTCTACCAAAGAGTTACCTTTTTGGATCAAAGCATATGAGAGAAGTTAATTTATATAAGTCGAGGAGGTATCAGTATTAGTACTGTAGTCTACCAATGAGGTAGATATGAAAAATTTAATAGTTATGATTATCATGGTAATGACATTAAGTTGTTCTATGAAGTATGGCATCTTAGACAAATCAAGTTTTACTAACGGTGAAATTATTTGTTTAGACATACATGAAAAAGAAAAATGTTTTCTTTTACAAGAGTTAAGTAAAGAGCAACTCAGAGCTTTACAAATTTACATGGAAATCCAGCAGTTACAATTAAGGCTCACTGAATTAGGTGAAGAGTTAGAGAAGATGACCCCGCCTAAAGAACAGGGCGAAATAAAACTTTTATAAGGAGTAAACAATGCAATGTAAGGTATGTGGGAAACCAATGGAAGAGAAGTTAACTAAAACTTTATCTGATAAAACAGTTTATCAGTGTGAATGCGGTCAAAAGAAGGAGCAGGTTAATAACCCTAAGTTAAGCTTAGACACGAAAGAGGACTAAAGTGAAAAACATTCTAAATACTATCAGATTTAAGGCTTCAGATTTTGTAGCCAAATGGGTTGCAACTTGGGTATTTGTATTCATATACACAGGGGCAATGATAACGTGGATATTATTACATAAGTTTGGTATATTAAATATTGATAGTTCGGATTTCATCAAGTGGAACTTATTACTCAGTTGGTTCGCAGGAACGCAAGCAAGTGTGATT
>Ga0164315_10003456_pt1 | contig 12255 bp, 9 predicted proteins | sample GuaBasSedimGuay6_FD_113737 | JGI IMG/M metagenome (GOLD analysis project Ga0164315, IMG submission 113737) | Subseafloor sediment microbial communities from Guaymas Basin, Gulf of California, Mexico - Guay6, Core 4569-2, 0-3 cm | ecosystem: Environmental > Aquatic > Marine > Hydrothermal vents >... | reverse complement strand
TCTACCAATAGGAAAATGGTTGATGACCAAAGAAGCAAAGGTGCCGACGATATTTGGCACTTCGTTGTCCCGCCACTTGAGTTTACTTTGGCCGGGGTTGTTAAAGATGACCGGACTTTACAATTTATAGAAGGTGCAGTTATTACCATGGTTGGTTCTGATGGTTCTTCCATTGTTGCAAAAACAAATTCAATAGGGAGATACGAATTTAGCAAAAAACAATTTTTACCAAGGACGACCTATGAACTGGCTATTACCCAGGATGGATACTTTACTGCCCGGGGGTCAGAAACAACTGTTGGGGTAGAAAGAAGCAAAGATTTTGTCCATGACTTTATACTTGAACCTATTCCTAAGAAACCAATTGTCCTTCCCGAAATACTTTACGATCTGGCAAAATGGGATTTAAAGCCACAATATCAGGATTCGCTCCAAGGGCTTATAAAAACCCTGGATGAAAACCAAACCCTTGTTGTAGAACTTGCCTCACATACCGACTCGCGCGATTCTGATGAAAAAAATGACATACTTTCGCAAAAAAGGGCGCAATCGGTTGTTGACTATCTTATCCTCCGCGGTATCGATCCAGGAAGGCTTGTTGCAAAAGGTTATGGTGAAAGAGTGCCAAGGCTTCTATTAAAAAATTATTCTATTGACAGTATAATTGTACTTGATTCAGGGAACGTATTGAACGAAGAATTTATCAGTTCATTGAAATCAAATGAGATAAAAGAATTTGCCCATCAATTGAACAGGCGTTCAGAGTTCTCTGTTTTGCGCAATGATTATGTACCAAAACAAAAACTTGAGGACGTGATTGCCCCTAAAATCGACATTGTCATTAGTCCAGAAACAGAAAACCGGACAGTTAAACTTTTCAAAGATGAAGATGGCAACTTTGGTGTTAAATGTGAAATAAACGGTTACCCTATTAAAGTTTACATAAACAAACGCTATAACCAACCTTTTATCTCCCTTGAATCTGCTTTAAACCTATTACGGGATGGAGCCATCAGTAAAGGTGATTTTGCAGGTGACGCAAATGAAACCCTTGCGAATTCCAGCATTGTGGACAAAGCTATATTTCTTGTTGAAGAACTAAAAATAGACAAAAACTCCATTACACTTTTTGAGGTGACGGTAAGCCATAAAATACCAACAGGTTTTTACCTTGATGAGGCTACTTTCTCATTAATTGGGAAATATACAATTGATGAAGAAAAAATGGAAATGATATTTGAATAGCAAACAACAATTATTATGGAAGTGGAAACAATAACAATTCATGATACGGGAAGTGCCCCTAAATCATAGTTGTGCTTAATTGGGCATATTGAAATAAATCATAAAAATTAAGAGAAATTAGAAAACCTATTTTCATATCTTTGTAAAAAGATAAAAAACATGAATGCAGAAACACAAATTTTAAGCGGATATTGGGGATTATTAAGTAATCTTAATCCTAATCTAAAACTCAAATTGATTGAGAAATTGTCAAAATCAGTCAGTAGGGATATTATTAAAAAAAAGGACAAATTTGAAGAATCTTATGGGGCATGGATTGATAATCGTGATTCAGAAGAAATAATAAAAGAGATTAGAGATAGTCGAAGTTTTAGTCGTCAAATAGAATCATTTTGAAAAAATACTTATTTGATACGAATATATGTATCTATTACATTCAGGGGAAATTCTCGTTAAAAGAAAAATTCCGGAAAATTAAGAAGGAAAATAGGTTTATATCTGAAATTACATTGGCTGAACTAAAATTTGGAGTAAAAAACAGTCAATCTCAAAAGAAAAATCAAGAAACCCTTGATAACTTTTTAACTGGGATCCAAATTCTTCCAATTATCAATTCTCTTGATATATATGCTGAAGAAAAAGCAAGATTAAGAAAACAAGGAAGGCCAATTGATGACTTTGACTTGCTGATAGGAGCATCCGCAATCTCCAATGAGATGATTCTTGTTACGAACAATGAATCACACTTTCAACGGATTACAAATATTACTATTGAAAATTGGACTAAAAACCACTAAGCACAACATCGATTATAACTATTCAAAATATTTTTCCAAAAAAACCAAAAGAGCCTTAAATGAACCCTAATAGCCGATATGACCTACGTGGGGTTTCTGCCTCAAAAGAAGATGTCCATAATGCAATACGCAATATCGACAAAGGTATTTTCCCAAACGCATTTTGCAAAGTCATCCCCGACATTCTTGGGAGTGACAAAAACTACTGTAATATAATGCATGCAGATGGTGCAGGCACAAAATCTTCACTTGCATACATGTATTGGAAAGAAACCGGCGACCTGAGCGTTTGGAAAGGCATAGCACAAGATGCCATTGTGATGAACCTGGACGACCTCCTTTGTGTTGGAGCCTACGATAATATTCTTCTATCATCAACAATTGGCAGGAACAAAAACCTGATCCCCGGTGAAGTGATTTCTGCAATTATTAATGGGACAGAAGAATTTCTACAGGAGATGAGGGATTTGGGGATTGGCATTTATTCAACAGGTGGGGAAACTGCTGATGTTGGAGACTTGGTCCGTACCATAATTGTTGACTCCACCGTTACGGCGAGGATGAAACACAATGATGTAATCGAAAACAAAATACAGGATGGCGACGTAATAGTTGGATTGGCTTCTTTCGGACAAGCCACCTATGAAAACGGACACAACGGGGGAATGGGCAGCAATGGACTTACTTCTGCAAGGCACGATGTTTTCAGTAAGATCCTTGCAGAAAAGTTCCCAGAAAGCTTCGATCCAGCAATTCCTGCCGATCTGGTTTATTCAGGAAACATGAAATTAACCGATGCCTCAGATAAAGAGGATGTAAGCGTTGGAAAACTTGTTCTCTCCCCTACCCGAACATATGCACCAATTATTAAAGAAATACTGGAAAACTATCGTCCACAAATCCATGGAATGATACATTGTAGTGGTGGTGCACAAACAAAAGTTTTAAATTTCGTTGAGGATATGGCCATTATCAAAGACAATATGTTTCCTGTCCCCCCTTTATTTCAGTTGATAAGAAAAGAATCGGGGACACCATATCATGAGATGTACCGTGTTTTCAATATGGGCCACCGGATGGAGCTTTATGTCCCCAAAGAAATTGCTGAAAGCATTATACAAATTTCCAAGGGCTTTAATGTGGATGCCCAAATTATTGGTCAATGTAGGAAATCCAATGGCAAATCATTACTTATCAAATCAGAATTTGGGGAGTTTAATTACGGGCAATAGAACTTGTCAGAAAATTGCCATGTACCCATAAAATTCGGTAAGCAATACAAAAAAAGGCAGCAAAGTATAATAAACTTTCCTGCCTTTTTCAATATTGTCAAATCTCAATTGAGTATTTTATTTATTATTCTACACCTGCAAAATCAAATGTAAGGGTAAAACGCAATGTGTTTTGTAATGGGTTCTGTTGCTCTGTTGGTATTAGATAAGAGAAATCGAGCCCAAAAACATTATATCTCAATCCAGCACCAAGGGTAAAGAACTGCCTTCCGCCTTTCATTGTACTTTCATGGAAATACCCAGCACGCACAGCAAATTGCTTATCGTACCAATATTCAGCCCCAAGTACCCAAATAAATTCTTTCATCTCTTCGCTAAACCCACTTGGTGCATCATACCATGACTGTATCATGCCTTGCATAACAGAAACATCAGGATCCATCCCCGCAAGGATATTCTGGTTACCATTGTCATCATAGGTCGTATCATAAACAGGAGGTGTTGGTACAAGAAGTTTATTTAGGTCAAATGAAAACCGGAACGAGTTATAATCATCAATGTCCATCCCAAAAGAAGTACCGATCCTAAAATTTGTTGGTATGAAATCTTTCGCTTGGTCATCATTTGAATAAGAGATTTTTGAACCAATATTTGAGATATTTATCCCCCAGTCGAAAGTAGCCGACTTTAGCCCATTCACGTTTAATGGTTGTGTGTGGTAAACCGCAATATCGGTAGCAATAGAAGTGCCCGGTTTGGTAGATTGCCCGGCAACAGACTGACCCTGTGTCAGGTTTGAATAAATAAACCTTGCGGTAACCGCTCCTGAAAACCTTTCTGAAAATTTTCGGGCATATGCCCCATCAACAGAAAATTCACTGGGGCGATAATTTCCAAGTGAGTTCCCTTGATCATCGGTAAAAGTAATATCGCCCAATGAGAAAAACTTTAAAGACATGGCTACTGTTGATTTATCATCAATCCTTTTGAACCCTGATAAATAAGCAAGGTTAATGTCGTTCACCAACTTTCTTAGCCATGGGCTATATGAAACCGCGAAACCCATATCGGTACCGATAAAAGCATATTTTGCAGGGTTCCAGTGCATCGAATTTGCATCAGGTGCAGTAGCTGCCCCTACTTCACCCATACCACCTGAGGTGGCATCAGGGCCAATATTCAGGAAAGGGACCGCTGTGGTAATTGTATTCTGTGTAGCCTGTTGCCCATTCCACTCATCTGGGTTCTGCGCTATTGATAAACCAACTATGGCAAAAACGCTAAAAACTAATAATGATACTCTTTTCATAAAATAATTTATATAATAGTTCTAATAAAATCGTGCAAAAGTAACGATATTTTAAATATTCCCGTATGTACGGGATTGTTTTTTGTAAAAAAGTGTCTTTAAGCTATTTCAATAATTAAGTATAGCTTTGTACATTTATAAAGAACGTAAAGAAATTAGATTTTATTTAATTTTATAGTTTTATTAAACTACCATTATTTAATATTATTGCATAATCTTAAAATTTCTTAAAAACAATTATGTATAAGATACTTTTACTTGTTTCTGGAGGGGCTATCGGGACGGTGGCAAGATATTTTATTTCGGGTGTTGCACAAAAATATATGGACAGTGGATTTCCCTGGGGGACACTTGTGGTAAATATTACCGGTGCCTTTGTCATTGGCCTGATTTGGGGCTTATTTGAAACTGTAGAAATCAACTCCGGTATCAGGGCTTTTATTTTTATTGGGATACTGGGTGGTTTCACTACCTTTTCTTCCTTCGCCCTTGAGACCATGAACCTATATAAACAAGGTGAAATCAAAATAGCCATACTTAATATACTTGCAAACAACACCTTATCGATTATCCTTGTGTTTGTGGGATTTATGGCTGCAAGGGGGATACTTGGGATTATTAAGTGATTAGCAAATTAAATTGACTATAAAAAAGCATTTGATAATACAAATAATTTCATAAATGCTTCAATGATTGAATGTTGAAGACATGAAATCCCGCCACTGCGGGGCTTCAATGCGAGAATATAATAAAACAGAACAACAAACATCATTGTTTCAAAACTTCATGTCTTATTATCATTCAAGCATTCCTGCATTTAATCATTCTCGCATTAAGTATTGGTTTTTGAAATAAATTAAATATCTTTTATCCCACGAAAATATCAGTAGAACTAAAAAAAAATCATGAAAATACCAGAAGAGGGTTATTTATTGAGAGTTTTCATCGGCGAAAACGATTCTTACAAAGGACATCCACTGTATGAAGCCATCGTTTCAAAAGCACGTGAAATGAATTTTGCAGGCGCAACCGTAATACGCGGCATCATGGGCTTTGGTGCAGGGAGCCGGATACATACCGCAAAAATACTCCGTCTATCGGATGATTTACCCATGATTGTTGAAATTGTGGATTCTAAAGAAAAAATAGACGAACTGATACCCTGGCTTGATGAAGTGGTACAAGAAGGCCTTATCACACTTGAAAAAATGAGGGTGATAAAATACAGGCACAACGGCAAATAGGTTTGGGATAAAAACCTTAACCTATTTCCTTCGCAACACCATAACCAAAATAACCGCCAGAGCAAATAAAAGGATACTCCCGATCAGGATAATAATCCGGTAAGTATAAATTTTCTTTTCCAGGGGGTTATTATCTAATAGCAAGGCTTCTTCTTTAAATAACCCAAGCGGGATATCCTTTCCGGAAATTGAATCATAGAGCAAAGCATGTTTTTGAATATAAAACGAGGCACTATCATAATTTCCCTTTGATGACCAAACCATGGCCAATTGATGGTAATTCTCAAGTACTTCGGCACGTGCCCCAATCCCTTCGGCAATTTCAAGGCTTTGCATAAAATATTGGATGGCATCGGCATATCGTTTTTTATATGCCAGATTCATACCTATAAATGTAAAGGTTTCTGCTGTATTTCTTTTATCGCCCAATTCTTCGCTATACTTCAATGATTGGAAATAATAATCAATGGCTTTATCAACCATATCCTTTTGCTCAAACGCTTTCCCAATTAATTGCAGACCTTCCATCATCCCCTTTTCATCATCAATTTCCTCTCGTACCAATATGGCCCTAATTAAGTAATCCAAGGCTTCATCAGGTTCATTTAAACCAATAAAATTGGAACCCAGGTTACACAGGCACATCCCTTCAATCCATTTGTTATCTGCTTCCCTAGCAATTTTTAGTGCATCTTGATTTCTATGAATGGCTTGTTCAATATTGCCATCCATCTCATAAATAGCAGCAATATTTATTATCAGCTCACTCATTTTGCTTTTATTGTCAAGGCGGGTAAAAACATCAAGGGCATCCTGAAAATATTTAAGCGCAAGAGAATAATCTGCCAGATAATAATACAATTCCCCAATATTATGATAAGATCTGGCAATGCCTTCATCATCTCCAAGTTCCATATCAATTTGCAAAGATTCCTGATAAAGTTCCAAAGCCTTTTGATATTCGCCTTGCAAGTGACAAATATAGGCAAGGTTATGTTTACAGGCTCCCATCCCCTTTTTATCTGTCAATGAATCAAAAATAGAATACGCCTGACGATAATATTTTTTTGCATTTTCGTAATCACCGGTAAAAAACTTAACGACCCCCATATTTTTGATAGCCGTTGCCCTTCCATGTCCATAGCCAATATCTTCTGCTCCTTTCAAGGCCTGTACGGAATAATCATAGGCTAATTTCCTGTCACTGTTCCAAACTTCAACCGCAAGTTTGTTCAACATATCCACTTTTTCGATACCATTGGCTTTTTGCAATTCACCTTTCACCTGTTGTGCATCTTGTGAAAATACCACAACTACATTAAGGAACAAAAAGGCCAAAACAACCGATAATTGCCAAAGAATCAATCTCCGGCTAAAATCTATTTTTTTATGTCCACATCCTGTTACCATTCACACTTTTTTATTAATCATTAATTCAAACAAATATAAGGCTTTATCTTCTCGAATAATTCCTCGTAAATCAAGTTGGCATTTTTCAGTTGCTCAGTATCGGTATATGCCCCAATTTCTTTTCTATAAGTTACTATCGACTTAGCCAGATAAAACTCTATATACGGATGTTTTATCAATTGTTTGATGCCTGCCTCATTTATATTTATTCTATTGATGCTGTCAATCTCCACAAAAACATTTTCCACAATCCCAGAAAACCGTAAGCTGTCCATTCCATAAATTTCCAGCAATTGGTCTTTTGAGGAATAGCCACCTAACCTAACCCTATATTTTATGATCCGCCTGGCATACGATGGCCCTATCCCTTTTAATTGTTGCAAATCAAGTGTGTCAACAGAATTAATATCCAACATTAAATCCTTGGCAATCAATTTCTTTTTGACAAACTTCAGGGTATCTTTTTTAATATCGATAAAAGGTTCCAGGGCGATAAATTCGTTTTCATGCATTCCGTAGATATTTCCCACATCTTCCTTTTCATAAAACTTCCCACCTTTATCACGATAATTGAGAATTGTTTTAACAAGTTTTTTACGCAGGCCCATCGAAAGCCATCCTTCTTCATCCAATTCATTCGGGTCAAATGGAAACGGATGAATCTCAAGTGGTTCAGGTTTCTTCTCAACTATTTCATCAAACTGCTTTTCAATCCTGATATACGGTTCTAGCACGTCAAATTCCTCCTTACTGATACTGTACATTTTTTCGAGGTCGCTTTTTTCGTAAAACCGCCCACCTTTGGCTTCATAATTTTTTATCACCTTGATTTGCCATTCCGAAAGTCCAATCTCCGCCCATTTTTTTTCTGATAACCCATTAGGGTCAAAAAAGAACGGATGTAATGAAGAAGCTTTAGGTTTAGGGTATTTTTTTATGGAAGAGAGGGAATCGCTTATCCTTTCCTGGGATTCTTCAAAGGCCATGATCTCTTTTTCAAATCCGGAGGCGTCCATGGTTTCTTCATTAAAAAAATATGGCAGGAAAATATTTATCAAGATTAAAACCACCAACAAGGACATCAAAACAACAACCCCTCCCCTTTCGATCCGGTTGAAGTCAAAATAATCTTTTATTTTTTGTTTTATGGATGACACTTGTTGTATTGGTTATGATATTATTTTGTATTACAATAGTACTTTAACATTTCATTAAATTTTCCTCGCGCAATCCCGCATGTGTGCATTTGCGTTAACCTTATCCGAAAAGCTGCAGCGCAGCAAAATATTTGTAGCATTAATATTCATCGAAAAGGGAGGTACAGAGTACCGAAACCAATAATACCTGAAGCTCATAATGTTTCGGTACTCTGTACCTACGTTAATTGTTTCATTATTTACTACAAATGTTATCGGTGCTCTGCACCTATTAATACAAGACAAAAACACAGATTCTTTAAACTCATATAGATAATTTCAAAACAGGATGTAATATACTGATTGTTCACGGTTTATTAATTCAATGCAATCGAACTTAACACCAATGCACATGTACGGGACAAAGAGCACAACGTATTTATTTATAACAACATGTTAAAATCACGCATAAAGTTGAATGCATTTAGCAATCAACAAGTTGTATTTACTTATAAGCCTTTATCTCACCATTTTTCAACTTCCGCAAATAGTTGGTTAAGTCCCTCCTTACTTCTGGAGCAAGGATCAACAGGCCAAGGATATTTGGAACCGCCATTGAAAGTATCATCATATCGGAAAAATCCATTACAGAGCCCAAATTAGATGAAGCGCCCACAACCACAAAAAACAAGAACATTATAAAATAGATGTATTTTGCCACATTCCTGCTTTTGAAATACTTTTCAGAAAAATCGCCAAAAAGATAATCGAAGCCTTTAAGACCGTAATACGACCAGGAAATCATAGTGGAAAAAGCAAATAGAAAGATGGCAATTACCAATACATAAGGAAACCAGGAAATAACCGATGAAAAAGCATGGGATGTCAATTGTGCCCCTTCGAGGTGAAGTGCATTTTCATAAGTCCCGGTAAAAATGAGCACCAAGGCCGTCATTGTACAAATCACCACAGTATCCACAAAAGGTTCGAGCAAAGCCACAAAGCCTTCAGTAACCGGAGTATCGGTTTTAACAGCAGAGTGGGCAATGGCAGCACTACCAACACCAGCTTCATTGGAAAAAGCTGCACGCTGGAAACCCACGATCAAAACCCCAATAAAGCCCCCCTTTAATGCATCGGCATCAAATGCCCCGTTCCAAATCAAACCAAAAGCTTCGCCGGTACGGCTGATATTCATAAAAATAATTACTAAAGCAGCACCTACATAAACCACTGCCATAACCGGCACTACTTTATCGGTAACATTTGCAATACTTTTTATCCCCCCAATAATTACAATACCTACAAGGATGGCCATTATTACCCCAAAACAAAACCCATGGTTTGAAATCCCAGGTGCCACATAAGCAAGTTGTGCAAAAGCCTGGTTCGCCTGGAACATATTTCCACCTCCAAAAGAGGCCCCGATAACAAGGACTGCAAAAACAAATGCAAGCACAACCCCAAGGCCTTTCATCCCCTTATTCTTCAAGCCATCGCGCAAATAATACATGGCACCACCAGAAACAACCCCGTTCTCATCAATTTTGCGGTATTTTACACCCAACGTACACTCTGTGAATTTGGAAGCCATACCCAGTAAACCGGCAACTATCATCCATAAAGTTGCACCCGGCCCACCAATAGAAATAGCTACCGCAACCCCGGCAATATTCCCCAATCCAACTGTGGCCGACAAAGCCGTGGTGAGTGCCTGAAAATGGGTTACCTCCCCTTTGTCATCAGGGTTATCGTACTTTCCGCTTACAAGTTGGATGGCATGTTTGAAACCGGAAAAGTTTATGAACCGCATAAAAATTGTAAAAAAAAGTGCCCCTACCATCAACCATACAACAATAAAAGGGATTTTAGATTCAACAGGGTTCCCGGCAGAATCCTTTATTAGGTTTCCAGATTCATCGTGCATAACAGGTTCGTGCAACCCCAAAAATGCAAATGGGTCCCAAAACAAAAAGTCGCCCAACACTTCCACGGCAGGTGCAAAAATTTTGTCAACACGCTCACTCAATGTAAGGTCAGAAGAGGGTTTATTATTCGGATCACCAGGCAACTCTTTGCCGGTAGAAGCCCTAAGCGTGTCTTGGGATGAAAAAGCCTGTGGGGAGATGAATAAAATTGCAAATAACAGAGGGAGTAAAAACCTTTTAATCATATAATTCCATTTTGTGATCTAATTCTGAAAAACGACGGCTAATTTAGCAAAAAGTATTTTATAGCAGCTTAATAATTTCAAATCATTGTTTTTTCATATGTTTACAATTTTGTTTCTGACTGACCGCCAAGGCTTTCCGTTTTGTCATGGTTTTCGGCTCCCCTTCGACAAACTCAGGGCAGGCATCGAAAACCCCGCCAAAACTACTTTTACAATTCAATTTTATCCCCAGCCTGAAGGCCGGGGCTAATTTTTCCCCTTCCTGCCCGTCCGTTCAGGCGGGTATAATCATGCTCCTGCCTGCCCGAATAAATTCATTCAGGCGGGTGTGTCAATTTTGCCTTGACATGGGTGTTTCATGCAACTGCATTATAACACAAATGAATACAAGACGAAAACTTATCTATAAAATTGAATTTTGAATGAACATCAAAAAACATTATCTGTTATTACAAACAATAAAAATTTATTATCACGAATAGTAGAATAGGAAAGCACTCACACTAGCAAACAATAATTCACTAATTTTGAAAAATGATTTTAAGTATCTCTTTTCATTTTGATTTTTACCCCATTTTGATTGTAGCAGCCATTGCCTGGGCAGTACCTATGACGTTGTCGCTTCTTAGGTTGAATAAAATCCCGGCAGTGATTGTGGAAATAATTGCTGGTTTCTTTATCGGGCAGTTCCTTCTATCTTCGGCAGATGATATTAGTTTCCATATCCTTGACTTTTTTGCACTGACCGGTTTTATTTTCCTGATGTTTATGAGCGGGTTGGAAATTGATGTTGACAAGATCATTGCATCTTTTCCAAGGAAAAGGCTCAATACTTCCCGGTTTCTAAAAAACCCATTACTAGTGGGGGTTATGTCTTTTCTCCTCACACTTTCCCTTTCCTGGGTAGCTGCATGGCTTCTTTCTGATATGGCAAAAATAGAAAGCAATTGGTACTTTGCCCTTATCATGGTCACAACATCAGTGGGCATTGTTTTACCCATATTAAAAAACCGCAGTGAAATAAGTACACGTTTTGGTCAAATGATTATTATTGCCGCAGCTGTTGCCGATATCTTAAGTATCATCCTGTTTACGTTCACAGCCTACATCCTCAAAAATGGCTTCCAATGGGAAATACTACTCATTTTGGCCCTTTTTGCTGCATTTTATCTGTTTTATAAAATTGGGCAACGGTTTACAAAAAACAAACTGTTTAATAAAATCACTTTCCAGCTATCACATGCCGCTTCACAAATAAGCATTAGGGGAACCGTATTATTGATCCTTATTTTTGTTGTCCTTTCGCAATATATTGATGAAGAAGTAATCCTTCTCGGTGCATTTCTTGGTGGGTTATTGCTTTCCATTTTTCTACATAAAGAACGCTCACTCTTGCTCCTTAAATTAGATGGGATGAGTTTTGGTTTCTTTATCCCTGTATTCTTTATAATGGTTGGGGTTAAATTCGACCCGTCTGCATTTCAAGAGTTTGACAGTTCGCTTGGCCGGTTCCTGATATTATTATTTATAACCTTATTTACTGTAAAAGTTATCCCATCCCTGCTCTGGGGCCGTTTGTTTGGATATAAAAAAGCCATTTCTGGCGGATTCCTGATGTCATCACGATTAAGCCTTATTATTGCAGCATCTGCCATCGGACAAGAGTTAGGGGTAATATCTGCCGGGGTAAATGCCAGCTTTATTCTAAT
>Ga0164315_10003455_pt1 | contig 12257 bp, 8 predicted proteins | sample GuaBasSedimGuay6_FD_113737 | JGI IMG/M metagenome (GOLD analysis project Ga0164315, IMG submission 113737) | Subseafloor sediment microbial communities from Guaymas Basin, Gulf of California, Mexico - Guay6, Core 4569-2, 0-3 cm | ecosystem: Environmental > Aquatic > Marine > Hydrothermal vents >... | reverse complement strand
TATATTTAAAAAAACAGAAAGGGGGCAACCACAAGGGATTGCCCCTACGAACCGCCCGTAGGGGCAATCCCTTGTGGTTGCCCTTGGTTGTAAAATACCTGTTTATTTGTGCTTCAGTACTTAAGTATAAACTCCGCATACAAATCATGCTCTTCCGCTTCTGTTATCGTCACTTCAACAAAATCGCCAGGCATTAAATCCACAGTTTCTTTCACTTCGATGATGACACTGCCATCTATCTCTGGCGCTTCAGCCGCGCTTCGGGCATAAACGGCCTCCGATGTGACTTCATCTACCAATACCGTCATATTTTGGCCTACCTTTTCCTGAAGTTTTTCTGCACTGATGGCGCTTTGCAGTGTCATAAAACGGGCTAAACGTTCTTCCTTAATCTCTTCATGTACAGCACCGGGCAACGCATTCGCGGTTGCACCTTCTATCGGTGAATAAGCGAAAGCGCCTACTCGATCTAAACGCGCTGCTTGAATAAAGGCTAATAATTGTTCAAAGTCTTGCTCTGTTTCTCCGGGAAAACCGACAATAAAAGTGCTACGCAGTGTGATATCGGGGCAAATGGCTCGCCAATGGGCAATACGATTTAACATCTTTTCACTATCCGCCGGGCGACGCATCGCTTTCAGAATGCCTGGACTGGCATGTTGCAAGGGCACATCCAAATAGGGCAGTATCCAACCCTCTGCCATCAATTCCACTACTTGATCAACATGAGGATAAGGATAAACATAATGTAACCGTATCCACGCGCCGAGTTCTCCTAAATGGCGAGCCAATTCAACAATCCGCGTTTTAAGCGGACGGCCTTGCCAAAAGTCTAAGCGGTATTGGATATCAACACCATAAGCGGCCGTATCTTGAGAGACAATCAGCAATTCGCGCACACCTGCTTCGACAAGATGCTCGGCTTCATCTAATACTTTACCAATAGGCCGACTGACTAAAGGCCCTCGTAATGTAGGGATAATACAAAAACGACACTTTTGATTACAGCCTTCGGCGATTTTTAAATAAGCATAATGACGGGGTGTCAGTTTAATGCCCCCAGGCGGCACTAAATCGGTATACGGATCATGTTGGGGTGGCAATTGGGCATGAATCTCGGCCATCACTTCTTCCAAGGCATTCGGGCCTGTCACCGCTAATACTGCTGGAAAGGTTTTTTTGACAATATCGCCAGATGCCCCTAGACAACCGGTAACAATCACTTTACCATTTTCAGCCAACGCCTCACCAATCGCATCCAAAGACTCCGCTACGGCTTCATCAATAAAACCGCAGGTATTCACGACAACCAAATCAGCCTCTTCATAATGGGGCGTGATAAAATATTCTTCTGCACGTAACTGAGTCAGAATGCGTTCTGAATCCACGGTGGCTTTAGGGCAACCAAGGGAAATAAAACCGATTTTTGGGAGGCTGTGATTCATAGTTGTTATATTAAGTTTAACCGAGCATGAGCTAAAGTGTTAATTTATCACGGGCCGCTTTTGCGCGGGAGAATGTATTTTCAATCTCTTGGCTATCCTCTTGCCGAATCGCGTCAGCCAGTTGGGCGAGGTTGGTATTAAAACGATCTAATACTTTAAGAATAGCCTCCCGATTGGCGAGAGTGATGTCATGCCACATACGCGGTTCACTTGACGCAATACGGGTAAAATCTCGAAATCCGCCAGCTGCATATTGAAAGAGTTCAGATCGTTCTGCCATTTGAGCCAAGGTATCGACTAGGCTATAGGCTAATAAATGGGGTAAATGACTGGTTGCCGCCAACACTTCATCATGATATTCAACTGACATATCAACGACTTCGGCCTTTGTCAGCTTCCACATTGTTTTGATTTTGGCATGAGCAGTCGAATCGGTTTCTGGTAATGGGGTAAGTATGACGCGATGATTTTCAAACAATTCTGCGAATGAAGCGGCTACGCCGTTTTTTTCAGTGCCCGCGATGGGATGGCCGGGCACAAATCGAGGTAAATGTTGTCCTAAATGTTGTCGTGCATCGGCAACAACAGTGGCTTTAGCACTACCGACATCGGTGATGATGGCTTGTGGAGACAGCGCGTCGCGTATAGCGGCAAATAGATCAGCCATAGCACCAAGTGGTACGGCAACGACAACCCTATCAGCGTCTTTGACAGCAACTGCGGGGTTGGTGTCATAACGATCAATGACACCCAGTTCAATAGCGTGTTGTAAATTGGCGGTATTGCGTCCACAACCGACGATTTCGCCACAAGCCCCAGCCCGTTTCAGGGCACGGGCGAGCGATCCGCCGATCAGGCCAACACCGATAATCGTAAGGCGTTCAATAAACATATAGAGGCGTGATCTGAAAATGGGTTGATTATAACTTTTTTTTGTTCCAACTTGAGTTTGAAAAGGAGTTCAAACTACAAATTTGATTTTCGTTACATTATGGAACGAAAATTGACTTTTTCCAACACAGAGTTCACAGAGTTGCACAGAGTTGCACAGAGTCTAAAAATATCCATTTTATCAATTAAGACAGCTAAAACTCTGTGAAACTCTGTGTTTCTCTGTGTTCTCTATTCGAGGTTCAAGTTTTTGCGCGCAAAAACTTGAACCTCGAATGTTGAAAAAATCTGATAACTGATAACTGTCAAGAATTAGGATCAATTCCCATTTCTTGGAGCATTTTGGCCAATTTGTCGGCGCGTTGCCGTTCTTGTTCGGCTTGCCGTGTCGCGAGATCGGCGCGTTGCAGCTCTTGTTCGGCTTGTTGCGTTGCCATTTTGGCTTTTTGTTGTGCCCTTTCTTTTTGGCGTAGCATTAACTTGTTTTTTTCAAGGGGTGTTTTGAATCGCTTACCTTTTTCATCATACCAGTACAGCCATTCGCGTCGCCTGTTTTTATAAACACCCATTGCACGTCCAATTCCCAAGCCGATTTCTGGCATCCAACAAGGTTCATCCCATTGACGCATATAATCAACATCAACTAAACGATACACTTCAAAGGGATCATGCTGGTGACGCTGAGCATATTGAGGATTATAAATGACATAATATAACACCCCCAGCTTGGCATAAATCGTCATTTTATCATCGTATTCGTGTCCATAAGTTTCGGAGACGACTTCTAAAACTAATTTAGGGACAATATTATTTTCTTCCCAAACCACATCACTTTTTCGGCCGTGTGGCGCTTTCCACATTTTCACCTATAAACTGAGAAAACCATCCGGTACAATAGGCACTCTAGGATTCTCGCCAGTCTGGTGATAAATACCCATATTGATGCCAAAAAACCAATCGGTTCTTTCATTCCAGTATTCATCTAAGCTATCATCCAATAAATGAGGTATTAATGTTTGTAATTCATTGTCCACGGGCTTGTCAGAAGAACTTGGTAATTCATCGCCACTTGGCAAACGAACAGCTAATGTTTGTGGCTGTTGCCTTTGCCACCGGGAAGAGTCATATGATGGGGTTCTTTCAAGAGCGAGCATTTCTGACATGTTATTTTTCTCTCTCTGTGAATGTCGCGAATTTCAGATATAGTCTGTAATGGTATACAATGCTGATAAAAAAATCAGCATCAATCATAATAATCAGTGCAATCAGCGTTCTATATGATTTTTGATAGAACACAGATAAGACTGATTAAACTGATTAACGCAGATCAACCAATCAGCGCAAATCAGGACAAATCAGTACAATCAGCGTTCTATCACAAATGACTACCGTTTTACCGCAATCCCTCCAACACATCCTCAGTAAACGGATTGTCACCCTTTTTAAGCGCCTCTAGCCAAGCTTGCCTTTTTGATTTCCAATCGTCATCATCAGAGGTTTCAATAGCAAATTGAAAATCCTCAATCGCCCCTTGAATATTGCCCGTAAAAGCCCTTGCCAAAGCACGACTATCTCGAATACTCGCTGTTTCAGGGGAAAGTTCTACCGCTTTTTCACAAGCCGCCATCACCTTGGCGGCATGTCCATACACACTCCCATATCGACAAAGGCTATTCCATTGCCAATCCGAAATCTCCAAATTCGCATCCACCTGCTGTGCTTGTTGATAGTGGGCAATGGCCTTTTCGATTTGGCCTTTTTTGGCTAACTGTTGTCCTTGTTTAACTAACGCTGTGGCAAAAAGCTTTTTAGCTTTGATTTCTGGCTCAAAAGTTAAAGTTGAATCCAATGCCTGTGCGGCTTTAAACTTGGTTATCGCGTCTTCAAGCTGCCCTGCTTGTGCCAGCTCTTCTCCCTGTTTAAGCCATGCGATCCCTTGTGCTTTATTTGCGGGATCAAAGTTTAAGTGGGTATCTATTGCCAGTGCTTTTTTAAACTGGGTCGTTGCTTCTTCAAGCAGCCCTTCTCTCGCAAGTTCGGTTCCATTTTCTATGATGTTCTGGGCTGCCTGTTGTGCCAGTGCTATCGCATAGTTTTCTGGTTTATCAAGTTTGAAGCGAGAATCGACTGTCGTGGCCTCGGTAAACTTGACAACAGCATCCTGAATTTTTCCCTGTTGAGCTAATGCTTTTCCTTTCTCTAGGTAAGCCTTCGCCGCAATCCTTCTGGCTTTATCGCTTGGATCAAATTTAAAGCAAGGTGCTTGAAGTTGAGCGCCTTGAAATGCATCGATAGCAGCTTGAATCTTACCCGTTTTGGCCAATTGTTCCCCATTTTCAATCAACTGCCAACTGGGATCATCCGATAAGAAAAACTCTTCTCGTTGTTTAGGCGTTAAGCAACGCGGCACCCTTTTTGTTGCCTCATCAATGAGTTTTTGGGTAGACAACACCGGCCACAGGCGGGCCGTCTTATCCCGACTTGCGGTTGCCAGCCGGCCGCCATCTGGACTAAAGGCGGCGTGCCAAACAGAAGATTCATGCCCCCGGAGAGTTTGAATCAGTTTGCCGCTTTTAACGTCCCACAGGCGGGCCGTCAGATCAGATGATGCGGTTGCCAGCCGGCCGCCATCTGGACTAAAGGCGGCGTGCCTGACCCAATCTGTATGCCCCCGGAGAGTTTGAATCAGTTTGCCGCTTTTAACGTCCCACAGGCGGGCCGTCTTATCCCGACTTGCGGTTGCCAGCCGGCCGCCATCTGGACTAAAGGCGGCGTGCAAAACATAATCATGCCCCCGGAGAGTTTGAATCAGTTTGCCGCTTGGCACTGCCCACAGGCGGGCCGTATTATCATCAGATGCGGTTGCCAGCCGGCCGCCATCTGGACTAAAGGCGGCGTTCCTGACCCAATCTGTATGCCCCCGGAGAGTTTGAATCAGTTTGCCGCTTGGCACTGCCCACAGGCGGGCCGTCTGATCAGATGATGCGGTTGCCAGCCGGCCGCCATCTGGACTAAAGGCGGCGTGCCTGACAATATCGGTATGCCCCCGGAGAGTTTGAATCAGTTTGCCGCTTTTAACGTCCCACAGGCGGGCCGTCTGATCATCTGATGCGGTTGCCAGCCGGCCGCCATCTGGACTAAAGGCGGCGTGCCTGACAATATCGGTATGCCCCCGGAGAGTTTGAATCAGTTTGCCGCTTGGCACTGCCCACAGGCGGGCCGTATTATCAGATGATGCGGTTGCCAGCCTGCCGCCATCTGGACTAAAGGCGGCGTGCCTGACCCAATCTGTATGCCCCCGGAGAGTTTGAATCAGTTTGCCGCTTGGCACTGCCCACAGGCGGGCCGTCTGATCAGATGATGCGGTTGCCAGCCTGCCGCCATCTGGACTAAAGGCGGCGTGCAAGACAGTATTTTCATGCCCCCGGAGAGTTTGAATCAGTTTGCCGCTTTTGACCTCCCACAGGCGGGCCGTATTATCATCTGATGCGGTTGCCAGCCGGCCGCCATCTGGACTAAACACAACATGATTAACCTTATTCGTATGCCCGATCAATGTGTGAAGCCGTTGAGCAGAAGTCGCCTCCCATAGATGAACTGCCCCCCCACTATCGGCCAACGCTATCAACGCGCCATCTGGACTAAACGCAACATGATGAATTGAGTTATCTCCGTCCATGACGAAGCGTTCTAAATAGTTTTCCGAAGACTTGAAAACGGCTTGAGAAAGTTGATTTTCATTTGCCGAGACATAAGGCTTTTCAGGTTCCGAAAGATTTTTGGGTAAACCTTCTAAGGCTAATAGCATCGCATTCGTTAAATTACCTTTCTCTCTCTCAAATTCTGATAACGCACTCAAAGCAAAAGATTGATTACGTTGTGCCTCTCTTTTTTGTTTTTCAGCTTTCTCCTTTTGATCCAAAGCTTCCTTTTTCTGAGCTTCTGCCTTGGCTTGAGAGGCTTCCGCCTTGACTAGAGACGCTTCCGCTTTCTGGCGTTGTTGACTGGCATCCAAACCAAAAAACACCGAAATAAGCGTTAAGATGATTGCGATAATCAAACCACCCGCCATTGATGCCAACGTCACCCGTCGCCGTTTTTGAATGGCTTTCGCTTCTTGATGTTGGGCTTGATCACTATCTTCCAAAAAATCCATGGCTAACGCAAAATGTTGTCCATAGCGTTCGGCCCAAGCTTGGGTGGGTTGCGCCTGGGTACGCCAAGCTAAAATATGCTCTAATTCGGGTGAACGCAACAGGGCCGCTTTTCCGTCTTGCCAACGCTGTGCTGTTTCTTCAACGCGCTGATAAAGCACCGCCGATTCTGCCTCTTGATTTAACCACTGCGGCATCCGTTGCCATTGCCGAATCAAACTTTCATGGCTGATATCCAAGACGGTATCAGGTGCCAAATCCTGGCCCACTGGCGGGACTAAAAAATGTCGGCCTTGTTTCCGAAAGACTTCAACAACTGGCACCACGGCTTGCCACTCGACTTCTGCTAAGCGGGCAATTTCACGCAATTCGGTAGGCCGCCGCGTATCTCGCTTATTGCTGTCGCGTTCAGAGAGATTGCGAAAGAGTATTTCGGCTATTTTTTGTTGGGCCCCTGTCAGTTCGCCATACGCTTTATCGGCATGATTGGACAAGGCTTTTTTAAAGGCGCCGATTTGTTCATAATGGGCTAAGGTGAGTACGCCTTCCTCAGCGCCGGCCGCATGCTGCCACATCCGCATCAAGGCATGTTGTATAATCGGTAATTGATCAGGATCATTACCGGCATCATTGAGCAAACGATTCAGCAAGCCTTCTTCAACGGTGCCCCCAAAGACGGTGGCGGGTAAGGCTATGGCTTCACTCAATTGCTCTCTGGTTAAACGCGGCGTTAAATACAGCCCCGCATTCACCGCTTCTGGCAAGCCATAAAACGCGGCACAATCCCCAATAAAATCCGAACGCATGGTGATAATCACATAAATATTGGGGTTTTGATAACTGGCTAAGAGTAAGGCGACGAAAGCGGCTGTTTCTTCTACTTCGCCTTGTTGATAGTAGCGAAACAGTTCTTCAAATTGGTCAACTAATAATAAGAGTCGGGTATCGGTATCGAATTGGGCCTCTTGCCAAAGTTCACAGAGACTTAAGGGGCCGCGTCGCAAGGTGGCTTGTAAAGAGGCCAGGGCTTCGGGTTTATGGGTAAAATGGTTAATGTATTCATCGCCTAAGGCCGAATCGGCTAACAAGGCTTCGGCTAAATGGGCAAAGGGATGATTACCGGGCCGCATTTCGGCAATGTGCCAATAAATGCCCGCACTGGTGAGCAATCCGCCTTCTAAACCGGCCAATAAACCGGTTCGCACTAGGGAGGATTTACCACAACCGGAGGGGCCGACGACGGCTAAAAAACGGTTTTGCCCCAATTTTTCTAATAATTGATCGGTGTGATCTTCTCGGCCAAAAAAGATGTCCGTTTCATCCCGTTCAAAGGGGCGTAATCCGGGATAAGGAAAGGTTTTGTTCATTTTTTTCAGTTATCAGTTATCAGTGGTCAGATTGATATCAATCAGGGTTGCTCATGACAATCAGTGCAATCAAGGTTTTTTGATAGAACGCAGATTAGACTGATTGAACTGATTAACGCTGATCAAAAACTCAGCGTCAATCATGATAATCAGTGTAATCAATATTAGCTATTTAGATAGAACGCTGATTGTCATGATTGTGCTGATTAACACTGATTAAAAACAGTGAGATTATTTGCCGTGTTCTTTGGCGAATTGTAATGCCTGTAATTGCTGTTGTAAGGCTTGCATCTGTGCCTCCATTTCCCGTCGCGCTTCAGCTTCTTTTCGTGCTCGTTTCTCTGCCTCTTGTCGCGCTTCGGCTTCTTTTCGTGCTCGTTTCTCGGCTTCCTGTCGTGCTTCTGCTTCTTCTTGTGCCTGCCTCTTGGCCTCTTGACGATCCGCTTCCCTTTTGAGGTTATTTAGCAATCGTTTACCTGTCGAGGCATCAGTTAAAATCAGTTCCCGCTTGTCATTGGCTGTACTGAACCAAACTTGAGTGGTTTCACTCAGTAAACGCCCTTGTTTATCGGGTTTGATGGGCCTATATTTTTTTCCCTTAAGCCGATAACCAAACAGCTCATAATAGGGTTTCTTTGCAGAAGAATGCGGATCAATAATAATGTACTCCGCAATACCTGCTTTCTCATAAATCAACACTTTATGTGTATCATCCCCTGGGTAGTTTGGCGAAATGATTTCAATCACCAAGCATGGGCGAGTCCTTTCTTCGATAACATCGAAACTAGAACGATCTTTTTCCTTATTTCGGATGTTGGGCACAATCGCCACATCAGGGGCGGGTTCTTTTAAATCGGGTATGTGCCATAACATTTTCATATCACCGAAAACACCTACCGTTTCATCATTCGAGTAATGCGCTTGGAACATGTCGTAAAGATCAACAGTGTCTTGGTAGTGTCTTTGATTTTGAGGCATAACATCCCCCAGTTGTGGGTTGAGAAAATCTTCTTGAGTGAGTGGAATTTGAGTATAAATTTCTTCACCTGAAGGTAGGGTTTCCGTTTTGATACGCCAACCGTAAGGAAATTCCTCCACTTGGGGTTTGTCAGGCCTTTGAATACGCTGTTTTAAGGTGTTATCAGTTTTTTCAAACCGCAAACCCTGTAATAACGGATTTAGGGTTTGTGCATTAACATTCATAGTAGCCTCCGTAATAATTGTTTTTCAAGTCGATTGGAGTGCAAAGCAAAATCAATTTTGCACGAAAAACTAACTGATTGGCGTGCAAAGCAAAATCAATTTTGCACGAAAAACTAACTATTCGATTTTCGTTCCAAATTTATTTTGCCTGAGAGTTCAAGACAATGTTTTTATAAAGTGGGCTAAACAAGTGTCATCAGTTAAACTGCTACACTCTAAAATGTGCAGGTTAGGTAATTTCATGCCTAATGAGGGTTTTTGATCCGTTTTATTGAATACGCCAATGGTTTTCAAAGGGTGCTCACGTTTGCCTTGCAATCGCCGACAATAACGCAGTTGTTCTCGAATCCATTTCAGCGATTTCGGATCATAAGGCATAATCACCCCATCACAATCCAGTAAATTTTCTTCTAAATCTTGCCGCTTGTCTGCTGGGGAAACGTCTTCTTCTAAGAGTGGTAAGCAAAATCCTAACCCCTGTTCTTCTAACCATTCACCAATTTCTTCGCCTAGTGTCTGATCATCCATTGTGGTGTTGATGAAAATCAGATGATCATTGATATCGATGGCTGAGGAAGTTGAGGGGGGTTGATTTTCAGCAGCACGGCGTTTTTCCGCTTCACGCTGTTTACGGGCCTCAATGCTTTCCAACTTACGCATAATATCAAGCTTAAATTCCTCTAAACTGGACGTGCTGACGGTGGTGGCATCCAAGAAGGTTTTGAGAACAGGATTGGTGACTTGCGTTAAGTCTAATTGGGCACTGCGCCATTGCAAAATCGGCAAATCGGCAATCATTTGAGCGCAGCCCTGTTGTAATTGTGGGGTACTCATGCCAGGGGGGCGTTGGGGAGTCGCGGCACTTAAGACTTGGATAAACAAGGTGGATTTGTGCAAATCGGCTTCAATGGCTTGTTGCACTTGTTCTGCGGCATTCGCCCCACTATAAAAATACAAGCTTTCTGGTAAGACTTGAATGTGTTGTTGTTCCAAATAACGCTTAATACTATTGCGTTGTTCTTGTAAATCATCCGTGACTTCAGCCAAAAATACGGTTGCACGCGGCCCATCGGCTTGAATGATGGTTTGCTGGACAATTTTATTACCCGCGACAATATCTCCACCGGCTTCTAAATGCACACTTTCACCCACATCGCCAATATGGATACCGCCTGGTGTTGCGGCTTGAAGCGATTTCAGTTTATCGACCAGTTGTATGACGATATCGTCAATTTTTTGATGATAAACTTGATCGGTTGGGCTGGGCATCAATTGATGCACTTGTCCAGTGGACTCCATAGTCCAAAATTGGTAAATGGGTAATCCTTGGAGTTCTGGGGGCCGATCAATAATGATTTCGCGTTCGACGACAAAGATACGCCCTGCACTTTTACCGACATGTGCTAAAAACGTTTTGAGATCAGTATAGCGGGGAGAGGCCAAATAGGCTTTAGACACAATCAAGAGCAAAGTGGCTGAATTGTGCAATTTTTCTGTCATTTCCTCGCTATCTGATTCTGGGCAATACACCGAATAAGTGGCCAGTTTCAAGCTCAACTTATTTTTTAAGTGTGTGATCAATGCACTTACCCAAGCGGTATCGGGCGCGTTATCTTCGGAAACGTAGCTCACGACAATATCATGTTGATAATTAGGAAGATAGGGTGACATCATTTTTTGACTCAGAGTAGAGGTTAAGTTCGGTTGGGCAGTTTGATGAGATAGGGGAATGGTGGGCAACATAAACACGTTACCCACCCTACAAGAAAAAAAATCAGGGGAATGGTGGGCAACAAAAACACGTTACCCACCCTACAGGAAATATTAATGCTGTTTAAGCCATTCCTTTGCTAGGCGATCAACTTCAAAGCGTTCCTTGATGGAGAATTGTTCGCTTATTTCATCACGTTTCACTATGGCGAGTTGATAACCGAGTTTCGCAGAGAAGGCATAAAACATCAGGGCTTTCTTTTTATCTGCTGTCACCCCTTTACCGGTTTCATGGCGTAAGCCAAGTTGATGATAGGCTTCTGGAATCTCTTTTAGCCCAGCTTCTGTCAACTCGGCTATAGACAACTGATTCAACATTTGATTGAGTTCAGCGATAGCCCCTTCATGTTTCTGTTTTGCCGCCTGTGACAATAAGGCCATTGAGGAATAAACTGATTTGGCTACCCCTTCACCTTTGGCATACATTTGTCCCAGTTGATATTGGGCTTCTGTCAAGCCTTGATCGGCCGCCTTTTTATACCAGTTCGCAGCTTGCTTAGGCGTTTTCTTAACCCCTTTACCTTGATGGTACATTTGGGCAATATTGTATTGTGAGTACATATCGCCTTGTTCTGCCGCTTTTTGATACCACTGTGCCGCTTGTGTGAAATCCTGCTTAACCCCTTCACCTTGATAGTAGATCAAAGCTAAGAAACTTTGCGCCCCAACATCGCCCTTTTCAGCGGTTTTGTGAACCCATTTAAGCAGTTGGACAAAATCCTTCGTCCCTCGCCCATCGCGATACACAAGCCAGAGATGGTATTGTGCTTGAACCCATCCTTGTGATGCGGCTTTTCCCAGCCAGTGTTCAACTTGAGCCATATCATGGGAAACGCCTTGCCCATAAAGATATAGCATCCCTAAATTAAACTGCGCTTTAGCCAATCCTTGATCGGCCGCTTTTTGAATCCATTTAACGGCTTCAGCCAAATCGAGATGAACACCTTTACCATCACGGTACATGACACCCAACTGATTTTGGGCAGGTGCATGATTTTGATCGGCCGCTTTGCGGTACCACGACACGGCCGTGATAAAGTTTTGATAAACGCCTTGATCCCGATCATACATCTGTCCCAAGTAATACTGGGCTTCTGCTGAACCCAGTTCAGCGGCTTTGTCATAACACTGTTTAGCCTGCTTAAAGTCTTTTTGAGCGTATGCATCCAAACAGGGTTTTAAGACTGGTTGAGCTTCACCCGCTTTGATAGGTGATGATGCGATAACACAGCCACACATTAATCCTAATGAAAACAATTTGTTAGTCTTTAAGTTCAAGTTCATCATGACTCCTTTTTTGATTTATGGTGGGCAACCACGTTACCCACCCGACAGGGATTAATTAATAACTGATTTATGGTGGGCAACCACGTTACCCACCCTACGTTTAATTATAATGGTGGGCAACAAAAAGACGTTACCCACCC
>Ga0164315_10003454_pt1 | contig 12260 bp, 9 predicted proteins | sample GuaBasSedimGuay6_FD_113737 | JGI IMG/M metagenome (GOLD analysis project Ga0164315, IMG submission 113737) | Subseafloor sediment microbial communities from Guaymas Basin, Gulf of California, Mexico - Guay6, Core 4569-2, 0-3 cm | ecosystem: Environmental > Aquatic > Marine > Hydrothermal vents >... | reverse complement strand
CTGAATATGCAAAATCTTATAAGCAAGCTGCTGAAGATTCTGATATTCTTGAGATGGCAGAAGAAGGCATGGAAGATTATTTGAAACAGCTGGACGAATGAAACAGTGTGAAATCTGGTATGCTGATCTAAACCCGGCAAAAGGAAGTGAGCAGAAAGGGAACCGGCCTGTTGTGATTGTTAGCGGAAACACCCTGAATAAATATCTGAAGGTTGTTATTGCATGCCCGTTAACAGCTAAAATAAAAGGCTATAAAGGAAATCTTATTCTTAATCCTGATGACCAAAATGGCCTGACTAAAAAATCAGAAGTATTAACTTTTCATATTCGATCAATATCAAAACACCGCCTGGTTAAAAAAATTGGCATTATTTCAGAAAGCCGATTAATGGAGCTAAAACAGACACTTGATGATATTATGAGGTACTAATTCAGAGTTTAATAAATAGCAGATTCTTCTCTTTGTGAGTCATACGGACACTTCGTTCAGAATGGCACAGAATATACTTTAGCTTGAAGTTTGGAAAATATACAAATAAAAAAAGCAGTCAGAAAAGACTGCTTTTAATTTATAATTAGTTTATGTTTTAAGCCTCTGCTTTAGGTCCTCCAAAATTAAGCGGTAATGTTTCAGCTTCTGGAACTTTTATCTCTCCATGCAAACGCTCAAACTTCACAATATTATCCTGCAAAGCTTTATAAAGCCTTTTGGCATGTTGAGGTGTTAGTATTATCCTTGACTTTACCTTTGCCTTTGGAGCACCTGGCATCATCTTAATAAAATCTACAATAAACTCAGATTGTGAATGTGTAATGATTGCAAGGTTTGAATAAATCCCTTCAGCCATTTCATCAGTCAATTCGATATTGATCTGCTTTTTTTGATTTTCTTCAGCCATTTTATTGTAATTTTAAAATTAGTCTTCTTTAGATGCCATTAAAGCTTCATATTCCTCTTTGGAACCAATGATTAAGTTTTCATAGTCTCTCAATCCTGTACCTGCAGGAATTAAATGTCCTACAATTACGTTTTCTTTCAGTCCATTCAAACTATCCGACTTGGCATTGATAGATGCTTGCGTAAGTACTTTGGTTGTTTCCTGGAAAGATGCAGCAGAAATAAAACTACTGGTCTGCAACGATGCCTTAGTAATACCTTGTAAAACCTGGCGTGCAGTTGAAGGCTTGGCATCACGCGATTCGATCAGCACTTTATCTTTCCGTTTCAATTGTGAATTTTCTTCCCTTAACTTACGTGCACTTACAATCATACCTTTACGGTATAACTGTGAATCTCCACTATCCACAATTACTTTTTTACCAAATATCTCATCATTTTCATCCTGGAAATCAAGTTTGTTTACAAGTTCTCCTTCAAGGAATTTAGTATCCCCCGGATCAGCTACTTCAACCTTACGCATCATCTGACGAACAATTGTTTCAAAATGTTTGTCATTGATCTTCACTCCCTGCAAACGATATACTTCCTGAATTTCATTTACAATGTATTCCTGAACTTTCATTGGCCCTTTAATGGCAAGGATATCTGCTGGTGTCATAGCACCTTCTGAAAGTGGGGTGCCCGCTTTTACGTAGTCATTCTCCTGTGCAAGAATTTGTTTTGAAGTTGCAATCAGGTATTTCTTTTCTTCACCAGTTTTAGAAGTAATAATTACTTCACGATTTCCACGTTTTAGTTTTTTACCGAATGAAACAACACCATCGATTTCGGATACTTTTGCAGGATCTGAAGGGTTACGTGCTTCAAACAGTTCAGTAACACGTGGCAGGCCACCGGTGATATCTCCAGATTTACCAATTGCACGTGGAATCTTTACAAGAATATCACCAGCCTTGATTTTATCTCCTTCGTTTACAATAATATGAGATCCAACCGGGATATCATACGATTTGATTTCTTCATTCTTGTTGTTCATGATTTTGATTGAAGGGTTCTTCGCCTTCTGGCGAGACTCAACGATCACTTTATCATGATAGCCAGTTTGTTCATCAGATTCGATACGGAAGGTTACACCTTCAATGATATTTTCGAATTTAATTTTTCCACCAAGTTCGGAAAGAATAATTGCATTGTATGGATCCCATTCTGCAATATTAGCTCCCTTTTTAATTTTGGTTTTATTTTTAAAGTATAATTTGGCTCCGTAAGGAATGTTGTTCGACATCAATACGATTCCAGTATTTTTATCAATAATCCGCATTTCTGCCGAGCGTCCAATAACGATTTGATATGTCTTTCCTTCTGAATCTGAGTACTCAACTGATCTGAGCTCATCAATTTCGATAGTACCATCGTATTTTGCTTCTATTTTCGAACTAATTGCAATGTTAGAAGCAGTACCACCCACGTGGAATGTCCTCAATGTCAACTGCGTTCCTGGTTCACCAATTGATTGTGCCGCAATAACACCTACAGCTTCACCTCGCTGAACCATCCGGCCTGTTGCCAGGTTTCTTCCGTAACACTTGGAACAAACACCTCTTTTAGCTTCACAGGTTAATACCGACCTGATTTCAACTTCTTCGATTGGTGAAGCTTCAATTGTTTTACAAATTTCTTCAGTTAATTCTTCACCAGCTGAGATAATTAATTCTCCTGAATTCGGGTGAAAAATATCATGAAGTGTTGTTCTGCCTAAAGTTCTGTCGTACAATGTTTCAACAACCTCTTCATTCTTTTTCAACGAAGTAGTTCTCAATCCCCTTAAAGTTCCACAGTCTTTTACTGTAATAACCACATCTTGCGAAACATCAACCAGACGACGTGTAAGGTAACCAGCATCGGCTGTTTTTAGGGCAGTATCGGCCAAACCTTTACGCGCACCGTGAGTAGAAATAAAGTACTCAAGAACGGATAATCCTTCTTTAAAGTTTGAAAGAATAGGGTTCTCAATAATTTCGCCCCCGGTTGCACCTGATTTTTGTGGTTTTGCCATCAATCCCCTCATTCCTGATAACTGACGAATCTGCTCCTTAGAACCCCTTGCGCCAGAATCAAGCATCATAAATATAGGATTAAATCCTTGATTGTCGGTTGTTAATGTTTTCATGAGGGTTTGAGTCAACTTTGAGTTGGTATGTGTCCAAATATCAATAATTTGGTTATACCGCTCATTATTGGTAATGAATCCCATATTATAGTTATTCCTTACTTCCTCAACCTCATCATTGGCTTCTTTAATCATCTCTTCTTTAACTTCAGGAATAACTATGTCTCCAAGGTTAAATGAAAGACCTCCTTCAAACGCCCTGGTAAATCCTAACTGCTTAATATCATCAAGGAACATAGCAGTTCTGGCAGTACCAGTTAGTTTTAAAATATCACCAATGATATCTCTCAATGCTTTTTTTGTCATCAGCTCATTGAGATAACCAATTTCTTCGGGAACTACCTGATTAAATAATATCCTTCCAACTGTAGTTTCAATGATCCTTTCAACATGCTCGCCATCTACAACGTCTTTTACTTTACATTTAATAATGGCATGAAGATCAACCTGCTTCTCATTAAAAGCAATAATCACCTCTTCAGGTCCATAAAATGTAAATCCATCACCTTTTACAGGTACTTCTGGAGTCGTCATCCTTGCTTTGGTCATATAATATAACCCCAAAACCATATCCTGAGAAGGAACTGTAATTGGTGCTCCGTTAGCAGGGTTTAAAATATTATGAGATGCAAGCATCAGCATTTGGGCTTCCAAAACAGCAGCATTACCTAATGGTACATGAACAGCCATCTGGTCACCATCAAAGTCAGCGTTGAATGCTGTACATACCAATGGGTGTAACTGAATGGCTTTGCCTTCAACCAGTTTTGGCTGGAAAGCCTGGATACCTAACCTGTGCAAAGTAGGGGCACGGTTGAGCATAATAGGATGACCCTTCAATATGTTTTCAAGAATATCCCAAACCACGGGATCTTTTCTGTCAACTATTTTTTTGGCAGACTTTACCGTTTTAACAATTCCTCTTTCGAGCATTTTGCGGATAATAAAAGGCTTGAACAATTCAGATGCCATGTCTTTTGGAATTCCGCACTCGTTGAGTTTTAATTCAGGGCCAACAACAATAACCGATCTTCCAGAATAGTCAACACGTTTTCCCAATAAGTTCTGACGAAAACGTCCTTGCTTTCCTTTTAAACTATCACTCAGTGATTTTAAAGGCCTGTTTGATTCGGTTTTAACAGCATTGGACTTTCTTGAATTATCAAATAATGAATCAACAGCTTCCTGAAGCATACGTTTTTCATTACGCATGATGACGTCAGGTGCTTTGATCTCAATTAAACGCTTTAGCCTGTTATTCCTAATAATAACCCTTCTGTACAAGTCATTCAAATCTGATGTTGCAAACCTTCCACCATCAAGTGGTACCAAAGGCCTTAGTTCTGGTGGAATTACCGGAACTACTTTTACAATCATCCATTCTGGCTTGTTCTCGATACGGGTTTGTCCATCCCTGAATGCTTCAAATACCTGAAGTCTTTTTAAAGCTTCCTGCTTTCTTTGCTGTGAGGTTTCAGTATCAGCTTTGTGACGTAAATTAAATGATTGCTGATCCAGATCAAGACGAGCTAACAAATCGTGAATAGCTTCCGCACCCATCTTTGCAATAAATTTTTGTGGGTCGGTATCATCCAGGTACTGATTGTCAGCAGGAATAGTCTCTAAAATGTCAAAATATTCTTCTTCAGTAAGGAAGTCTAAATAATTGATTCCATCTGCTTCCTTAATTCCAGGATTTATAACCACATATCTTTCGTAATAGATAATGGTATCAAGTTTTTTAGTTTGCAAGCCAAGTAACGCACCAATTTTGTTGGGCAACGACCTGAAAAACCAAATATGAGCTACAGGAACAACCAGTTGGATATGTCCCATTCTTTCCCTTCTAACTTTTTTCTCAGTTACCTCAACACCACAACGGTCACAAACAATCCCTTTATATCTTATTCGTTTATATTTGCCACAATGGCATTCCCAATCTTTAACAGGACCAAAAATCCGTTCACAAAATAATCCGTCTCGTTCTGGTTTATAGGTCCGGTAATTAATGGTTTCAGGTTTTGTAACCTCTCCATACGACCTCTCCAGGATCATTTCAGGAGATGCTAAACTAATGGTGATTTTTGAAAACTCACTGGGAATTTTTTCCTCTTTTCTGAATGCCATATTTTATATTTGTTATTATCGTTAAATAGAAAATTAAATAAAATCAGGAGAATAATTACTTATCGAAAGTAATGTTCAATCCCAATCCTCTCAATTCGTGAACCAGTACATTGAATGATTCAGGAATATTAGGTTTCGGCATGTTTTCACCTTTAACTATGGTTTCATAAGCTTTTGCCCTACCAATCACATCATCCGACTTAACGGTTAATATTTCCTGTAAAACATTGGCTGCACCAAAAGCTTCAAGTGCCCATACTTCCATCTCACCAAATCGTTGTCCACCAAACTGGGCTTTACCACCTAATGGTTGCTGTGTAATCAATGAATATGGTCCAATTGAACGTGCATGCATCTTATCATCAACCATGTGATGAAGTTTAAGCATGTAAATATATCCAACTGTTGCAGGCTGATCAAAACGTTCGCCTGTTCCTCCATCATATAGATAAACCATACCATCATTTGGCAGGTTAGCCTGCTTCATATAATCGTTAATCTGATCTGAAGTTGCTCCGTCAAAAATTGGTGAAGCAAACTTCAATCCCAATTCCTTTCCAGCCCATCCTAAAATGGTTTCGTAAATCTGGCCCAGGTTCATTCGGGAAGGTACACCCAATGGATTCAATACGATATCAACTGGAGTTCCATCTTCAAGGAATGGCATATCCTCTTCACGTACAATCTTCGCAACAATACCTTTGTTACCATGACGTCCAGCCATTTTATCACCAACAGTAAGTTTACGTTTTTTTGCAACATAAACTTTAGCCATCTTAACAATACCATTTGGTAAATCATCACCTACACTAGCAACAAACTTCTTCCTATTGTATATACCAAGTATTTCTTTATACTTAATGGTGTAGTTGTTGATCAGATCTTTGACCATTTCATTTTTGACCTTATCTGTAGTCCATTTGCTTGGATTAACATTTAGATAATCAATGCCACTAAGCAGCTTTTGTGTAAACTTAGCTTTTTTAGGAACAACTTCTTCTTTGAATTTATTGAAAACCCCCTGAGAAGTTTTACCGCTAACTATAACAGTCAGTTTATCTACTAATTTGTTTTTCAGTTGAGCTGAACTGTCGAGGTATTCTTTGTCCAAATCAAAAATAATCTCCTTCTCTTTTGATTTGGCTTTACGGTCTTTAATTACCCGTGAGAATAATTTTTTATCAATTACTACACCTTTCATCGAAGGAGGTGCTTTAAGCGATGCATCCTTCACATCTCCGGCTTTATCACCAAAGATGGCACGTAGTAATTTTTCTTCAGGAGTTGGATCTGATTCACCTTTAGGGGTAATCTTTCCAATTAATATATCTCCTTCTTTTACTTCAGCACCAATCCTGATAATTCCATTTTCATCAAGATCTTTGGTAGCTTCTGAACTAATATTGGGAATATCAGCAGTCAGTTCTTCAATTCCTCGTTTCGTATCCCTTACTTCCAGTGTAAACTCTTCAATATGCACCGAAGTAAAAATATCTTCTTTTACAACACGCTCTGAGATTACAATAGCATCCTCAAAGTTGTACCCTTTCCAGGGCATAAAGGCAACCATCAAGTTTCTTCCTAAAGCAACTTCACCATTTTGAGTGGCATAGCCTTCACACAAAACCTGACCTTTTTTTACTTTATCTCCCTTGCGAACAATTGGACGAAGGTTAATAGAAGTATTCTGGTTGGTTCGTTTAAATTTGATAAGTGGATATGTTTTCTCATCATCTTCAAAACTTACCAATTTTTCTTCCTCATGTCGTGAATACCTGATTTTAATCGAATTAGCGTCAACATATTCAACAACACCATCGCCTTCAGCATTAATCAATACTCTTGAATCCCTGGCTACAAATCCTTCAATCCCGGTTCCAACAATTGGACTTTCAGAATTTAAAAGAGGTACAGCCTGGCGCATCATGTTTGATCCCATCAAAGCCCTGTTCGCATCATCATGCTCCAGAAAAGGAATCAATGAAGATGCAATGGATGCAATCTGGTTAGGAGCAATATCAATCAAGTCAACTTCTTCTTTTGGTGTAATAGGATAATCGGCGTGATATCTAACTTTTACACGGTCATTGGCAAAAGATCCATCATCATTCAGGATGGTATTGGCCTGTGCAATAATTTTATCTTCTTCTTCTTCAGCACTAAGATATATTGGAGCCTCACTTAAATCAACATTACCTTCTCTAACTTTTTTATAAGGTGTTTCAATGAAACCAAGTTTATTAATGGTTGCATAAACACAAAGAGAAGAAATCAACCCGATATTCGGGCCTTCAGGTGTTTCGATAGTACATAAACGACCATAATGTGTATAATGAACGTCACGTACCTCAAATCCTGCTCTCTCACGAGATAAACCACCTGGTCCTAATGCAGAAATCCTACGTTTGTGCGTAATTTCAGAAAGAGGGTTGGTTTGATCCATAAACTGAGACAATTGATTTGTCCCAAAGAATGAATTAATTACAGATGATAATGTTTTAGCATTGATCAAATCCGTTGGAGTAAACACTTCATTATCCCTTACATTCATTCTTTCACGGATAGTTCTGGCCATACGTGCAAGACCAACACCAAATTGGGCATACAATTGTTCACCAACAGTTCTTACACGACGATTACTCAAATGGTCAATATCATCAACATCAGTTTTCGAGTTTACCAACTCAATCAGATATTTAATGATAACAATGATATCTTCTTTTGTAAGAACCTTGACTTCAGGATCAACATTTAATCCTAATTTTTTATTGATTCTATACCTTCCTACATCTCCAAGATCGTATCGTTTATCTGAAAAGAATAACTTATCAATAATACCTCTGGCTGTTTCTTCATCAGGAGGTTCAGCATTACGCAATTGCCTGTAAATAAACTCAACAGCTTCTTTTTCTGAGTTTGCAGTATCTTTTTGAAGGGTATTGAAAATAATTGAGAAGTCAGTTGCTGTTGTCTCATCTCTGTGTAATAAAATAGTTTTTACACCAGAATCAATAATTTCTTCAATATGTTGACTTTCTAAAATTGTTTCCCTGTCAATAATGACTTCGGTTCTTTCGATTGATACAACTTCGCCAGTATCCTCATCCACAAAATCTTCAATCCAGGCCCGTACAACCCTGGCTGCCAATCTTCTTCCCATAACACGTTTTAAACCACTCTTGCTAACCTTAACCTCATCGGCCAGGTTGAAAATCTCAAGAATGTCGCGGTCACTTTCATAACCGATTGCCCTTAACAGTGTGGTTACGGGTAATTTTTTCTTACGGTCGATGTATGCATACATCACATTGTTAATGTCCGTGGTAAATTCCATCCAGGAACCTTTGAAAGGTATTATCCTTGCAGAATACAAGGTTGTTCCATTGGCATGTTTATGCTGTCCGAAAAAAACACCAGGAGAACGATGTAATTGAGATACGACAACTCTTTCAGCTCCATTGACAATAAAAGTTCCTTTTGGGCTCATGTAAGGGATCATACCTAAATACACGTCCTGAATAATTGTCTCAAAATCCTCATGTTCAGGATCTGTACAATATAACTTTAATTTGGCTTTTAGGGGAACACTGTAAGTAAGCCCTCTTTCAATACATTCATCAATAGAATATCTTGGAGGATCAACAAAATAGTCGAGAAACTCTAATACAAAGTTGTTTCTTGCATCGGTAATGGGGAAATTTTCACTAAATACTTTATAGAGTCCCTCTTCAAATCGATTTTCAGGATTTGTTTCCAACTGGAAAAAGTCCTGGAATGATTTAACCTGTATATCAAGAAAATCCGGATATTTGAATTTAATTTTTGTTGAACTGAAATCTATGCGGTTAAATTCGTTGGTAGTAGCCAAGGTTTGAGATTTTTAGGGTTATTAAATAATAAAAAAATAAAGAACATATAAATATGGAAATAGACCACCTTTCATTATTAGAAGAAAGGCAGCCTAATTCCTGCATTACAATTTAGTCCCTATTTAACTTCAACCTCTGCTCCAGCCTCTTCCAATTGCTTTTGTAATGCTTCAGCTTCATCTTTAGTTACACCTTCTTTAATTGCTTTAGGTGATGCGTCAACTAATTCTTTAGCTTCTTTTAATCCTAAACTTGTCAATTCTTTAACTAACTTAACTACAGCTAATTTAGATTGACCAGCAGCTTTTAATATTACATCAAATGCTGTTTGTTCTTCTTCTGCACCATCGCCTGCACCTGCTGCAGGACCGGCAACTGCTACTGCGGCAGCAGCGGGTTCAATTCCGTACTCATCTTTTAATATTTGCGCTAATTCGTTAACTTCTTTAACAGTTAAGTTTACCAATTGTTCTGCAAATTCTTTTAACTCAGCCATTTTATCCTAATTTTTTATTTTATTTAAAATCAATTCTTTATTATAATTATTCTGCTTTTTCTGCTAATGTTGTTAGTATTCCTGTAAGTGTTTGACCACCTGACTGTAATCCTGAAATAACATTTTTAGCTGGTGATTGCAGTAATGCAATCACATCTGCTATAAGTTCGTTTTTAGACTTAATATTAACCAGGGTCTCAAGTTGATCATCACCAAGGTATGATACTTCCTCTACAAATGCACCTTTTAAAGCAGGCCTATCAGCTTTTTTCCTGAAATCTTTAATCAGTTTTGCCGGGGCATTACCTGCTTCGGAAAACATTAAAGATGTAGGTCCTACTAATGCTTCATAGAGTTCTTCGAGGTCTTTCTCTGAATTTTCCATTGCTCTCTTGAGCAAAGTGTTTTTTACAACCACCAACTTAATGTCTTGCTTAAAACAAAGCCTTCTTAAATTACTGGTAGCTTCTGCATTTAATTCAGAAGTATCAGCAAGATAGATAGTATTGTTACTATTTAATTGCTCTGTTATAGCGTCAACTAGTTGATTTTTTTCCTCTTTTCTCATTGCAAAATTATTTTACCTTTTAATCTGTTATATTTATACTGTAACTGATTTAGGTTCAATTTGAACACCAGGACTCATTGTGCTTGACATGTATATACTTTTAATGTATGTACCTTTTGCTGCAGCTGGTTTAAGTTTAACAATCATATTAATCAATTCATTCGCATTTTCAGCAATTTTGTCAGCATCAAATGATACTTTCGCAACTGATGCATGAATGATTCCCGATTTGTCAACTTTAAAATCAATTTTACCAGCTTTAACTTCCTGAACTGCCTTTCCAACATCCATGGTAACTGTACCACTTTTTGGATTTGGCATTAAACCACGTGGACCTAATATTCTTCCCAGTGCACCAACTTTCGCCATTACACTTGGCATCGTAATTACGACATCAATATCAGTCCAACCGCCTTTAATTTTCTGGACGTATTCGTCAAGTCCAACATAATCAGCTCCTGCAGCTTTAGCTTCATCTTCCTTATCTGGCGTACATAACACCAGGGTGCGAACATTTTTTCCTGTTCCATGAGGCAATGCTACTGTTCCGCGAACCATTTGGTTAGCTTTTCTTGGATCAACACCAAGACGAATATTTAAATCGACAGATGCATCAAATTTTGTATAAGTAGTATCTTTTACAATATTTACTGCCTCACTGATGGAATAAGTTTCGCTTTTGTCAAACTTCGCTAAAACTTCTTTCTGTTTTTTAGTTATTTTGGACATTTTACCTTTTTTATAAATAACTTTTCAATTATTAAACTCCTATTCTAATTAATTACTAAAGGGAGCCGCACCTTTAATTTTGATTCCCATACTCCTGGCAGTTCCGGCAACCATTCTCATAGCTGACTCAACTTCAAACGCATTTAAATCAGGCATTTTCCCTTCAGCAATCTCCTTCACTTGATCCCAACTAACTGAGGCAACTTTTTGCCTGTTCGATTCAGGAGATCCTTTTTTAATTTTTGCAGCTTGTAACAATTGTACAGCTACAGGCGGAGTTTTAATAATAAAATCAAAGGATTTGTCTTTGTATACAGTAATTATTACCGGTAGAACTTGTCCGGCTTTTTCCTGTGTACGAGCGTTGAACTGCTTGCAGAATTCCATTATGTTCACACCTTTTGCACCCAATGCAGGTCCAACTGGTGGAGATGGGTTTGCAGCACCTCCTCTGATTTGTAATTTGATTAATCCACTTACTTCTTTAGCCATTTTCTAATCTTAATTTAAATAAATCACTTGCTTGCGTAACAGCCTCATTTTTAAGATTACTCTTTTTCAACTTGCATAAAACCAAGTTCAAGTGGTGTTTTCCTGCCAAAAATCTTAACCATCACTTTTAGCTTCTTCTTCTCTTCATTAATCTCCTCAATAATTCCGCTAAAACTGTTAAATGGCCCATCAATGACAGTCACTGATTCTCCAACAATGAAAGGAACGTTTACTTCTTCACCCTGTTCAGCCAATTCATCTACTTTACCTAAAATCCTATTGACTTCAGATTGCCGCATTGGAATTGGTTCTCCTTTGGTTCCTAAAAATCCTATAACATTAGGTACATTTTTAATGATATGCGGAACTTCTCCAACTAACGTTGCTTCAATAAGAACGTAACCCGGATAAAGATTTCTCTCTTTGCTAATCTTTTTGCCGTTTCTTACCTGGTAAACTTTTTCAAAAGGAATTAAAATCTTTGAAATATAGTCTTCCAGGTTGAGTCGGCTGATTTCGCTTTCGAGGTATATCTTTACCTTTTTTTCGCTCCCACTAATAGCTCTAACTACATACCACTTTTTAACTTGTTCACTCATCCTATTAGGATATAAAAATATTTAATTGTCAGATAAACACTGATAAACAACGCTTCACTAAAAATTCTTATAGAATAATTGTAACAAACTCTGGAAAGAAAAATCCATTAAATAAACAATAAACGCGATGATGAGGGAAGCAATTGACACAACGATCGCACTGTTTTGAAGTTCGCTCCATGTTGGCCAGGAAACTTTATGAACTAATTCGTCATAACTTTCCTTGACGTATCCTTGAATATTTATTTTTGCCATTGATTATCTGTATTTTGCACGGGTGGTAGGACTCGAACCCACGACTCCTGGTTT
>Ga0164315_10003453_pt1 | contig 12261 bp, 11 predicted proteins | sample GuaBasSedimGuay6_FD_113737 | JGI IMG/M metagenome (GOLD analysis project Ga0164315, IMG submission 113737) | Subseafloor sediment microbial communities from Guaymas Basin, Gulf of California, Mexico - Guay6, Core 4569-2, 0-3 cm | ecosystem: Environmental > Aquatic > Marine > Hydrothermal vents... | reverse complement strand
TTCAGTCGGTTGATGGTCACGATCCACAAGCGATAACTGACGCTATTAATGCGGCAAAGACTGTCGGTGATAAGCCTTCAATTATTGCTTGTAAAACTATTATCGGTAAGGGTAGCCCCAATAAGCAAAATACCTCCGGAGTACATGGCTCGCCACTAGGTGCAGATGAAATAAAATTGGCAAAGGAGACTTTAGGTATTCCTGCCGATCAGGATTTTTATGAGCCGCAAGATGTTCTTGATTTCTTTGGAAAGGCAGTAGCCGAAGGTGCAGATGCCCAAGCAAATTGGAATAACCTTTTTGCTGATTATAAAGCAAAGTATCCTGAAAAGGCTGAAGAGTTTTTATCGCTGGATAACGTAGATGTTGATAAACTTGACATCGAATTATTCGAAGAAGGCGATTCAAAAGCAACCAGATCAGCCAGCGGAGCAGTTCTTAATCAAATAGCTCAGCAAATACCGGCATTAGTTGGTGGTTCGGCTGATTTAACACCGTCAAATAATACATTCCCTAAATCTGAGGTTGCCTTTAGTCCGGATAATTTAAGCGGACGATATATTCATTACGGTATCCGCGAACATGGTATGGGATCGATAATGAATGGCATGACTCTACATGGAGGAGTGATCCCATATTCGGGAACATTCTTTGTGTTTACCGATTACATGCGTCCGGCAATGCGTATGGCAGCACTCATGGGTATCAGAGTAATTTATGTTCTTACCCACGATTCAATAGGATTAGGAGAGGATGGCCCTACACATCAGCCGATAGCTCATCTTGCATCGCTAAGGGCTATGCCAAATATTGTTGTTTTCAGACCTGCGGATGCAAATGAGACCATCATTGGCTGGAAAGAGGCTATAAAAAGAACAAATGGACCATCTTGCTTGGTGCTTACACGCCAGAATTTACCTGTATTAGCCGGCTCTGATGTTGCAAATGCCAGCAAAGGAGGCTATGTACTTGCCGATGATGATAATTTTGAAGCAATTATCATTGCTACTGGCTCAGAAGTCGAAATTGCCTTGGATGCCAAGAAGCAATTGAATGAGCAGGATAAAAAAATAAGAGTAGTTTCAATGCCTAGTACTGAGCTGTTTGACGAACAGCCTGATGATTATAGGGAGTCAGTTTTACCTGCATCTTGTGAGGCTAGAGTCTCGATAGAAGCTGGGTCTACGCAAAGCTGGTATAAGTATGTTGGCTTAAAAGGTAAAGCAATAGGTATTGACAGATTTGGCGCTTCGGCACCTTATAAGGTTATCTATGAGAAACTGGGCATTACTACAGAGAATCTTGTAAATAGTGTTAATGAATTAACGAGTTAGAAATTAGAAAAATTAAGGGCTAAAGCCTCTTCGAGATGGTCTTAGTAAGGTTGTCAATTGCACCGGTCTTTAGGCCGGTGACCAATTAGATAATACAATTTTGGCTTTAGCCATTAATTCTCTGTTTGAAAACTTATATGCTATTGGGGAGCAGTTTATTAACCCATTGCCTTAGTAAACAGTTCTTTCATCTCCTTATAAGGATAGGCCCCTCTAATAAGATTGTTATTTATAATGAAGGATGGAACAGAATTTATTCCCAAGCGGATTGCTTCATTCCTGGAATTGGCAACAATATCCTCAGCTTCAGGACTCTCAATGAAAGCTCTTGTTTTTTCTCTGTCTAAACCGATCTCTGTGGCAATGTCAAGTAGAACATCGATATTGCCAATGTTCCTGTCATCTTCAAGATATGCCTTGAAAATTGCTTGATGAAAGGCTTCGAATTTCCCTTGCTGTTTGGCATACTCATTTACTTTTAAGCTATTTCTTGAATTGTAAAGAGAACGCGTCCTTATAGTAAGCTCCACGTCTTTACCATATTCAGTTACATTGGTTACTAATGCATCTCCCTGACCGCCAAAGTAGGATTCATAGCTCATGCCATCACTACTAACTTCAGGGTGAAGCTCAAATGGGCGCCATTCAACTTCAAAATCCATTTCTTGCTGTAACTTTTCTATCCTTCTGGCACCAATGGTACAAAATGGACAAACATTATCAGAATAAGCGATTATCTTGGTTTTCATAGTTTTTGAAAGTTCATAACCTGAATTTAACATATGGAATATTTTACAGAAAGCAAAATAGTAGGTGAGGTTTTAAAAATAAAGACTGAAGTTATAATGGATTATTACAAAGGGTTTATTTTTAAAAGATTGACTGCTAGATGCTTTCCCAAAGGGCTTTAGGTCCCGATAGCTATCGGGATCCCTATTCTTCCTCTCCGCCAGCTGTCGGATGAATTAACCCGTTAGTCCTGCGAAAATCTGAGTTGTATATGAAAGTCTCGCTTAAAGCTGTAAGTATTCCATATGCTGAACTCAGGTTAATACATTAACAATTAACAACCAAAAAAGAGTTCCATTGACCAACTATTACGTAATCGGTAATAATGCTTTTAGCTGCCTTAGCTATCTTGGTTTCAAATTTAAATCCTTATGAAATCAGCAAACTTTTTCAGTCAGTTTTGGTCAATGGCCATTACTTTAACTCTTGTATCAGGCAGCTTATTCGCCCAAATTATTCCCGATAGCCTTCTTGCGGAATTTAAATACCGCAATGTTGGTCCAACCCGTGGTGGTAGGGCAACAACGGTAACGGGTGTTGCCTCCGAGCCGGGCACATTTTATATGGGTGCTTCTGGTGGTGGTGTATGGAAAACAACCGATTATGGAATTAAGTGGAAGAATGTTTCTGACGGGTTCTTCGCTTCTCCATCAATTGGTGCTATGCGAGTTGACCCAAAGAATAATAAGGTAATTTATGTAGGTACGGGATCGGATGGTTTGAGGTCAAATGTTATAACCGGTAAAGGAGTGTATAAATCTACTGATGCCGGTAAAACATGGAAATTCTCAGGTCTAAAGGAAGTAGGCCAAATTGGCGCAGTTGAAATTCATCCGGATAATAATGATATTATTTTTGTAGCAGCTATAGGTCAGGCTTTCCAGCCTAATAAAGAACGTGGTGTTTATCGCTCGAAAGATGGAGGCGAAAACTGGCAGCAGGTACTGTATTTGTCTGATACCATAGGTGCTGTTGACCTTGAATTTGCACCGGATAATCCAAAAACTGTTTATGCCACCATGTGGCGAGCAGAACGCAAGCCATGGACCATCATTAGTGGCGGACATCAGGCAGGTGGAATCTATAAATCTACCGATGGCGGTGATAATTGGACGAAACTAATTAACGGTTTACCACAAGGGTTAATTGGCAAGATTGATTTAGCGGTATCTCCGGCTGATCCGGATAAACTCTATGCACTTGTTGAAGCACCCGAAAAGGAGGGAGGCTTATACGTCTCGAATGATAGAGGGGAGAATTTTACCCAAATTTCTGATAATAAAGGATTAGTAAACCGGCCGTTCTATTATTGTAATGTTGATGTGAATCCTCAAAATGCGAATTCTGTCTATGTTATGGCAATGCGCTATTTCCATTCTGTTGATGGCGGTAAAACATGGAAGACACTCAGACCACCGCACGGTGATAACCATGATATGTGGATGAATCCGAATGATAGTTTACTTTTTGTACAGGCTAATGATGGTGGTGCAAATGTTACTACCAATGGAGGTAAAACATGGTCAACACAGTTTAATCAACCTACTACAGAGCTTTACCAGGTTGAGGCAGATGATCAATACCCATATTGGCTATACGCCGGTCAGCAGGATAATTCAACAACATTGGCTATCCCAAGTTTGCCACCCTATGCCGCAATGGCAGGTCCTAATGCATACATATTATCAACCGGTGGTTGTGAAACCGGTCCTGCAGTGCCTAAACCGGGTAATTCTGATATTGTCTATTCAAACTGTAAAGGAAGGTTTGGAGTTTATAACAAGAAAACCGGTCAAGAGAAACAGTATTATATAGGTGCAACAAATATCTATGGACATAATCCGAAGAATTTGAAATATCGTTTCCAAAGAGTAGCACCGATAATGGTATCTAAACATAATCCTGATGCCGTTTATATGGGTTCTCAGTACCTGCATAAAACTATGGATGATGGTGTTACCTGGGAAATAATCTCACCTGATTTAACTGCTTTTGAGGCGGATAAACAAGTGATTTCGGGAGCCCCAATAACCCGTGATATTACAGGAGAAGAATATTACAGCACGCTTTATTCAGTACGTGAATCACCCCTTCAGGAAGGAATAATCTGGACTGGAGCTAACGATGGCCCTGTTTATGTAACCCTTGATGGTGGAAAAAACTGGCAAAATGTCACACCGGATAATATCCCGAAAGGTGGCCGCGTAGATGCAGTTGAACCTTCGCCCCATGATAGAAACAAAGCATATATTGCTGTGCTTCGGTACCAGTTAGGTGATTGGAAGCCATATATTTTGCGCACAAATGACAATGGGAGTTCATGGAAGCTACTTACAACAGGCACCAATGGCATACCTGATGATTATCCTGTTCGGGTTGTTCGTGAGGACCCTCAGCATGAAGGACTACTGTATGCCGGTACCGAATTCGGAATGTTTATTTCGTTTGATGATGGTACTAACTGGCAGGAATTTCAACAAAACTTACCTGTAACGCCCGTAACGGATGTTAAAGTACATAGGGGTGACCTGGTATTATCAACTATGGGCCGAGCATTTTGGATTCTTGATGATTTGAGTTCTGTTGATAATGTTATGCGACCATGGTCGAAGAAAGAAGCCAACCTGTTTAAACCACGAACTACTTATAATTATCGGTATCGCTCAACACCTAAGACTTCGGTGCCTTATTATCCAAACAATGGTGTTATTCTCGATTATTACTTGCCAACAGTTTCTTCTCAGGATATCAGTTTAAAGGTTAAGGATGCAAATGGCAAACATGTACGATCATTAACCAGTGTGAAGCCAAAGGTTCAGAAGAAAGATGATTCTGGAGATGCCATGGGTAGTTTTAGACCACAAGCTAAACCTAAAGCTGACTTGAATAAATCTGCAGGTATGCATAGGTATGTTTGGGATATGAGACATGAAGGCCCATGGGATAAAAGTGCTGCCCGAAGCTTAAAAAATGGTCCAATAGTAGCACCGGGTACCTATACATTTGAGCTAAATATCGATGGTAAAGTAATGACCCAAACGGGTGAGATAAAGGCCGATCCTCGTGTAACAGAAGCTGGTATAACACAGAAGCAGCTGGAGGCTCAGGTTACATTATCGTTGCAAATGGTTGATTTGATTAGTGAAGCGAAGAAATTAACCAATGATCTTGATTTAAAAATGAAGCCTCTGAAAACTAAACTGGATAAAAAGGCAAGTAAGAAACCGCAGTCAAAATATGATGGTTATGGTAAAGTTTATTATCAGTTGGTTACTCCGGAAGGGATTTATATGCGACCAATGTTTAACGACCAGCTCAATTATCTGGCAAGGATGATTAACCGAGCCGATCAGCAACCGGGCAAAGATGCCTATGACAGGTATGATGAATTAAAGGCTTTGTTTGCTAAGATTAAGCTAGAAGCTGGTAAATTAAAGTAACACCTTCTTAGATGTTATAAACAACCCCATCAGCGTCTCCGCAGGGACGCTGATGATAAAAAAGCACTATATGGAAGAAAATAAATTTTTTTATTCGCAAAGGGCAATTTTAATAGCTACATTTTTTGGTAGCCCATTGGCTGCAGGAATACTTGTAAGAAAAAATTATATAAATCTAGGTAAAGATAAAGAGGGATTGTATGCGCTTTTGATTGGGATCATTGCGACGATTTTATTATTTATTGGAATCTTCGCAATTCCCGAAGAAATAATGGATAAAATTCCAGATGTAGCAATCCCTTTTATCTACACAGGTATTATTTATCTTATAGTAGAGAGGATTCAAGGGCAAGAATTAAGGATTCACAAGGAAAGTAAGGGCAATTTTTATTCCGCATGGAAAGCAGCAGGTATTGGCGTGATCTCGATGATAGTTTTAATAGCAGGGCTATTTTCGTACCTATATACTACGGAGAAGGAATTGGACCCTGAACAATTTAATGAATATGTTTTCACCTATGAAAACAATGAATATGAAGCATTAGATATTCTTGAAAATTTAGTTGATGATGATGTCCAGGCAATAGAGAAATTGAATAAAGGGTTGACTCTTTGGAGAGAAAATGTACAAATCATTAAAGAATTAAATAGATATGATTTATCCTCTGAGGACATTGCATATCATAACTATCTCATAAAGTATTACAAACTACAAATTGAGAAGTATGAAATTATCATTAAATCTTATTCAGAAGACGGGAATAATTACGAAGCTGATTTAGCAAAATTATTTCTTGAATTTGAGGAGTTAGTTGTTGAATACCAGACCAGTACTACTGGAGAATATTAGGGCAGATACCAATAACTTGAAGTATTTATAAATTTCAAATAATACTAATTGAAAAGGCTCTTCAAAAAAGTGAAGAGCCTTTTGTTATAATTAAGAGTTTTATCCTTCCAAATTAGTTTTGTCCACATCGCTCATGATCACCGGCAATAATGGCATCGAACTGCTCTTGCGTAATAAATTGCGGGGTATAAGTAACGCCAAGACTATCTAATTGAGCATTAAAAGCCCGCATATGATTTCGTGATCCACAATTTAGTGCGTCATAAACAGCAATAATATCAGGATCTGTTGTTTCTACCGTAAACTCATCAAGGTCAAAAATATCTACATCTTCGATTGTTACACCTACCAATAAAGCGTCAATTTCAGATTTACTTCCTAGTTCAATAAGGTCGTTATAGAGTTGTTGTAATGTTTCATTTGAAAATTCTCCTATACCCTCAAATGATGGATCCTCGATATTGTATTTTTCCAACAAGGTCAGCACCTTGTCCATATGCATCTGCTCTGCTTTTGAAATATTATTAAATATTTTGTTATCATACATTTCATACATAGTGATATACACATCGCGAGCAAGTTTTTCTTCTTCGCGCATATATACCAAGCCCAGATTCTCATCTACTGATACAAGGTCAGCTTCAGGCTCAATTGTTTCGGTGTCGCAACCGCTAAAGGATGATAAAAGGAGAGCGGTTATGCTTAATGTTAAAATACTTATTTTCTTCATGATTGTTTTGATTGAAATTTATGTTTGTTAGTATTAACTATCTTTTAATATAGATAGCTTTATTTGGTTTAATGTTTGTTAGACTACGTTTTTAGTAAATGGTTTAATCATGTAAAAAAAAAGTCGGGAACCTAACCCCGACTCTGTGCTACGTCGCTATTAAAACAACATAGTCTAACCTAACCCAAACGCAAATCGATTAATATTTTACATATAAATGACCTTTATTTCTATCGTTTTATTAGAATTTAACTCAAAGCTTGCCTTAGAATACTTTGGTCGATTAGTTGGCCCTATTGACTGATAGTTTGAAAACCCCAAGCCCTCACTTGGCAGAATAAATCCTTTATCAATTTCTCCATTTTCATTTTCATCATGCAATATATTTACCACATATGTTCCTGTAGGCAAATCATTAAAAGTTACAGATGATGAGCCATTAGATATTTTTGCCGTGAGCATTTTATAATACTTTTCATATTGTTTGTCTGGAATGGATCCATCTTTGTTATACAATGCAAATTGTACCACGCCATCTGAATTGCGTGTTTCCTTTACTTTAACAGTTAGTGAGTGGGTCCCGGAATCGACTTTGCATGTAAAAGCTGAAAGGGTTAAAATCAATAATAGTATTGCTATTCTTCTAAACATCATTTCTTTATAATTTAAACATTCTGAATACCTTTATTTTCTATAAACTGGTAAATTAAAACTGGTTTTTGCCTTCCTTTTAAGTCAACCGGTCCCAGGGTAGAATAATTGTCCTTTACCTCTTCGTCTTGCTGATTAAATACCTCTTCTGAAATAAGAAGCTGCGAATTATATTTTCGATTTAATTGCTCTATGCGTGATGCTAAAATCACAACGTTGCCGGTAATGGAATATTGTTTTCTGGCAGAAGAACCAATATTTCCGGTTACAGCTTTGCCATAATGAAGGCCAATCCCCAGTTGCGTATCAGGAACAACTCCCAGATCAATTTTCCTTTTTAATTCATTTATTACTCCTTGAGCTGCCAAGACAGCATTTTTGCTGCTATTTAAGGAAGACAACGGTGCTCCAAATGTTGCCATGAAGCCATCACCTAAAAACTGATTAATAACACCATGATGTGATCGGATGATATCAATTATAAAGCTAAAAAGGGAATTTAAGTAGCTTACAACTTCTTCAGGTTCCTTATTTTCAACAAAAGGAGTAAAGTTACGGATGTCGAGAAACATGACTGTAACATTCTTTCTAACTCCGGTGAGTTCTTTCGGATGTTCAAGAATCTCCTGAACAATTTGCTGTGAAATTTGCTGTCCAAACAAGTCAATAACTTCATTTTTTTCCTCAAGAGTATTAAAAGAAGCAAGCATTTTTGAGTTTATCAGCTTAGCCACAAATCCTGCTGAGATGCCGGCAGTTATCATCATTATACCTTGCCCTAAATACTGGATGGTTGATAAACTAAATTCTGTAGAGGTTTCCGGTGCATTGAAGTAGTCGTAATAAATTGCTATTGCTACAAACGATACCGCTGCTAATAAGCTGGCAAAAACTGAAAGTTTGAAATCCAGGTATAGAGTTGAAAGAATAATCAGGATGAAAAAAGTTAAAACAGCCGGGGAAGATAGAATTACTATTGACCCTGACCGCTCAACGACTACCACCAGTAAAACACTTAGTAAACCAATTTCTGTTAGGGTGGTTATATAAGCTGATAATTTCGAACGGAGATTAAATAGTTTGCTTTTTCGAGACACCAAATAATGGACAAACAGCTCATAAAATATAATAACCAGAGCGTATATAAGAAGAGCATAAATAGCAATGTTGGACTCAAAAATATCAATATATTCTCCTCCGAAAAAAAGATAGACCAGCATTAAGGCGAAGCCAACAAAAGACATCAAGCCAATAAGAATAACCGCCCGTAGACGAGCACTCTTCACCATCTCATGCTTGAAAAGGTCTTCAGACAATTTCTTATGTTGATTTATGGATTGATTCTTCTTCATTGATTGTATAAAGGGATCGGAAAATAAAGAGCCGATCCGCTAGCAAGCGGACACGGCTCTTTGGATCGGCTAACACGTTTGCTAACCTTTTCAACCTAACCTAACCTAATTATTATCTTTTAATTTTGTAATTCAAATCTATTTAACTTCAAAATGGGCGAAAAATTTTGCAATTGATTGAGATAATGCTTCAATATTTTCTTTTGCCGCATCTATATCCTCACCATTCTTGATAACATCAACATTGCCAAGCATTGGACCTAAAAGAATATGCAGCTGGTCATGATCCTTGCCCTTCATACTACATTGGCTAATGATATCCTTATCTATGTTTGCCAGCGCCTCACCCAGTTTATTATAGTCAGCGAGGGTCGGGTCACTAGTATCTTCACCAAAGTTGTAAAGTGTCAATTCCAGTCTTTTCATACCGGTAAATGTTGATTCATCTGAATTCCATTTAGCGCCATCGTTTAAGCTCAGCTTAATTTCTGTTGTTGCTTCATCATGATCAGAAGGGTGTTCGTCAACTTCTGTTTCGGTGTTTGCTTCCGACTTATCATTTTCGTTAGAGCCACCACATGATATTGTTAACACCGTAAAGAGTATTGCCGCAATAGTGTAAGTAATTTTCATTTTTGTCGTTGTTTAGTTTAGAAATTATATTTGATTCTGGTATAGAGCATATCATTATTATCATACTGACCAAACATACCCTCAGTTCCTGTAAATATATTGGTTCCTAGCTCAATACTCACAGCATCGTGGGGGTAATAGAGTCCTCGAATTCGAATCAAAGCATCATTATTATTGAATCCGTAGTACGAAAACCATTCAAGTCGGAGGGTTTCCCTAAATAGCGATTTGCTAATAAGTAAAGTTGCCAAATCATCAACCTCATCAGACTTTATGGTCTCATCATATTCGGAGATTATTCTTTGGATAAACTGGGCACTAAATTTCCAGGTACCGATCGATTTGTCAAGACCAACTACGTAGTTTATATAGTCTTTTTCAACAAGAAAATCTGTAGCTACAGGATTAGTTGTTTGCCAGTTCTTACCAAAGTAATAAGCACCTTCACCTCGAATAACAAAATCGGCAACTTGTGTATTAAAACTTGCACCTACTAATCCTACACGGTGATGCTGGGGTTTAATTAGTAAGCCCGGTGCGTTGGGGTCGGGAGGGGCAATTGGGGTAACATGCATTGTTGGAGCATCTTCCCAGGTATAGGCGCCCATAAGTTGAATATCTGCCCAGGCTTTACTCATACTGTATTTTAAGAATATCTCACTACTCTCGAATGTAAACGGCACACTCTGATTTGAATTATCGAAAGTAGGAGGGGCAGGGAAAGAAATTTTAGGTGCCCATATACTTTCAGCTCCGGGAAAAACAGATGGTGTAAAAGATGGTATCCATACCAATTCAAAACTGTGGTCAAAACTTGGGTAATAATTTATTTTTGCGGCATTAACACCGATTCTTATCTCATTAAAATCGCGCATCAAAAAATCTGTAAGATCAAGTGGTGAGACAATGTCGGTAATAAAAACACCATCAGCTTGACCCCAGACAATTTGTTGCTTACCAAATCGAAAATCAAACTTATCCAGGTATATATCTACATAAGCCTCCCTTAAATTAAACTCATCTTCCTTATTGGGATATTGAAAATAATAGGGGTTGGCATATAAAGCGAATTTATCTGATGACATTCGAAACTCAAGATTCAGCGTATTCTGAATTATACTAAATTCATTCGGTGGCGCCAGTAAAACGCCGGTAAAATTCCTTACAAAGCCATTAATTTCTAGCTTTGGGGAATCTTCAGATTGGGTAAAACCAAGTCTGCTAACCAGTAATATTGCCCCAATTATTATGAATATTTTATTTCTCATTTTTTCCACTTTTATAAGTAAACAATAAAATTATTGTCCACACAACTATTCTAAAAGTCATGGCTTTAACACTATCAACTGCTGCTACCCCTCTAAACATTGTAAGTAATAGAAGGAGAACTGCTGAATGACTTAATATGACTGCCGCATTAGATGTTAAGGCATATTTATGGCGACTCCATATAAGATATGCAACCGCTAATGAAAATACTCCAAGCAAGACATTATATGCAACCAGCCAAGTCATGACATGATAGTCGGGAACATCAATACCTAGCAGCACTCGTATACCTGCAATTACCGACATGGTCCCGATAAAGGCTGCGAGTATGGTGGCTACTATTTTGCTTATATTTTTCATATACTATCTAGTTGCTTTTTATTATTAAAGCCCTTTCATCATGGCTCTCTGGGTGAATTTCTCGTCACCAAGGCCTTTCTCAAGCTGGATATTGGTCAAAGAGATTACAGTCTTATGATCTTTTTGGACATTCACCATTTCTTGAACAATTATTGTCCAATAGCCATTAAGCTTTTGATGGTCAGTTATTGCCAGTGTCTTCAATAAATCCTCATCTTCATCGTAAAAATCAATTTTAAGAGGTATCCACTTGTCTTTGATTACCCAGGCTACGCGCTTAGAATATTGGCCTTCCTCTTTTGGAGAGCTCTCAACAACAAAACATTCTTCACCATTTAGTGTTTCAGTTTTCAATAGTTTGTGCACATCTTTATTTGGGCTGCGTTTTTCCATATCCTCGTAAGTAAAATCAGAACCCATGAAATAGTCGTCTTTACTACCACCGGATATTCTTTTTACTTTCTTAAGAGCCGGAAGATATAACCACTGGTCATCATCACGATCGTCATCATAACTATAGTTTAAGAAAGATGTATTTTTCACATCAGCAGGAGCTTTGAAGAACATTACTTTCTTCTCAACATCTGCATAATCCTTTAAAAACTGGTGTAGATACCTCACGCGCTCTTTCCCTTTTGAATTAATTAAGGTCATAGTCATATCTGATTCACCGTCTTTTGGAGATTCACGGTTATAAACTTTCCAGGCAACTTCGTCAGCTGTCTGAGCTAATATTGATTTTGGAATCAATACGGCAATCATTATTAGAATGATTATGCTTGATTTTAATGTTATTGTTTTCATGATTAATTATTTTATAATTCTCTTTTATGATTATTTTTTCTTGAAATAG
>Ga0164315_10003452_pt1 | contig 12261 bp, 20 predicted proteins | sample GuaBasSedimGuay6_FD_113737 | JGI IMG/M metagenome (GOLD analysis project Ga0164315, IMG submission 113737) | Subseafloor sediment microbial communities from Guaymas Basin, Gulf of California, Mexico - Guay6, Core 4569-2, 0-3 cm | ecosystem: Environmental > Aquatic > Marine > Hydrothermal vents... | reverse complement strand
GAGTAACATTATGTAATGAAGCTCTTGATATTGTTGAACCTTCTAAATCAACAGGTTTCAATATAGCAACTGGTGTAATTCTAGATTTTCCTACTTGCCATTCAATATCTAATACTTCTGTGATAGCTGTTTCTTGCTTAAATTTATATGCAATAAAATAATTTGGGCAATTTGATGTGTATCCAAGCTCTTCTCTAATTTTTAAATCTGATACTTTGATTACTAAACCATCAGTCATGTATGGTTTATTTTTAAATATTTTGTTTCGTTCATATGCTTCAATTCTTGTAATAAGACTTTCAATATTTCCTGTATAGCTTTCTTGATGTTGAGCAAAAGAAAGAAGTTGAAAATTATCTAAATTTTGTTTAATCTCTATTCCGTTTTTTAATACTGTGAATGGTATAAAATGCACTACTCTATTTTTTACAACTTGAGAATCTAAACTTTTAATAGTTCCAGATGTTAGATTTCTAGGATTTTTGAATTTTTTATCTTCTGGTAGAGTTTCATTTATTTTATCAAAGTGTTCTTTAAATATTACTAATTCACCTCTAACTTCGTATTCAGCATTTTCGATGTAACTAGGAACATTAACACACATCTTTACATTATTAGTAATATCATCACCTTGTATTCCATCACCTCTTGTAACAGCTTTTATTAGTTCACCATTCTTATACACGATAGAACAACTTATACCGTCAAATTTATCTTCCAATACAAATAATTTTGTTGGTAATTTACTAGCCCATTGTCTAAGCTCATCAACAGAATAAACATTATTGATTGAACCCATTATAGTTTCATGCTTAACTTTCTGAAAACCATCAGTTAAAACGCTACCTATTTTATTTAATGGTGAATTTGACGAAACATATTCAGGATATTTTTTTGAAAGTTCTTTAAGCTCTTTCATTTGTTTATCAAATTCTTGGTCTGATATTAATGGATTGTCTAATACTCTGTAATGATATTCGTATAAATTAATTTGTGATTCTAATTGTTCTACTACTTGTTTCATTATTTATTTCCTTTGGTTAAAAATATAGGCATTACTATAAAATACATTGGATATGTATTATACAACAATGCTTCGATTTGTATTCCAGAAAAATCTGAATTTGTTTCTGATAAACTTAATTTGAAGCTTTCCACTCTACAATCTATCATTAAATTATAAACCATTTTCAAATATTCAACATCAAAAAATGATGTTGCTTTGCCAGCATGAAGAGCTTGTTCAGCTATGATACTTGAATAAAATACAGAAAATCCTTTTTCTTTCTTAGGTATTAGGCAACATTCTATAGATTTATCATTTTCTTTCTTTCTAATAATCTTTTTATAGTCTGGAAATTTACCATCAAGAGCAGTTAGATATACACCAGTTTTCGTTTCTTCAATTTCAACTGGTATACTTTCATCTTCTATATCCCATGTTTTTAGAATATCAATATTTTCAATACCTTCTAATTTTTCGATAGTGATTAATACTTTACCATCAAGAGCTGTTAAAGAACCATTCGTTGGGTCTATATTCATACCATTTCTACATACTGTATGAGAAGTTGATTTATCTAAGATTTTAGATAAAGTTTTGGTAATGGATTTGAATATTGGATTCATGATTTTGATTGATTTCATATCATTTAATCTCCTTCACTGAACTTATCATTAATGGGTTTAAACCATATTCTTGACATGCTAATACACTAGTTCTACCTTTAACTGTAATAATTGTCCCACCATAGTTTACTTCAAATACTTTCATTTTTGTATAATCTCCTAATTAATTTCGTGAACAACTTCAACTTCAATTTTATTGAATGCTACATTATTCCATTTCATCTCATTTTTAATATCTTCAATAATGATTTGAGAATCAATATTATAATGTGGTCTGAAGCCAATATTAGTTAAATATTTTTTATTTAACTTTAATTTGATAGAAACAGTTTTACCATTTTGTTTTCCGATTTTGATTTCTCTATCCAAGTCTTGTTTAAGTGTTTCCAATTCTGTTAATTTCATGTGTAATCTCCTGTTTGTTTTTCTCTGTTTTGAACTTACAAAATAAGAATAGCATAAAAATTTGAATATGTAAACACTTATTTTAAAATAAATAAAATTGTTTTTCTGTATGATTTGTATTATCTGCTAGAGCTATGCAATTAGTTGTTCTATATAAATACTCATAGTAAGTATGATAATGACCATGAACAAGCATCTTAGGCTCTTTAATCATACATATCTGTTGAATTTTTTCTCTATGTATATGAGATTCAATATCATTCTTGAATCTTTCTTTGTTTGGCATCATGGGAGCATCATGAGTTATTAATATATCAATATCACCTTTATCCATATTTTTAATATGTTCATTGGTTATTTGTTCTTCTTTGAACCAAGACTTGTCAACTATTCTATATTTTTTATCAATAGAAACAGCACCACCAAAACCCATTATCTTTCTATCATCAATTTCAGCTATAATACCTCTTGGAATATAGAATACATTTTTAGCTTCTGGAACTTCAGATACTTTATATTGTGGTAGTTTTTTGATATGATGAAAATCTTCATGATTACCATCAACAAAATATAACTTCATTTCTTTATCTTTGAATAATTGATTCAGATGCCACAAAAATTGTTTACCTTGATTATCATCAGGCCAATAACCAAAATCACCAGCTATTATAATTGCTTCACATCTATTTTTGATAGCAAGAGTATACATTTTTTTAATGTAGTTGTAATCAGCATGAGAATCACCAACTATTAGAATCATTTTATTTTCCTATCTGATAGTATCACATTTCCACAAGTGATGCGGCTTTCATCTTCCTCGATTGAAGGAATAAATACTATTACATCAAATCCAGAAGCTTTTAATCGTTTCTCAACGTCTTTATATGGATAAAAAGCTGTGTAACCGTTTTCAGTTTTAATTCCTAGATCTTTGCAAGCTGTTGTCATGTGCATTGGCGTTAGCTTGCATATGAAATATTTTGGATCAAACAGTTTTCTTAATATATTTGCATCTATTTCAGCATCAGTTAGAGCAAAGTTTAATGTTATCTTTCTACCTTTCACGACACCGCCAAGTCTTTCAATAGCAGTCTCCATGTCAGATGATATTTTTGCTAGGCTTGACGAACATGGCATTGTGAAATGGCGGAAAACTCTATCCGTAGTATTTATAGATATTTGCAAGCCAGCTTCGCCTTCAACATTATTTTTAAATATTAGCCAATTTACTATAAAGTCACACAAGTCTACGTTGCTATATGGCATCATCGTAGAAACTACAGGGTGAAAACCAAAATTGTTTGCTTTCATTTGAGCACTTAAATAATATGCCGAGTTAATAACATCTCTGTTAAATGTGGGTTCACCCATTCTTGCATAGTGTAAATTTAATCTTTTTGTATTTTTAACTTCTGGGTGTAAGCTTATTCCTTTATTAACTTGATTAATCAAGTCATGAAATGTTGCATTATATCCAGCACCAACTTTAGGAGCATCACAGAATTTGCAACCCATCGAACATCCATATTGACTTGAAATTGTGATAACCCATTTCTCTTCTAATGGTAATAGCTTGCAATGCTCAACACCGTTTATTTCTTTTGTTAATCCTAAAAAATCAGCTTTAACATTTTTCTCTTTACCATAATCGCCAATAGATAAAAATTCTAACTCCTTGCCATGTTCTCCAATCAATGTGCAAATATTACCCGTCGGAACCTTAATGTTTATTTTCATTTTATTCTCCTTAAATATATAAACTTTGGTATCCAACCCTGAAGATGTATACCATCATGTTTTTCTTTGCATTTCTTAGTAAGATAAATATGCTTAGTAAGAAAACATTTACTATCATCACCAAGAAGATTATAACCACATTTTGTTACTTTGATAACTTTAAAAACACCAATACATTTATTAAATATAATTATATCATAATAAGCACCCAACTCATAAAATTTATTTTGGTAAAACTCATAAAATTTATTTTGCATTTTTATATGTTCCACAATATTCACATCTATGCTGAATACAGTTAGCTCCACATGATTTACACTTAAACAATTCAGATTTACCAATTCTACAATAATTAAAATCTGATAACATATCATTCTCATAAAATTCTTGATAAGTTTCTACTTGACCATTTTCAGTATTTTCTATAGTAGTTCTAAACCCCTTGAGATATTCACCTTTGGCTACCATACTATTAGACTTTTCAAAATAGTAAACAAATATTTTGAATAGTAATGTTTCAATTAAAAGACCTATTATGAATGCTATTAATCCCATAAGCTTCTAAACCACTTACCTAATAATATACATGCTTCATTCATTAATTTTTCTTCTTCATCTGTCTGAATTTCATTACTAACAATAAGCTCCATTCCTTTCAATATCTTACCAAGTATTTCTTTCCATTCTTCTTCTGTTGTATCCATTGGATGTCCATTTAAACCAATTTCTAACCAGTTTTTCAATCTTGGTATAATAAATGTTGCTACTGAAGCATCTAATGAAAATAACTCTTGATGTGAGAAGTGATTTTCTTGAAGTTTTTTCAATGCTACTAAATTATAATCACATGATTCACAATGATTACTAATACATTCAGATAAATCACAACCATCATCTTCATCTAGATATTCACAACCAACACATTTATTACAATCATCTTCACAACTTTCTCCTATTGTTTCATAATAAAATGGTGGATGATTGGGTATATATTCTACCATTTTACCATTTCGATAATCTTCATATGGAACTGAAATATTTTGTATCAATTCTATGGGTTCAAGAAAGATACCAGAATTATCACATCTAGCACATGAATAGTCTTTATAACTTTTCATGGCTGATACTTTTAATACATGTGAACAATTAGGACATTCTAATAATATTGAAATTATATGCTTCATTAATAATCCTCCAACATATCTAATAATCTGAAAGTTTCTTTTTTCAATTTCAATAATGTTTGCTTCTGCTTCTCATCATCAATTCTATTAATTTTTTGAGTTAGCTCATTGAGAGCTAGATTCAAGTGATGTATTTCATAATTAAAGTCATTCATTTTTTATCTCCTAATTTTCCCACAATAACATCAAATAGTTCTATATCATGTTTTCCTTGTATTTTTTTGATCTTTTTCATAATTTTCTTCATCTCATAATTGATACCATTCATAATAATATCAGAAGTGAATAATACTGTATAAACACTATCATATGTTTCATCATGAATAACTTGAATGGTGGCATTACCATCAATTATTATTCTTGTTCTTATTCTCTCAATGATTTCTTTTTTCATTTCTTCAAAAGTTTCATATTTCATGTTTAAATCTCCTATGTTTCTATAATTCATCAACTTGAAAATTATCAAGTTCATCAGTTTCAGAAATTGAAGAAATTGTTTCTTCAAATGAACCAATCACTCTATTTAGTTCACACCAATTGAAAAATAATTTCTTTTCTTCTTGTGAGCTTTGAACAAATGCTTTTGATTCTGGATTGATTTGTCCAATAACTTGAAAAATTTCATTTCTTGCTTTGATAACTTCTTCTAATTTGATATTACCATTTTCAATATCTTCAATAACCCATTCAGCGTCTCGTCCAATAATTTTGTTTCTCATAATGTTCTCCTTGTTTGTTTCTATAATTTATCTTAACATATAAAAACAAATATGTAAACACTTTAAATAAAAAATATCCTGATATTTTTCAATCAGGATATTTTGAGTGATATTAGAGTATCACTTTTGCAACACTAGGAGGAATTACAAATTATTTTGATTTCAATTCAATACCTTGTTTCTTTGCTTCATCTTGTGCAACTTCTTTAACCATTTCAACAGCTTTTTTGTGTATCTCTTCAGCATTTTCTTTCAATGTAGCAAATTCCATTCTTTCAATATCATTCATCTTAACCCATTTATTAGCACAGCAATCACATAACATTAATTTAGGTTGCCAGTTAGGGTCATTCTTTTTTAATTCAATTTCTTCTGCTTCTGGTAAAACTTCAAAACCTTCATATCCTCTACCATGACAACTTTTACAGTTTGATTTAGCTACTCTAGGCCAATCTATGTCATATTTAATCCATGAAATTTTACTTGGTGTGTAGTGATGTTTCTTTTCCAATTTTAATACTTCCTTTGTTTGTTTTCTATAAGATTATTATAACATGTTTAAAATAAATCTTCGATACTTTCTGAATCTGATAATGTGATACCTATCTTTTCAAGTAAATCAATCATAGGCTTTCCAAATGCTTTCTCGACACATAAATTTTTATCACATAAATCTCTTAACATTTCATCTTTTGGTATTCTTGAAACATAGCCAAATGTTGGTGAACTGTATGGATTAGGTTGTAACAACCAGAAATACTTAATTTTATCACCATCTATGAACTTTGGATAGCTACCCACAAGCTTATTATCTTTCAAGTATTGATTATATATAAGAGCTGATTTTAAATGAGCTTGAGCACCCTTCTTCCATTTACCATTACCAGCTGAATACTTTTTAATACCATTAACAGTTTTTGATGTTGATAATTCTTCGATACTTAATTCTCTTAGACTAAACTTATTTTTACATAAAGCTGTTTCGATATCACCATTAGTTAATACTGTGTTAATAACTTCTTTCATTGCTTTTTTAACAGGTTTTGGTGTTGATGATTTGATACATTCTAATCCAGTATAACCAAATTTTGGAATTTTATATCTAACACCTTCATCATCTAAGCATCTATAAGCATAATGTTTTTTACCTGTCCAGAACATATCAGACATTATCTTTTCACATTTCATACTCATAAAATTCTTACCATTCACATATTCGGCTAAATCATCATAACAAATCTTAATTAAATCAGCTATTTCGGTATTGACAAAATTAAGAATTTCATTACATATTTCATTTTCTGTTAGTTTATTCCAACCTCTTTGAATAACTAATTTATCTAAATTCACATATGCCGAATCTGTATCATTATAAATTACTTTTACTAAATCACCATACTCTTTTACAAAATACTTATTCAACCATTTAATAACTAATTGTCCATTCATTGTAATTGAAGAAGCTATTGGATATGAATAATATCTAAAGTATTCAGAACCAAATGCACCATATCCAGCATTCATCATAATTTTGATACCTTTTTCAGAAGCACCTTTTGATGATATTTCATTAGCAAAGGTTTTATGTGATTCTTGTTCTTGTATAGCCTTTAAATTATTCATAGCTTTTTTAATCACTTTTCTTTCTGCATAATCTCTTTTAAGTATTCTTGGCATGATACCTTCAGTTTTTTTAAAATAAAATCCATTTGCACTCATAATATAATCAGGATGATGAGGAATAATACCAGCTAACATTCTTTCATCAACAACTTTTTGATTTATTGGCTCAATCGTTAGTCCCATTATATTATCTTCTTGTAGCTCTTTTAGAAATTTGATTTTTTTGGAATTATTTTCTTTATGTATCATATCTTCTATTTCTTCATTGGTTAAAGAAGAAAGCCATTTATCAACAGTTAAATTTTTAACAATATTTTCTGGTGATATTTCCCATTCCATTTGAATATGAGGATATAGAGAATCTAAATCAAGAGACACAACCCATTTTTGTTTGGTCGTTGGCGGGTGCATAACAAAAGCACCCGGATATGAAAACTTTTCAAAATCTGCTTTAGCTATTGTTTGTTTACCCTCTAACATCATTGAATAATTCAAATATGAATCCCATAATCTAGTAGGAGCCATTGATTCATTAAAATTCTTACATTTTGACCTATATGTATTTAATTGATGTATTCTTAAATAATTATGCTTGTTATTAAGATTAACCATAATTGCAACATCTTTAATATTATAGTCTATAAATAATTGATAATTTTCTTCATATAAAGTAAACAAATTATCATATTCTTCATAGTTTAATTTATTATCTCCTAAATCTTCTTCAGCTAATGCACCCAAAGCATATGAAGCTCTTGGAGCAAATACATATTTTTTATATAGAGCCAAATTATCAATTAATGAAATGCCTTCAATCTTAGTATAAAATACATTTTTGAGATTACCCCATTTGTCTAGTTTTTCAGTGCATTTACATGTGACTTTATTGATAGGAGATAATTCTTTATATTCATTGCCCAATATCAATTTTATTCGATTGACAATATATGGAAAATCAAACCCATCTCCATTATGAGCTATCCAGATATCAGGAGATATATTATGATTCAACTTAATGAAGCCTCTTAACAATTCTTTCTCATTTCTAAACTTCTTAAATCTAGTATTCTCTTTTGATTCATAATCTTTTAAACCTAATACTAGATATTCTTTTCTGATGGTATCATAAATAGCTATTGATTTAATTTCAGCTGGAACATCTTCTGGTGATGGAAAACCTTTATCATGTGGAGTTTCAATATCTAACCACCACGTTCTAATAAGTGATAAATCATACTCAATTTCTTCTTTATGTTTTTCATATAGAAATTGATAAGCAGGGTCAATATCAGCATATAAATCTAGAATATCTTTATTAGCATATCTGAATTTATTAAATTCTGTTATTGTTGAAAAGTATTTTGTTTTGAGTTTATCACCATAGATTGATTCAGTATCACCATTATTATCTTTGAAGCAAAGATAAGGTTCAAATGGGTGTTGATGATGTATCTTCTTTCCATTGTGGTATCCAAAGTAATGAATGTTATTTTTATGTTTAGTAACGAATGTATAGAACAATATATTTTCCTCCATTATATAAAAAAAGCTAGAAATTAATCTAGCTCTAGTATATCATTAATAATTACTTAACTAATCATTTGATAATTCTATTGTTATTTTCTCATCCTGTTCCAAAAGTCTAACTTTGATACCAACATCTTCTTCCCAACATCCATCAGGTTCACTATTACTTAAATTCATAACCTCAAAAACATCAATATTTTGTGTTCTCATAACATATTCATTGCTATATCCATTTTCAACTATTTGTCCAACCTGTAAAGGTTCCATATCACACATTTTTATGATTTTAGTATCTTCCATTGGTTTAATAATTTTAATCATTATTTTCTCCTATTTTTTCTCTAATACTTGAAACAGCTTTAGTAAATGGACATTCTGGACAATCAATAGGTTTATTTGTCATTTCACTAAACACACAGTATGAATCACAGGCTGATATTGAACTGTCTAATAATTCATTTATTGCTCTTACCTCAACATCAGTTAAATTAATTTGTTTCATTTTAAAGCACCTCTAAGCATTTCATTTACATTCAAATGATATAATACTCATTTAAACAGTTTCAGTTGCTTCTACATAGCTTAAAATCTCATCAATGAGTATTTTGAATGTATCATAACTTACATTTTGCCATTCATACTTAATAAATGTTGCAATATCAGAAGTATCAAAGATTTTTTGAATATCTTCATTATCTGATGATAAAACTAGTTTATTTTCAAATGCTACTTGAAGCCAGTTAATAGTAGATTTAATTTTTCTATCAATGAATGATTTAGCTTTCATTCTATATTCAGTATAATCAACTAGAAAATTTGTTAGCTCTCCATGTTTATATAAATCATAAACAGCTTCTTCATTAAATTCTTCAATGATAGATTTAGCTGATAAGAAATTTTTACCATAATAGAATATATCTTGATTCAATTTTGAATTATGAATTACAATACCTTTAAAATTATATGGCATTGCTTCTAATGCTTTTTCTAGAGTTTCAACATTTGAAATATCACCCATATCTGTTACTTGTCTTTTAATCATTCCCTCAACAACTTCATTATTAATTCTAGCATCAATAATTAAAATATCAAAATCAGTTTCATTATCAAAATGATATTGCTTAGTATATTGCTTAATTGGCATTGTTTTTGAAATATAAAGTAGTGTATAAGAAATATCTTTATTTTCAAATTTTAAAATCTCTTCAAATAAAGGTAAGACTTTTGATTGAAAATCTAATCTGATTTCATCTTCTTTTGATAACTTTGTTTCTGGTTTAATATACCAATTATCTTGGTAGTTAAACATATTTAATTTAATACATTCCACCCAAATAGAAGCGGTTGTTTGTGGTAAAAATATACCACTTGATGTTGCCCATTTTTTAATTTGTTTCATTTTAAATCTCCTAATATTAATTTATTATACATCCCATCAATTTTAGCCTTGTAAAGAGCTATCTCTTTTTTGTGTCTTTTTTCTTCTTTTTGCATAATTTTCAATGAAAGTTCAATAGTAGTTTCCAAAATATTACATTTATCTATTAGCATTTGTTTTGCGTGTATATGATTATACGGTTTATTGTTTGCATATGATAATGAAGCACCTATAGCTACAGCAAATGTTACAACAATCATTAAAATATCTTTTCTCATGTTAAATCTCCTATATTCGTTAATTACTAAAATAATAATCTTTCATTTCATTTGGAACACTTTTCAGCTTGCCCAATCTATCCCACTCATCTATCGCTTCCTGTTTAGATATAAAAGATTGTGTAATCGAATAATCATCATTACCAGCTAGATGTATACTCCATAAATCAAGATTAGAAACCACTTGATAAATGCGTCCTTCAACATATTGTTTATTATTAACAACAAAAGAACCATACCAATCATCAATTGTTGGAAAATCTTTAGTTTTATAATCTTTAGTTTTAACATATGGATATATTAATTTTGAAAGATTAAACAACACACCATCCTTAATGTAAGTGGCTAATGTTTTCTCTAGTTCAGGCTCCTCAACAAAGTGCTTCATTAAATCACCAATACTAAGTGTTGTTAATTTTAAATTGCCTTCGTCATTTTTCCAAACTGAGACCTTAGCATAAAGTTCATCCTTAAACTTAATTAAGTTACCTAACTGCTTTTTCCTTTTTAAATCTTTAGGCACTTTAACATATTTAAGATATCTGCCTACATCAAAACAGTAATCTTCAAAATACCAATCTAAAAACTTATCTATAGTCATATGTTGATAAGATTTATCATAACGCTTTTCAATTACGTTTCTTAAAGTTTCGGCTTCTTTTTTATCTGCTTTAAATAAATTTCTTAACTGTGTTTTTGTATACATTTTTAATCTCCTTATAATAAATATTCTTTCATATCTTCTTTTTTAACTATAACACACTTTTTGTTTTTATGTAAAAAATCTTTGCATGTGTTATGCCATAATAATAATGGTTCCATATGTTTTCTACAATAATAAGATACTTGTGTTCTAGTGTTATATTTTGGATAGCTCTTGAACCATTTACATGAAAGGCAGGTTATCAATTTATTAATCTCCCATTTTCTTCTCTAAATATTTCAATAGCATCTTTTATACCTATATGTAAATGAGCTAATGAATGAGCAAAGAAATCTTCCATACGAATTGATACAACATCAGTCACAAATTTATCTTCATTATCTATTGTAAAAAAGTTATTAGCTAGGTAAACATATTTTTGTAAATCTTCATATGTCATATCATGTAATTGTTCCATTGTTATACCTAGATTGTTTTTTGTGAATATATCACCCCAATCTTGAAAACCATGATTGATAAGATAACGAACTTTAGCTTCTGGATGAATATTAGAATCTTTGAACGTTGTTCTTTTGAGCATTCTTTACATTTCACCGAACCATTCAACAAGTTTTTTCGTGGCTTCTGCTGGTGTATCTGATATTGTTTCTTTGCTTAAATCAGTTTCATCACTACCATAACACCAAGTATTTCCTTTATAATGAATTAAGCAAACATTCAATAATTCTTTAATCTGAACTGCTCTATGATACATATTATTATATTTAACAGTTTTTTCGGAATGTTCAAGCAGTTTTAAATGATGTTTTTGTGTTTCTAATTGACTTTCAAAATGTTTATTTGTATTAAAGTATTTTCCCTGAATCATCATTGTTATAAATTGTTTCATTTCCTGATAATGTGGGTCAATCAAATCTAATTCTGTTTCATTCATCTTTTCAATGATTTCTTTATCTGTCATTCCTTCAAATGGTCTATTCATATTAATTCTCCTTAAATCATTATATCATGGATTTAAAATATAAGTTGGAACATAAGTATCTAATCCAAATGTATCAATAATATCTTCAGCATGTCTTGTAGTATACATTTCAATACCACAAACTTCTTTGCTTCT
>Ga0164315_10003451_pt1 | contig 12261 bp, 6 predicted proteins | sample GuaBasSedimGuay6_FD_113737 | JGI IMG/M metagenome (GOLD analysis project Ga0164315, IMG submission 113737) | Subseafloor sediment microbial communities from Guaymas Basin, Gulf of California, Mexico - Guay6, Core 4569-2, 0-3 cm | ecosystem: Environmental > Aquatic > Marine > Hydrothermal vents >... | reverse complement strand
AATGCCCATAAAACGTTGCAGCGACTCATCAAGGCGAAACCGCCCATACTGACACTTCAAGAACAAACCTTACTTGAACAAGCCAGCGAATGGGAAACTGCCGAAACGCCACCTTTTTTAGCCTACTTGAAAACATTACAGGACAATCAGCTGGATCGTTTGAGTTTGAAGAAAATGCCCGCTGCTTATCCAAATATCAGCATTGAAGTTGAGTGTTTGCTGGCTGACATGATAGATGCGCTGCATCACAACGTTCGTCACTCTGCGGTTGGCAAAGAGGCGGTGCTACATGACTATTTAGAAGCACTGGAAAATAATATCGCCGGTACACGCGCTACGGTAAAGCATTACACCGCTACCCTTGCAGCCACTTGTCAACAGGCAGTCAACTATGAAATGAGTACCCTTAAAGAAGAACGCATTTTTGATACCGTGATTATTGATGAAGCGGCGCGTGCCAATCCGCTGGATTTATTTATCCCTATGTCACTGGCAGCAAAACGCATTATCTTAGTCGGTGATCATCGCCAGCTGCCACATATTCTTGAGCCTGAGATTGAGAAACAATTTGACAACGCTGACAAACAACCCGCTACGCATGTCTTAAAAAACAGCTTGTTTGAGCGTTTGTTTAATGACATGCGGGCAAGAGAAGCGCAAGATGGGATTAAACGCACCATTACCTTAGATGCCCAATATCGTATGCACCCGGTTTTAGGGCAATTTGTCAGCGATACTTTTTATAAACTGTATAATGAGTCATTTGAATCACCGCTACCAGCGGACAACTTTTTGCATCATCTGGATGGCTATCAAAACGCGGTGGCTGCGTGGGTTGATATTCCTTTAAGCCGCGGTAAAGAAAGCCAGGGCATGAGTAAATCACGCCGCGTTGAAGCGCGTTGGATTGCTAAAGAAACGCAACGATTAATGACACAACAACCCGAATTAAGCGTTGGTGTGATTACGTTTTATACCGCACAAAAACAAGCCATCTTGACAGAAATGGCAAAACTGGATTCACCGCTAATTGAACCCACCGAGTTTGGCGATTATGAAATCGCTAACGCATGGCGAAAAACCAGCACCTTGACAGAACGATTGCGTGTTGGGACAGTGGATGCTTTCCAAGGCAAAGAATTTGATGTCGTCATTTTGTCAATGACGCGCAGCAATGATTTTCCTGCCAATAATAACAAGGCCTTAAGAAAAAAATATGGGCATTTAATGCTGGAAAATCGGCTGTGCGTTGCGATGAGCCGGCAAAAGCGATTACTCATTGTGGTGGGGGATTTGGGTATGTTACAGGGAGAAGCCGCTGCTAAAGCGATTCCCGGTTTATTAGCGTTTCGACAATTATGTGAGCCGGAGTCCAAACTTTAGTTTGGACACGATAACGGAAAAAATTTATGTCTAAGCACTTATTTGATAAAGAATCGCCAGTATTAAATTTTGGCCCCAAAGCGCCTATTAAACCAAACCAAAAAGCCTATTTATTATGGCCTGCTTATGCTTATCGAGTGGTTGCGCCTGAAGTGAAGCTACGCCAACTTAATGTATTACAAAAAGCCGTATTGGGAATGTGTCATGCCGGCGTGACGGTTTACCAAGAAATCAGTGACTACTTAGATATCCATGCTGATCTCGTCGCATTTATTGCCCAAGAATTACAAGGCCAGGGATTGCTTGATACTAACAACTGGCTAACGCAACCGGGAATGACAGTGTTAAAGGAAGAAACCATAGAATCCTACAACATGACGGTGGGTTATATATTTCAAGATCCTTGGACGGGCAAATGTTGGCCGCGATTTTCTCAACAGTTAAAATATGCCGAGTTAGAATTTAACACAGAAGGCGCATTTCCGATGCTCAAAATGGGAGGCACGGTGGCAAAACCATGGTTAGAATATGCCCAGATGGTATTCCCCAATCAAAAAGCGGTGGTTGCAATGCCCACTCATAAAGATATTCTTAATGTCACTGGTTTTCACCACCGCGATAGGCAGAAAAGAGACGCTTTTTATGAATTGGAAACAGCTGATGACGATGCGTTTGAGCAACAAGCAACTTATCTTAACCGGGTTTCATTGATTGAAGATGAAATCCAAGCGGTTTTTCTGACCACCTATTTATATATAGATGAGAGTGAGATAAATTATGGGTGGTATGTGTGCGATCCGTTTGGTGCCGGGGAAAGTCCTCTATTGCGTCAATCAATAGAAAAACGTATTATAGAATCACAACCATTGCGTCGTTTTGTCAATCATTTTACCGGCGAAAACTACGACAAACAAGTTGAGCATAATCAGGAATTGAGACAGTATTTGAGAGAAGAAGCCCAAGGAAACGTAGAGCAGCGATTAACCTCAGATGTGCATAAATACCCGTTCTGTGACGCTTTGATTGATATGGAAATGGCATTTTTGCAAACCGACTGGCAAACCGATTCAGCGAAAAAATACTGCGCGACTGATTTATACCATCAGGCAATGAATGCAGCCAGACATGCTTTGAAAGCGTTGTTTCAGAAACTCATTTCGGAAAACCAAGATAAGCAGCTTTGGCAGAAAATCCAAAGTAGTGCCGGTGAGAATGGCTCAAACCTTGGCTATAAACCGCAATATTTATATCAAGATGCAACTAAAGTAATTGGTTTTCAGTCACCCATACCTATGCGCTTTATTAATGTAACACTGGGAAAAATTAAGTCAGCCATTGAATATCACGATACCCACAATCTGGCACCAATGGTTATCGCGACTATTCTTGCAGCTCAATATGACTCAGCGCATCCATTACGCAGTGCCGCCCAACAAGCTCCAACTTTATTAGTTGATATTGAAACGGTGATTTCAGCCGGGAGCGACGCAAATCATGCTGGTAATGGTAATAAACGGTTTTTATTGGCTGATTTGAAAACCAATATTGATATGGTGTATCATATTATTTTAATGCTTAACTACAAGGATTGTATATAAAAAGGGATTTGCTTAGTTGAGTACCACGAATTGATGAGTACCACGAATTCGGCAAAATCTAAGCATCTGCGTTGATTTCACCATTCACCCATTCGTTTTTTTCGCAAATTCGTTGTTTGTACTTATTTATAAACTGATAGGTGCTAAGGGGCGCAGCTTAGAAAGGTAGCTTATTTTTTATATCAAACCTCCTTTCATAAACAAATCCTTTATTATAACCAATCCTTGTAGTTATTGATAAACCCTTTATTATATACAATCCTTGTAGTTCAATTTGCAGTAATTTATTAACCGGATAATAAATAGTGGCTAATAGAAAAAACACGAGAAAAATACCCGCTTCACCTTCAAAAACGCAAAAACCAACAACGACAACAACGACGTTGGCAGATACGTTGCAAACTCTGATAATCCAACTGAATGAACTTCATGAAGAAGCTCAAAAAAGCCTGACGACGACTGATGCTGACAAAGAATGGTTGACTTCTATAGAATTACCTGACAAACCGGATTTCTTCACACTTTGTAAAGATGCTTATGAAACCGCTGCAATTTTTCGCTATCAGATAGAATATGCCAAACTGGTTGAACAAGAAGCCCGATCGTATTCTGATGGTTTAAAATCTGAAAAAGCCATACTCGATCAAGAACAGCAACACATTATTGACAATCGGACAGTATTTGATGAACAAAGAAGGACCTTGCAAACAGAATTTGCTGACTTTAAGCAGTATGTTGCCGAGCAAAAAACGGTACTTGCTGAGCAAGAAAAGATATTCCAGGACAAATGGGCAAAATTGAATCAACGTGAACAAGACTTGCTGGAAAAAGAACAAATCCTCAAAAAACAAGAGCTTGATGCAGAAGCGGGTTTTCTGAAATTACACAACATGTCTATTAAAGAGCTAGATGCACAAGCGGCAAATTTCCGTGAAGAAATGGCTCAACATCGAGCCAAAATTGTTCAAGAACGTAGCGACTGGCTTGAACAACAGCATCAAGAACAACAGACGTTAAACGTAAAACTGAAGGAAATTTGGACGGAGCATGAAGAACAGTCCAAAAAAGCGCAAATCAAGGCACAAGCTCACTTAGCGGCTGAAAAAGAAAACATAGCGCAAGAACAACAGCATCTTGAATCCGAACAGCAATCGCTGCGGAAAAATATCAAGGCTATCGTTGTTGACAAAGAACTGTTTGAAGAAGACAAACAGGATTTTGATCAGCGCGTTGCCCAAAAAGCGGCCAGAGAAATCGAAAATCTGATTTTCCAAATGAGCGATTTAAAGGCGCGTTTGGAAGAAGCGCGTTCTGAACGAGACGATTTAGCGGCGATTCTGCGTGAACGTGAAACGGCAGATTTGCGTTTTGGGCATAAAACCCCTGAAGAAGTGTTGCACGAATTACAGGCGTTACGCAAACAACGGGATAGCCTGAACAAACAACTGGCTGCACGTCCAAGTCACCAAACGCTGGAAAAATTGCGTCAGTTAGAAACTGACAAAGAAGCGTATGAACTGCAAAAAGACGCGGAATTGGCTGAAATAGCGTCGCTGAAAAGCCAGTTAAGACGCTCCAGTATTGGCGTTATTGAGCTTGAAACCCTTAAAGATCAGAAAACGGCGTTAGAAAGTAGTCGAGAGTTAACGAAAGCGGCATTAGATGAACTCCAAAAGAACGTCACCGAAATCCTTGATCGAGACAAGGCGCAAAGCCCATTTCCGCAATGCAGTCAAATGGACAACGATGAAAGTTTGCAATACACACCTGCGCTTGTCGATGAAATTCCGGATCTCGTCCAATTTACCCAAGCACTGCAACAGCGTATTGCTTATGATCCTGAAACGACAAAAGAATTGTATTATGAGCTAAGCGATATTCAGTGCCTGTTAGGTGGTTTGGCGATGAGCCACTTGCACTTGCTACAAGGCATTAGCGGCATAGGCAAAACCAGTTTGCCATTAGCCTTTGCGCGTGCGATTGGAGCGGGCAGTACCTTGGTGGAAGTCCAAGCCGGCTGGCGAGATAGACAAGATTTAATGGGTTACTACAACACCTTTGAAAAGCGTTTTGATGAAACCGAATTTTTACAGGCATTATATCGTGCCCAGTGTCCACAATATGCTGACAGATTTTATATTATTGTCTTGGATGAAATGAATTTATCGCATCCAGAACAATACTTTGCTGACTTGCTGTCAGCGTTAGAACAAGATGAAAAACGGCGTGAACTGAAGTTAATGTCTGCTTCGACGAATGCCGCCCCCAAGTTATTGAAGGAGGGGCGTATTTTAAAAATACCGGCGAATGTTTGGTTTATCGGCACCGCCAACCATGACGAAACCACGAAAGATTTTGCTGATAAAACTTATGATCGCGCCCACGTTATGGAATTGCCCCACCAATACCAAACGTTTGATTATGAAAAACGCACAGAACCATCACCGGTGATTTCAGTCGCTGCGTTAACAAACGCGTTTGCGAAAGCGCAAAAACAATATGCTAAAGAAGCCGAGCAGGTTTCTACGTTTTTTCAACAGAAACCACTTAAAAGCTTACTCAATCATTTTAATATTGGTTGGGGCAATCGCTTGCAACGTCAAATAACCTCTTATGTACCGGTGGTTATCGCGGCGGGCGGCTCAATCGGTGCGGCAACGGATCACCTATTAACTACCAAATTGTTGCGTAAGTTAAAGGGGCGATATAGCAATGAGGAGAGATACCTTAAATCACTTCAAGAATACCTTGAAAGTGTTTGGGACAATCTGGACTCAAACAACCTACCCATAAAATCGCTGGAAATTCTTGAAGCAGAATTGCAGCGTTTTGGTGTTGACGAACAATAATGTCAGTACAACGGATTGACGGATTTGACGGATGATTGCTCAGGAGTACAAGGCGAACCTGGTACGAAACCGGGCGGATTTATCAGGAGTACAAGGCGAACCTTGTACGAAAAAATCGCGTTTTGGCGCGCAAAAACTTTTTATATCAAACCTGACGGATTTCAGTACAGCGCATTGACGGATTTGACCGATGATTGCTCAGGAGTACAAGGCGAACCTGGTACGAAACCGGGCGTGATTTATCAGGAGTACAAGGCGAACCTTGTACGAAAAAACCGCGTGAGTTATCAGGAGTACAAGGCGAACCTTGTACGAAAAAACCGCGTGAGTTATCAGGAGTACAAGGCGAACCTTGTACGAAAAAACCGCGTTATCAGGAGTACAAGGCGAACCTTGTACGAAAAAACCGCGTGATTTTTGGCGTGCAAAAACGTTTTATCTCAAACATTGTCAAGTTATACAGGACTACCGCGATTGTTATAAACTGAAAGGTGTTCAGAAAACGGTGCCTTACCACCTATCAGTTTGGTTTAACCTAGTACCACGAATTACGTGGATAAACGAATAAACCCAATAATATCAATTACTTATTAGCTTATCCCCGTAATTCGTTGTACTCACTTTTCAATGACTTAAAGAAAACTGATAGATGTTCAGAAAACCGCACGCTTTTATTTGCATTATTTATGCTGATACTTTACTATTCTCAACCTACAAAACAACAGAGGCTAAAAACCATGAACAGTTCGATACTCAAACTGAGCCTGTCAATACTCGTTATTTTATTGGGTTCTTTCCAAGGCACACAAGTCAAAGCTGCCTGGGATTCTCCGACTACCAGCAGAGAAAAACGTGTTGCCCTAGTAATTGGCAACGCCGATTATCGACTTTTGCCGCTGAAGAATCCCATAAACGATGCTAGGGATATGGCTAACGTCTTGCGCGGTTTAGGTTTTCAAGTGATACGCGAAGAAAATGCCAGTCGGCAAGCAATGGATGAAGCCATCGAAGCGTTTGGGCAACAACTGGGAAAAGGAACGGTAGGACTGTTCTACTTCTCTGGACATGGTATCCAGTATGAAGGCAAGAATTACCTTATTCCTATTGGCATGTCGAGATTTTCTGCAACTAATGTCAAATACGGCTCAGTCACAGTCAGCGATGTGTTGAAAACCATGAAAGCGGTGAATAATACCATGAATTATATTATTCTTGATGCTTGCAGCGAAAATCCTTTCAGTCAGGGCAGACAGAAAGAATTCGCACGCATGGATGATACGCCTGATGTACCTAATGGTACACTGATTGCTTATGCAGCTTCACCGGGTAAGTATGCAATTGCAGGTAATGAACGCAATAGTCTTTATACCAAACACCTTTTGAAATTCCTTCAAAAACCAGGGTTGACTGTTGAACAAATGTTTGAACAGGTACGCGACGCTGTCGTGAATGAAACCGAGGGTAAACAAAGGCCTTTGGAATTTGGTTCGCCGCTATATGACTTTTATTTGGCTTATCAAACAACCGGAAAATTCGTGGAAGAACAAACTTCGATAGCGATAGCTGATAAAAATACGGGATGCAAGATGTGGGGTAAACCCAACGACAAAATTACTTGGTCAGGCCAATGTGTGAATGGTTTTGCAGAAGGTAAGGGAATTCTAAAAAGGTATCGAAATGGTAGCTTATTTCATTCTTATGACGGATACGTTAGGAACGGGAAGCTACAAGGACAGGGGCTCCTTATATGGGTGGGGCCTCCATTTAATCGAGGCCAATTTGAAGGAATTTTTTGGGAAGATCAATTATATAACGGTTTTTATATAGCAACGAATAGTAACCGCTTCAAATTTCGAGATGGTAAACTAATTAAACCAAAGTATTGATGAGATATTTGCTATAGACGTTCAGAAAGATATTTAGGGCAAAACCGTAAAGCGTTTCCAAAACCTTGAAGGTTTCTAGCTGCAATCCTCATAACACTCCAGAGAAAGGGTTGGTGCAAATGATTGCCCCTACAATATTTATTATTTTTGTAGGGGGCAATTCTTTATGATTGCTCCTGTTAGGAAGCTAAAACTTGCACTATGGTGAAAAAGCCAGTTGGGGGCAATTTGGTGGGCATAAGTTGTTGCCCACCTAACAATAACTATTTATCCTTTCTACTAAACACCACTTTGTGAATCTTTCCCGTCTCAGGATCATGAAAAACAGTCGCATTATATTTCCCAGCCTGTCCATACAACAATTTTTCTTTGAGCCATTCAGAAATCTCCAAAAGTCCCTCGAAGAGTTGTGCCCAAGCCAATGACTTTGTTTTGGGATTAAGTTCTATATCCACCACACTTAACCAATTGCCTAAACGCTCTGGCATGTTGTTGACCGTAATCCCGCCTGTCACTGCCACCGTAATGGGATCAGTGCTAGCAGACATAGAGGCCGAAAGGTCTGTATCAAATGCCTTGATATCCATAAAAGTCATTTGAGTTTTGGGGGATGTCGTGGCACAACTGCCAACAAGCAACGCTGCTAAAAAAGAGATGAGTATCTGTTTCATGTTAAACTCCTTTACCATTTGAACTGGCACATTATATTTGATTTGACTGTGCCAGACAAATGATAAATAAAATGACAAGACGCGATTAAAATACGATTTAATGCCTAATGTATGGATATTTTTCAAGATCAAGTATATTGGTATTGAAATTGAGTATATCAGTCAAGTGATTGATTTATTAAGATTAGCTATGTAGGGTAGTGATACTTCATTCAAAGGACAATTGATGAAAACAACAGAATACTTTAAATATAGTGTTATGGTACCTTAGTACAACGGATACGCGAAATAAACGGATAGGGCCGCTCCTAGTACAGGATCGCTACAGTTTCCAGACCACTTTCAAACAGGGGCAACCATAAAGGATTGCCCCTACAAGAACAATCAATATGAACAATCAATATTGTAGGGGCAATCCCTTGTGGTTGCCCTTTCGCTAGGTGGTCTGAAGATTTCCGCTATCCTGCACTAGATTTATTAATTAAGTACTGAACCACAAATAAACCGGTATTTTAATTTCGTTAAACCCTTTGATAAAGGGGTTTGTGTGGATTTAAAAAACCTGAACTTTATCCGTTTATTTCGCGTATCCGTTGTACTTGTTCTCAACAATCCCATTCGTACAGAAACGCAGGCCAACGGGCACATTCGCCATTGGGGATTTATTGAAGATTTTCGATACTATCCAGACACAGATATGCTTTACCTTGAACTGCTCCGTAAAGTGAGTACTGAGTATAAAGAAGTTGCGCCTAATATTGTGCAACGCTAAGTTTTTGCTTATAAATTAGTTTTTCGTACAAGGTTCGCCTTGTACTCCTGAATATTGCCGTTTTTTGTACAAGGTTCGCCTTGTACTCCTGAGCACACGGGCTTCTCGCACAAGGTTCGCCTTGTACTCCTGAGCACACGGGCTTCTCGCACAAGGTTCGCCTTGTACTCCTGAAGATTGCCGTTTTTTGTACAAGGTTCGCCTGAAACGAATGAGAATCTGCTGCCGTTTTTTGTACAAGGTTCGCCTTGTACTCCTGAATATTGCCGTTTTTCGTACAAGGTTCGCCTTGTACTCCTGAATATTGCCGTTTTTTGTACCAGGTTCGCCTTGTACTCCTGATATAATTCTATTTGAAAACCGTGACGAGAAAAAATTAAACATGAACAAAATTTATCACAACCGTTTGTCAGGTGCAGAAACTGAAACCCCCAACGACTTACCCATTTTCGGCATTTGGCAACTACATACTAACAATGTATCTTTAAACACTGTCGCCGTGGTTGAAAAGGATTTTTTAGTGCCTGATCACAATGGGCAATGGTTATTAGTCGATCACGATACCGCACAGCGTCAGCAAGGCAGTTTTGCCAAACATCAACTGCTTTCCAAGCAAAATGATATCCTTGCTAACAGTATTAAAACATTTCAGCCGCTGCTTGCCGACAAAACCAATTGGGATGAATGGCTAACCGTATCACCGTTAATGCCCAATGTGGACAACGAAATAGCACCGCAACCATTGGATAAACAAATTATTAAGTATTTAAATTACTTAGAAGAAGTTTGTCAAACACCACGCACACATTTAGAAATGGATACAGAACGTGTGCCGGTTTCAAGAGCGCGTAGACTCTCCCCAAAATCTGCCAATTATCTTGCCGCCCACACTGAAGATTGGGAATATCGCACCATTAGCAGTGTTTATCCCAAACGCATTTTATCGCAGGTGAATAGTGAAAACTGGAATATTTATGAAAATCGCGTGGCAGCCAGATTGATTGATAAATTAAACCAGCGACTACATCACAGAATCAGCGAAATACGCCGCTGTCAAAATACCTTTGATGAAATCAATCAGTATTTCCAAAAGCAAGTAGAATGCTCGTACCTATTACGGGAACGCATTTCTACCTTATGGGGCAATGCTGAACAAGTCAATGAAAGTAATCGCTTAGCCAAAAAAACGTTAAAGACATTAGAAGCACTTTATCATCGTATCATGGCGTTGAAGGATAGCGATTTATATCGTGAAATACCGCATCGCGCTCAGGTAGCTGATAGATTAAAGATGACTAATATCTTCACCAATGATGATAATTATCGTCATGTTGCATTACTTTGGCGCGAATGTGTCAAAACGGAAGCCAATCAATCTCTATCAGCAAAGCAAAGTTATCAAAACTATCAACAACTTTGCCAAAGCTTTGATAATTTTTGTGGTTTGTTGATGACGCACGCTTTAAAGCAACTTAAATTTGTGCCAAATGCGCCATACTCGCTACAAAAAGGTTGTCAACTTCAACTGGTTCAACCTCAAGAAGGCACCATCATGCTGACATGGGCACAAGACGGTACATTCACTTTAACCCAACAAAATAAAATAATTCTACATATTGTGCCAATCCCGGCTATGTTAGCCACCGCCCCCCCACAACAATATCTTGACAACTTATTAGCAGCCGCCGCTAATGGTACCGTGCCAACTTTAATATTGTATCCGGCACCGTCAACAGATAATCAGCGTTTAGATAAACGTTTATGCACAATAGGCAATGAAGGTTTCACCAAATTGGGGATGTTACCCGTGTCACCTTTTGACATCCACAGCACCGAAAGCGTCGCACGAGCGATGCGCTGGGTGCTAACAAGTAAACGCTTTTTGAATTATCCCCCCAAAATCAACTTGACGACGTTAGACACTCTCGACTGGCAGCCCAATGCGTCATGGCTAAAAATATTACCAACACAATTGCAAGTATTGCGTTTACCCGATGCCGATGAAGCCGCACAGTTTAACCTTGAAAACACAATCAACGAGTTAACCCAATCTTATAATGAAAAACAACAACAGCGACAACAAATAAGCCATCAGGACAATCATCGCCTACGTGCGCGATTAAATCAGGAACTCACTGAATTAGCAGAAAAAATTGAAAAACGGACTCGCTTGAAATCGGAGATGGCAGAATTGGAACGATTATTAAAGTGTCCCCTTTGTGGTGAACAAATTGACGCTTATCATGGTTTTCAAACCAGAACCGAAAATCTGTTAAATACATTTTGGTGTGAATGTCCAAATTGTAAAGCACAATGGGGTACACAACGCTGCACTTTATGTCATCAAGTTTATCCCATTTTATTACCCAACCTAGAAAACCTAAATAAACCTTCAGAAACAATAGGATGGGTGGATAAACACTTAGGCTGCGATGTTTTAACGATTCCCAATTTCCCTTTTGAAGGAAAATTCTTATGTCCTGAATGCGGGCATTTAACGTGAAACCCATTTTACGGATGAAACCCATTTTACGGATGCTATCCCTTCTTAGGGATAGTATCCGTTTTAACAGAATTAAAACAATGGGTTTGTTTAAAATGGCATCTTCGTTCATAATCCACCATTCACCATTCGCGCCTAAAATTTTTGCGCGCAAAAACTTCTATAGCGAACACCATTCATAATTTATGACACATCGTGTCTGAATCAGAATTAACAGACAGAGAATTTTCAAAATAAAATCTTTATGCAATTCTGTTAATATAATTATGCTGCTAAAACGGATACTATCCCATCGAGGGATAGCATCCGTAAAATAACATTTCATGTCAACTTTGACTCTCGAATTACCAGAAATGTTTACCCGTTTGGTGCAAACACCAGCACAACCCAGCCAAAAAATCAATCAAGCTAGCCTAAAGTTTTTTATGCACAAAAAATAGTTAACCTAGAAAACAGAATTTAAGAATTTTCGTAACTACTCAGCCCTGAAAGGGCGCTTTATTAAAGCCTAGGGCAGCGCCCTAGGAACTTGCGCCCTAGGAACTTGCGCCCTAGGAACTTGCGCCCTAGGAACTTGCGCCCTAGGAACTTGCACCCTT
>Ga0164315_10003450_pt1 | contig 12262 bp, 11 predicted proteins | sample GuaBasSedimGuay6_FD_113737 | JGI IMG/M metagenome (GOLD analysis project Ga0164315, IMG submission 113737) | Subseafloor sediment microbial communities from Guaymas Basin, Gulf of California, Mexico - Guay6, Core 4569-2, 0-3 cm | ecosystem: Environmental > Aquatic > Marine > Hydrothermal vents... | reverse complement strand
TACGATCTGCAAAGGAACCCCGAGGCGGTCGCACACCGCTCGAACGTATTCCAAATCTTCCTCCCACGGGCATGAGCCGAGAAAGGCAACGTCGTCCTCCAGCCAGATCTTGAGGTAGAAGGCTGTCAAGGACAGACCTCCTTGTTCAACCAACCGGTGAAGGGCGACGCCGGAGTCCACGCCCCCGGAGACCAGAACGGCGACTCGGTTGCTAGCCACGACTCACGCCCCTCGCATGACGACAAAAGTCAGGTATGCCGTTACAGCCGCCAGGAGCCCGACCCCTTCGATCCTGCTGATCTTGCCGTTTCTCATGACACCCAATCCAAGAACAAGCGTCGCGAGGGCCAGCAGTGGAATATCCTGCCGGATAATGGATACCGGAACCTCAGAGGGTCTGATGAGAAATGCCGATCCGAGAACGAGGCCCAGGTTGAAGACGTTGGACCCCAGGACATTTCCAACCGACATTTCGCTCTCACCCTTGAGGGCAGCTGCAACCGAGGCCGCCAACTCGGGGAGGGAGGTTCCGAAGGCCATCAGGGTCAGACCGATCACAGCTTCGGATATCCCGAAATCATGAGCGATGACCGTCCCGCCGCGCACCAGACTCTCCGCACCCAATGCCAGGCCGACCATGCCGGCAATCGCCTTGGCGGCATGGCCGAGCCAGGGACCGCCATTGTCTCGACGTGTTGTCCCATCCTGTCGGGCCTTGGCCAGAGTGACCCCGAGAAATACAAAGAAAAGGGCCAAAAGCACAATGGCCAGGGTCCGTGAGATCATGCCGTTCCATGCACCAACCATCAATGCCAGTGCCGGAAGAAGGCCGAAGAGCATATTCCGGTTGAGCTCCTCTTGTCGGCCGACAATCACGATTTCCCGGATAACTGCCGCAACCCCAAGAACCAGCAGCAGATTCATGATATTCGAGCCAACGGCGTTACCGACGCTCAAGGCGCCTTTTCCGCGTCCGGCTGCCAGGACCGACACCATGAACTCCGGCATCGAGGTGCCGAACCCGACCACCGTCAAGCCGACGACCATCGGAGAGATGCCGAAGCGAAGAGCCAGACGCGAGGCGCCGTCAACCAGCCAGGATGCGCCAAGTCCGAGAAGCACAATTCCAACAATAACCAAAGTCACAGGCATGAGGGGGATGTTACCAGAAGGACTCCTCGAACTGCCGGCGGAGGGTTGATCGCGAGGAACGCGAACCGTATTGGCCATTTGAAATGAGGTTTTGGCGATGGACGGCGTGATGGGCCAATCCGGCCACGTTTCTCGCGTATCGCGCTTCGCGCGTTTGGGAATTGAAGAAGGGCGGGCCGACTCAATCAAAACACCTCTATGCGCGAAGCGCATCTCTGGAGGCTGGAGGGCAGAGGCCGTGGACCATTTCTGATCTGAAACGATCTCAGCGGCATCTGCTCTTCAGGCTCCTAAAACGCCATCCCGAACGAAAAGTGCAGCTCGCCCAGGCTTTCGCCCTCAGCGGGTTCGAGCTTGCGGCCGTATTCGAGACGAAAGGGCCCGGCCAGCGTTTCAAAACGTAGACCAGCCCCGATCCCCCACCGGAATTGTGAAAAGCTGATGTCTGAGGGTTCGATCCAGACATTTCCGCCGTCGACGAAGACCACGCCGTTCAGGGCCCCCCAAATCGGCGTCACAAATTCGCCGTTGACCAGCACCAACGCGTTGCCGCCGATGGCTGTCCCGTCCTCTCCCAGGGTCTCGCCTGGAATTCCCAGGCGGTCGGTTCGAAACGCCCGATGGGAGTTTGACCCTCCGGCGAAGAAGCGGCTGGCCAGCGGAATCTGGAGGTTGGCCGGCTCATTGGGGTCCAGATTTGCGACGCGGGTGGCCCCCAACCGAATACCCCAGTTGAAGCGGCCCTTGGCCGTCTCAATGTAGTGGGAAACGCCGGCGCGGATTTTGAAGAACTCGGTCTCGGCACTGAAGAGCGGGAAGGCATATTCCGGAGCCAGAGTGATCAAGAATCCCGATGTGGGGTTGAGCATGTCGTTGCGATAATCCCATTCAAACGGCACGGTGATCGAAGAGAGTTTGATCTGCTGATTTTCTCGCTCCAGCTCCGACAGGATTTCGTCCGGAGCATCGGGCTCGACGACCTGAAACTCGTAGCGGAACCAGTAGCGAAATGGCACTTGCAGACGGTCGCCGATCTCGAACCATACGCCCCACCGCAGCTGCTCCCAATCGGTGAAGGTCTCTTCGGTTCGGTATACGGCGGAATATCCAGGCTGCTCGATCCAGGGAAGCAGCGGCTCTCGCAGCCCAATCTGGTACCGGAATTCCCGGCTGGAGTACCGGGTCTCCAGGGACAGGGCGTGGGCGCCTCCGAAGAGGTTGAGATGAGACCAGCCCAGGGTCAAGCGGAACTTCTCTTCCGTTCCCCATCCCAACCCCACCAGATAGGAGCGTTGCAGGCCCTCCTCCAACTGGACGACGACCCCTCGATCGACCCTCCGTTCCTGGCCCGGGACCGGCACAATCGCTACGCGGCGGAACAGGCCCAGACGGTAGAGTTCCTGTTGGGCCCGGTTAATTGTCGTCAGGGAGTAAGGCGACCCCTCTTCGAGTCCGGCGACGCCCAGGGCCCGCTCCACGACAGAGGCCCTGGTTTTGGTCAGACCCGCGATCATGACGCGCCCCAGGCGCACGAAGGGACCCGGCTGTACCGAGAGAACCACTGCAACCCGTCCGGCCTCTGGGGTCTCAACGTCCGAGGTTACCCGGGCCTCGGGATAACCAACGTCGGCCATCACCCGCTCCCAGCGTTCGATCAGGCGGATCAGGTCTCGGGGGTCCCATGGCTCGGTGAGTCCCAATTGGAAAAGGTCATCGTCAGTCTGGCCCAAGGCCTCCGTCGGAACTCCCTCCACCCGAAAGGCGTGCACACTCCAGGGGAGCCCCTCGTCGATTGGGAAATCCACGCGGAGGCCTCCCTCATCGGTCTCGATCACCTGCGCCTGGCCGATGGTGACGTCCTGGAAACCGTTGCGGCGATAGAGATTTTCAAGGGCCTTGCGATCCAAATCGAGCAGATTGGCGGTCAAGGGCTTGCCGGCTTTACCCGTCCCCTTTTTGACTGAGATCACTTTGCTGAGATTCTTCAGGGCCAAGCGGTCCGCCCCGGGGAAGGAGATTTCCGTGACCCGTAGCATCGGTCCCGGGACAACACGAAGATTGAGAACGGCGGCGTCGGCTTCATCGGACAGTAACTCGGCCGATACGGTCGCAACGGGATAACCTCGCTCCTGAAGCCGCTCCACAATGGTCTCGGCCAAGGCATCGGTCTGGGCGGGGTTGAGATCCTCGTCCCTGACGTCGGGAATGGCTTCGAAGGCTATTTCCTCCAGCCCCTCCGGCGCCTCGAGAATCAATCGATACAACGGACCCTCTTCCACCTTCGCCTTGAGAACCGAGGCGCCGGCCGGACCCGTTCGCTCGAGGGTCACAACCTTGGCTTCCCAGTACCCTGCTACCCGCATCATGCCTTCGATTTCTTCTCGAATGTCGTCGACGGCCGCCTCGGTCAGTTTCTTGCCGATTTTGATCTTCGGGGTGAAGCCTTGAGGGTCGAGACCCTCCGAGAGGCCCGCAATTTCGATGCCGGCCAAGAGAGATCGATCTCCGGGCCGCACCTCCAGGGACGCGTTGACCATGTGGTCCCCCCGGTCCAGCGAGAGGTAGGGCTCGACCTCAGCATCGGGATAACCCAGTCTTACTATTCGTCGGCGAATTCGACGAGCAGCGGCCTCAAATCGTTCCGGATTGACAGGGTCGCCGACCTCGAGGTCCAGCCACCGCTAGACCCTGAGCCTCCACCATGTCGAGGGTGTATCAATGTCCAGCTGCGCCAGGCGTGGATGGAGGTCAATTTCCACCCTGACTTTGACGCCGTTTTCAGCATGCTCGGTCCGAACCCGGACCCAGGAAAATTCTCCGGCTGCCATCAGGATCTGAATTCCCTGCCTTATCCGTCGGCGATCAAGAGGTTTGTTGATTTCGAGCCCAAGAATGTCCTCAATATCACGGTCCGATTCCAATCCCTCTGAGTGGATTTCGATCGCCACGACGGGACCTTCCTGAGCGAACACAGCCCCCGCCGTGAACATCACCAATACCATGACCACAGTGACCCATAGGCCCCTCTGTAGAGCTGAGAGCTGAGAGCTGAGAGCTGATCGCTCCCTCATCAGTAGCGCCTTCGCATCTTGAAATCAAGGCCGTAGCTGCCGTCACTGTTGCGTGAGTCGCGGGAGGCCTCGACGAAGAGGCCTGACCCAAGGTACCACCGGACACTGATGATCTCCTCCCTGTTTCCGGAGAGGTTGGATTGCAGGGTGACTGTGACCGAAGGGCTCAACTGCTTGACAACGGTGACGCGGGCCGAGGGGTCGCCGGTGGATGACTCGATGAAGGGATCGACCCGAATCTGGTCCACCGGCAACATCCACTGCTCCCGGCTTCCCAGAACCGCATTCTTTTTCTTTGTCAATAGGGTCGAAGCCATCGTCAGTCCGACGGCTCCTCCCGGCTCGCCCCGGCTCACTTGGCCCAGGGCCATCAACGAGTAAATTTCGGACGGATTCAACGGCGGGTCGGAGGAGACTGTCGGAATCAACCGGTCTATCGTACCGACCAGACTCAACCAAACCTCATATTCCCGGATGCTCGCCCGCGCCTGAAAATCCATGATCGGATCAATCCGCGTTGAGTCGGAAAAACTGATCTGCCCTCGCTCCAACTCGTAACGGATTCCCTGCAGGGTGAATTCTCCGCCCTCCATGAATTCGACGCTTCCCACGAGGCCCGGCCGTGCATCGGTTCCGGTGATGTTGAGATCGGCGCCGGCCTCCAACCGGAGGAAGGGGCTGCGGGAGACCAGGTTCTCGTCGGCAGTTATGTGGAGATCCAATCGAAGTCCATCCTCCGCCGGAGGCCCGACCTTGCCGAACCAGTCCATCAAGAGCGATGCGAGGTCGTCCTGTCTGCGAACCTCGCCTCGGATGACAATGAGATCCCCCGACAGCTCCAGATCATCGACCGGTCCTTCGAGGGCCCATTGCCCTTTTATTCGGGGTACAAATCCCGGAAAGAGTGGAAAATCCAGTCCGTCGATCGTGCCGTTCAGACGAATATTGGTCTCTGGGCCATCGACATGGATACGACCCCGGCCACGACCCCGGCCCCGCATGAACTTGAAGCTGAGATCCTCCAGGGCGACCTCGCCGGCGGACAAGAAGAGTGTGCCGTCGACATCACCGACAACCGTTCGGGTGCCGGGCAGGCGGAACGAACCCCTCTCGACCTTTGCGATGCCCTCCAGTAGGGGTGTGTCCAGCTGACCCAAAATTTCGATGGTGCCGGTGGCTCGGCCGGCGGGCTCCCACTCCGGCAAGAAGATCCTGAGCAATCGTGCGTCAAAGACCCCCGAGATATTCCCGGCCAGCCGGCCCTGGTCGTCAACGCCCCCCCGGATGAAGACCTGATCCCCACCGACATCAATTTTCAGTCCGTCGAGCCGAATACCGCCCGAGTCCCACCGAAAACCCTGGTCACCGACGATTTCAGCCGGCTTGTCACCCAGATGCAAAACGCTGTCCTCGATATTCCCTTCGAGTCCGAGCACCTGGGTCTCCTTGCCCCAGATCCTCAGCGGCATTCTGATGGACCCGGTCAGAAGGGGGTTGGTTTCGGGCGCCAGCCGGCGACTGAGATCACCCACGGACTTGATATGAACTTCGCCCATGCCGGACCACGACGTGTTTTCGTCAGAAAAATGGGCCTCAATTTCACACGAAACCAGGTCTTCGAGCGTTGCCGAGGCCTGCAGACCTCCCTGGTCCAGGTTGGCGCTGAGGTGCACCGCCTCACCGGAAATCTCTATTCGCCCAGTCGGCAGGGGCTCCGCCAAGGGCCACTCGAACGAGGAGTGCCAGTCAAAAACACGGCCGAAAAGGCTCCTCAGTCCCGTCGGAAGACTGTCGAACACCATTTGGTCCCAGCTCAATTGGCCGACGAGGTTCTTTTCGACCAGATCCCACCTCACCTGGCCTTCGAGTCCTCGGTCAAATTCCAGACCCGAAACAGTAAAGGCGCCCTCGCCCAGGTTGACCGTTGCCGAGCCTGAGCCGACCTGGGTTCCTGAGATTCCAATATCGGTCAGACCCAAAGCCCATGAACCACGGGCGTCTTCGAACGAACCTCGAAGACCTCCGGTCAACGCCGCTTCTCCAGATACAACACCCTGTTGAATGTTGATCCATGATGCCACGACATCCAACGGCAGCCGGTAACCGTCGATCTGAAGATCCAGCTGTTCCTCTCCCCTTTCCGGCGCCCATCGGATCGCCCCTTCTACCTGACCACCACCGGAGCCCAAACGGTAACGTCCTCTCCCCAGCCGGCATTCGCCCCCGGCAATCGAGGCATCAAGGACCAGTCGATCCAGGACCATCGGCGGGTATCTGACGTCTTCCATGTCCATCCTGACGCTGACTGACAGTTGTTTCCATGGCCCCGACAGCCCAACGTCAATGCTGCCCGCGCCGGAAATTTCCGCCGGAAAGACCTCGGCGCCCGTCCAGAGATTGACCGCGGGAAGGATTTCGGCAAGTTGGGCCGGTTCCACGTGGATGCCCCATTCCGGCGCCCATGTGCCGACCACCAACGGCCCTTCCAGGTGGACCCGTGAGGACCCGATGCTGAGATCATCCGCCGTAAATTGAAGCAGGCCGTCTGGGCTGAGTTTCAGATTCAACAGTCCGGTCACGGGCAGCCGGCCTTCGGTTCCCTGGAGGACTACAGTTGCGTCTCCATTTCCTTGGGGAAAGTGGTCGCTGTTCCATGAGGCCCCGGCCTTAATATCGGCTCTGCTGCTCAAGCCGCCAGAGGGGATACCCAAACGCGTCAGCAATTCTTCCAGATCGAATCCGGTACAACTGGCTTCGACCTCGTGGGGGAAGGGCATCGCGAACCGTGCGAGGCGGTACTGCCCCTCGAGGTTTCCACCAAAGAAGCGACCCTGATGCACCCGGCCGGTCAACCCGCCTTGGCCCACTTCCACGGAGGCCTGGAATCCTTCGATCGGGAATCCGCCGACGGCCACCCGGTCCGAAGCAAGGTGGGCCTGCACGATGAACTCCCTCGACGTGTCGATATCGGCTTTGACCGAAACTGATCCCTCCAGCAGACCCCGGGTCCGGATGATCCGGTCCAGCTCCTCAAGGCTGAGCTGAACCCGAAGTTTGGCCGTCACCGCCTCCTGACTCCAGGTTCCGGCGCCCTCGACATCAAAACCAGCACTGGAGAGATGCACCGTCGGGACCTCGAGCACGGAATCTCGCATGCGAAACCCGGCGTCCACACTGAGGGACACTGGGGCTATACCCGGAACATTGAGATCGACCGTATCGATCGAAACCAGACCTTGCGTCAGGTCGCGATTCTGCAGCCAGGAAATCTCTCCACCGTCAATGACGACTCCGACTCCCCGAGGCAGGGCCGCGCCTTCGAAGTCGATCTCCTTGAGGTCGAGATGGCGGATGATGACGCGCACCGGAGACTTGGAATTTCTCTTCTCTGCCGGTATTCCTTCGACCAGGACGATACGAACACCCCTGGCTTCGATCGTATCCAAGACGACCGTGCGCCGTGCAACATACAGGCCGCCCGGCTCCACGGCGGCCCAATCAATCTCGGCGCGTACGCCCGCGGCCTCGAGCCGAACATCCGAAAGCACCATTCGGGGCGGCACCAACGTCCACCCGAGATCACCAATCTCCAGATCGACGTCCGCAACGGTTTTTGCCACTTGTTCCAGCCTGCGGGCCGTGAATGAACACACAGCCTCGCTCTCCAGGACCCGCCACAGGCTATGGACCAGGAGTACGGCAACCGCCAGCGCTACCGACACCGCCAGGATCGTGCGCCGGAGGTGGCGGTACCTCAGCCTCCCCGTTCTCCCCACTTTAATTTCCTGTGTAAAACGTGAAAATAGGAGCGGCTCGGATCGGTCACAAGGTGAACCGGTTCTTCACACCGCCGAATGCGGACCAGGTCTCGTGGCGTCAGAGGGAATCCCTCTTGACCGTCCAGGGTCAGATAGACCTCTTCGGATCGGCTCTCCAGGCGAATGTCGATCACCGAGTCCAAGGGCAGAGCGATTGCACGGTTTGTCAGGGCGTGCGGACAAATCGGTGTTACCAATACTACGGCGACCGTCGGATAGACGATCGGGCCACCGGCCGAGAGGTTGTAGGCGGTCGACCCTGTGGGTGTCGCGACGATCAGACCGTCGGCCTTGAACCGGCTGAGGTAGGCTTCGTCCACATGGACCGACAAGACAACCATGCGTGCCAATGCCGACTTGTTGATCACCACATCGTTGAGTGCACGCCGGACGATGGGTTCACGATCGGGACTTTCGACCGTCACTTCCAGGCGCTGCCTTTCCTCGACCTCGATGTTGCCGTCTAAGGCAGCATGAATCAGGGGGAAGAGTCGATCCACCGAATGCTCAGTCAAGAAACCCAGCGTGCCCAGATTGATGCCGAGGAACGGGGTGTTGCCGACATTACTCCGGGTTACCGAAAGTAGTGTGCCGTCGCCCCCCAGTACGACGACCAGATCCGTTTGGGAGGCAAGATCTGCACGGGCCACCTCGCTGAGGAGGTCGAGGGTTGCCGAGCTCTCTCGATCCAACACGGCCTCGATCCCGAGTCGCTCCAATTCGACCAACAACTGGCGCCCCAATTCGACCGCCTCGCTGCTCGTACCTTTGAGAACCACACCGACGCGTTCCGGCCGTTTCACTCAGCACCCCCATTCATCCCAGGCCTCCATAGTACCGGAGAGGGGGATATTAGCCACTGATCCACGAGCACCTTCGAAAAAGCGAGGCAAACACCGTTGACCGAAGAGGCAACGACTTCGATTCAAGGAAGTTGCCTGTTGGAAATCGACCTTCGATTTTTCGGTATCGAATGCGGGCGGGACGCCCGGCTCCCCACAATAGGCCTGCCGAGTATCCGATGCGATGTTGTGGCCGCGGGCGTCCTCGCCCGCTGGGGCTGACGGCTGAGAGCTACAGGGCGAGCCGGGCAAGCGCCCCTTGGTTCCGGCTTCGTCGGGTTAGGCCATAATGAACCAGTGTCAACTCTCCGGTCGCTTTGGTCGTCCAACCTGATGTGCAACGAGCGACGATGATGACTGCCGTACGCCATCAGCCTCCTCTCGACGAACAGCAGTTGGTCGAAAAGGCCAGGGTGGGGGATCGAGAGGCTTTTGGAACTCTGGTCACTCGACACCAACGCCGCATATGGCTGGTGTGCCGGCAATACGTCGGGTCCGACGAGGCAGACGCCGCATCACAGGACGCACTGGTCAAGGCATATACCCGTCTTGACGCTTTTGACGGGCGTGCGGCCTTTGTCACCTGGGTGACGAGAATTGCCATCAACACATGCCTTGACCTTCTCCGAAAGAGACGGCGCGAAGGCCTGCGTGTGGTCGAGAACGACTGCGACGGCCACTCACCGATTCTGGAGATTCCGGACGACCGGGCCGGGCCTGAAGAACAAGCTCGTCAACGCCAGACCATCGCCCGTCTCAAGGAGGCCGAGGCCGAGCTGTCGGACCGCCAACGAGAGGTCTTTCGCCTGCGCTTCTACGCCCAGATGAGCCTGGGGGAGATCGCCGACAGCCTGGATGTTCACATAGGAACGGTCAAAACCCTGCTGCACCGGGCCGTTCATCGCATGCGCAGAGAATTGGGAGACATCAGATGATCCGTCACCTCAACGACCAAGAACTGGCCTCGGCCACTGCCGGATTCCCGCTGGCGCCGGAACAGCAGGCCCACCTCGAGGGGTGCATCAGCTGTCGCCGCTCTGTAGACCACTTCCTCGACCAAGTAAACGAACGACGGAGGTCGATCGGTCGTGAGGCGCCGGATTGGGATGCGCAGACCAAAAAAATTGTCGACGCTCTACCTTTGACCCAGGTCACGCACATCAATTCCCGGAGGCGTTGGCTAACACCTCTGTTGGCTGCAGCCGCCACCATCACCATCGTGGTTGGTATCGGGCTGATCGTTCAAAGAACTGGTCCGGCGTCGATTTCCTCTTCCCGGTCGGAAATCGAGATCGAGGAGATCCTGGCTCAAGCGGATTCCCTGCTGGCCGATGAGGGAATTCCTGGATTCGACATGTTCGACGATATGACCGACGACGACCTGACGGCTCTCTTCGAGGCCAAGAATTCCTGAGGACGGAGACACCATGCGACGAAACCTTATTATTGTGTTCACCCTGGGCGCGCTGGTGCTCTCCACTCTGCCTGCCGTTGCGAGGGACTACAATCTTCCGCCGGGGAAGTGGTGGGAGAACGACCGAATCGTCACCCATCTCAAGCTGACCGCTGAGCAACAGGTCAGGATCAAGGATTTGGTCTACGACCATGCCACCCGCATGATTGATCTCAACGCCGGGCTTGAGAAGGCCAAACTCGCCCTGGAGAATCAGGTTGAGCAACAGGAGTTTGACGCTGTCGAGGTCCGCAACGCTTTCGGGGCATTTCAGGAAAACCGACGCCTTTTGGAGTCCGAGCGTTTCGAAATGCTGCTCTCGGTTCGGCAGGTTTTGACCCACGAACAGTGGGAGAAGATGCTCTCGCTCAGGGAACGGATCGAGCAAATGCGAACGAGGCGGGACGGTCCCGGCACCCACCGCCCCGGCCAACGCCCACCCGGGGGCGCCCCACGGCAACCCGGAGGGCCGCGGGGGTGAGTGGAAAAATCAGGAGGGAGTGAGGGGGAGCAAGGGAGAGTGGGAGATCGCGCCGGCAATCGGTGCAACCGCGCCTCTCCTCATCTTTCAGTCCTCCGCTATAGTCATCTCCATGGCACCCCTCTCCGAGATTCCTCAACCAGAGTCTGGTGCCCGGCGATCAATCCATGCAATGCACGGAAAAGATGAAAAGATTGGCTGAGGAAGCCGGAATTTTGTTGACGATCACGCCGGGGTACATTCGACGTTCACCTTTTCGCAACAGGGCCCGACGGCAAGGCCCGCCACTGGCTTCTCTTTCCCCAGTGGCCGGTCGGGACGGAATACTCCTGGACAGCAACCGTGACCCGGGCCGGAGCGGACGTCGAAGACCCTGGAACCTGGCTCAGCAGTCATCGCCAGGATTTCTCCGTGGGCTAACCTGCACTTCTCGCTTGAGAGCTTTTTCCATTGACAGCAGGGAACCTATCTGTTACAAAGTCCGTCCTCGTTTGTGAGGAGAGGTGTGTTATGACTGACTATGCAATTGTCCAACACGGCGGTAAACAATACCGGGTCAGCCCCGGAGATGAGTTGAACGTTGAGCGCACTGAGCGCGATCTCAAAGCCGGTGATCCATTGACCTTCGACCACGTCATGCTGATCAGTCAGGGTGATGATCTTCGGGTCGGTATGCCGGTCGTCGAAGGCGCCCTGGTCAAGACCCAGGTGGTTAACGCCCATAGGGGCGAGAAGATCATCGTCTTCAAGAAGAAACGGCGCAAGGGTTACAAAAGAACCCAGGGACATCGCCAGGACTATTACCGCGTTCGCGTGGAAAGCATCGAAGCGTAGGGGGAACAATGGCTCATAAAAAAGGACAGGGCTCCAGCCGCAACGGTCGCGATTCCAACGCACAACGCCTGGGAACCAAGGTTGGTGACGGCCAGCCGGTGACCTCAGGAACAATTCTGGTCCGGCAGCGCGGCACCCACTTCAAACCGGGTACCAACGTCATGCGTGGTCGCGACGATACGCTGTTTGCTACCGCCGAAGGTCGGGTTCAGTTCAAGAACCGTGGCCGGCTCGGTCGCTTCATCAGCATTCTGACGGCCTGACTCAGCTTAGTTGAGGCCATGGCGCCGCGGTTGACCCCAAAAGAACTAGGAGCGTGTAGGGCATTGACGGCGGATGGATTTCGGAGGGTCGTGAAGTGCCATTTGAGGCGCGTTCGAGACGCTGTACTCACCGTACGGGCCGAGGATGCAACGAAAAAAGGCCTTCACGACACCCGAAAGGCACCGGTGATTCAATGCCCTACACCCTCCTTGCCCACCATCACTTGATGACATCTCTTAGCCATGCTTATTGACTCTGCCAGAATCACGGTCAGCGCCGGGGATGGTGGCAACGGCTGCGTATCCTTCAGGCGGGAGAAGTTCGTGCCGCACGGCGGCCCCAATGGG
>Ga0164315_10003449_pt1 | contig 12263 bp, 14 predicted proteins | sample GuaBasSedimGuay6_FD_113737 | JGI IMG/M metagenome (GOLD analysis project Ga0164315, IMG submission 113737) | Subseafloor sediment microbial communities from Guaymas Basin, Gulf of California, Mexico - Guay6, Core 4569-2, 0-3 cm | ecosystem: Environmental > Aquatic > Marine > Hydrothermal vents... | reverse complement strand
TTTTACTGCTGTATTGAACTTGCTGGGGCTGTTTCCGTTCAGCCCAAAGGCTAATGAACCGCCAGCTGAGGGCTCGGTGAGTCCCGTGACGCTGGTGGCTGAAGCCAACCTCCTGCACCACAAAAACTCCTTGGTAATAGTTAGTCAGGGACTGAAACGAAAATAGGTGCAGGAGGAAACGGTTCGTAATGCTCTACTCAAGAACTCCTCCATAATATCTATGCCTCAAGCAAATCTCCTTCTATTGACGCTCAAAATAAGGGGAAAGGCTATCGTTGAGGTTAGGCACGAAGGCAAACTAACCCCCTTTGAGCCTTTCACGAGCTACGTTGAGTTAAGGGAAGGAGGGAGCATCTTTAGGACTTCGTACACTAGGAATGAGATTGTACTTTCATCAATGTGGCTACTGAAGGAGCTTGGGAGCTTCAAGAGTTACGAGGCCGAGATAAAGATGCCCAGAGGTGCGATAATAGACGAGAAAGGGGAAGGATTCTGGATCAACAATAATGACTACTTCTTCTCAAACAATTCCATGAATCCCGTAATAATTCTGGGGAACTTCTCCCGTATAAAGAAGGAATACTTGAGGGTTTCCATCGAAGTGTACAATGCTAATAAGGGTACAGTTGACACGATAACCTCAATCATAAGGAACTACTCCCAATTCCTTGATTATCCATTAAGGTATTCTACCTTGAAAGCCTAAGCCAAAAGGCCGGCTTTGAGTTCCCGAGGGGAATAATACTCGTGCACCCAGAAAGGAATGAAATCTTGTTGCTTGCCCACGAAATAGCTCACGTATGGTTCGGCGACTATGCATCCTTTGGAAGGGTCGATAAGAGCTTGGCGAATTACCTAGCTATAGTTTGCACGGGCTCATATGGCCTAATCGATTACGTTGAGAACTCTTTGGCGAATTCCACCTACTCTTTGGTCAGGATATACGAGGGAAATGTATTCAATCCCAGGGCTGAAGCTGAAATATATTACAAGGGAGCATTCATTTTCAGATCTCTTCAGTTTGTTCTTGGGAATGAGACCTTCTTCGAAGGGTTGAGGGAACTCCTAAGGGCATGCCACAATAGGGAGTGCAATTTAACAGATATTCAGGGGATCTTTGAAAGGGTTAGTGGACGGGATTTGGACTGGTTCTTTAGGGAGTGGTTTTACTCGAAGGAAATGCCTCGCTATAGGATAAGTAACCTAAGAGGATCTTTAGAATTCGATATCATCGATGAGAGCAATTTTACGATGCCCGTGGAAGTTCAAGTAATAACCCCAACCAAGAGCTTCACAAAGAAGATATAGGTAAATGGAAGTGCAAGAGTGAAATTTGATTTTAAAGAGAAGCCAGTGGAGATAATTATAGATCCAAATGATTGGATAATAAATGAGAACGGTGAAGAAGTAATCGATGGGATAAAGGTAAGTTACAATTAGTTACAGCTCCACAGGCCTAGCTTTTTCTTCCTCGCTTCTTCCTCAACTCTCAAGTACTCTCCCATCTTGTCGAACCTCTTCTCATAAAATACCCTAGCCAACCCCTTCTCGAGTATCAGCTCGTTCACATCGGTTCCGTTGAGGTATACATAGGCGAGAAGCCTGCCGTATTTATCTTTCCTCTCCTGCTTCGAGTCAAACTCCAAGGTCACTTCCTTGCCTAGGGTAACGTTAGCTAGGAACTCCTTCGCTATATTGGCATAGTTAACTAGGCAGGTGACATTGTGAACTCCCCTGTACTCGCCCGGCCTCATGAGCTCTGGTTCAAGTTCTGGGGCATCTATTCCAACGAGCCTGACCTTCACAACTTCCCCGCTGTCGAGCTTCACGTAGAGTGTATCACCATCAACTACCCTAACGACTTTCCCGTGTAAAACCTGGGGCTGAGGAGACAAGCATCCGAGGATTAAGAACACCAGAATTAAGCTACCTATTCTTCCTAGTTTCCCATACGACCCTGCCATCCTTCCTTACCACCTTCAGTATCCTGTGGTAGGGTATCTGGGTCTCCCCAACGAAGAAGTAGCCGTGGCCGAGCTCGATCAGCTTAACGGGAATTCTCCTCACGTTACCGTAAGCTCCCCTGTGCTCTATCACGATATAGTAATCTTCCTCGTTTTCCCTGGGATCGTACTTTATCTTGGCTAAGACCTCCTTAACGGTTCCCTTCCTCATACGAGCTCCCCCAGGATCCTCTCAAGGTTTCCCCTCCAGTCCTTTATTATCTTTCCGTGCCCAGGAAGACCCAGCCTGACCCTGAACTCGCGCAGTTCCTCCAAGGATTTAACTAGCTCCTCAAAGTTGCCTGTGGGTAGGTCAGTTCTCCCGTAAGCTCCTAGAAAGACGGTATCTCCGGTAAACATTATCTCCTCCTCCTCGTAGTACAGGCACGAGCTTCCTTGGGTGTGACCTGGGGTGTGTATTAACCTAAGCTCAATACCACCCACCTTGAGGTAATCACTATCCTTCAGCTTTATTTGAACCTTCTGAGGCTTAAACCTCCTCCCGTAATAGAAGGACAGGATTACGTAATCATCTCCTTCCTCTAAGGTCTTAGCTGTGAGCTCGTGAGCCACAAATACAACATCAATTCCTTTCTCGTTAAAGTACCTCTTGAAGGCCTCGTTGCCACCTACATGATCGAAGTGCTCGTGGGTGTTGAAGATGTACACCCTCTCAACGTCGAGGTAACCCTCTCCCTTCGCTACGTCGATGTACTTGTTCCAGTAGACCCCTGTTCCGGTGTCAACTATTAGGACCTCTCTACCGCTCTTGAGGAAGTAGACGTTTGAGTCGAGGTGAACCCCCTTTAGCATCAGGATGTTCGGCTCTATCTCGATGGGTATCATACAACGCCTTCCTCCTCAAGCTTCTTCGCCAATAGGGCTACCTTTAGTATCCCTTCCAGTATGCTTGGGAAGTTAGGGATTTCGCCGAACTGGGCGAAGAGCGTTCCATAGCTCGAGTGCCAAGCATCTACCTGCTTCCTATCTTTGGCGGTGATTATGTAAACCACCCATCCCCTCTCCTCAAGCCACTCGACCAGCCTCCACGCATCTTCCATGTTCCTAACTTCAATTCCGAACTTCTCCCGGACTTCTTTTATCAGCTCTTCCACTTTCTCACCTCCAGAAGAGGGCTCCAGGGGGGACCGCCTCCTCATCCGGGGGAGCGAAGCCGTCAGGAGGGGTTAAACTCTTCATCGCCCACCTTGAGTAGTCCTAAGTAGTTCATAAATATTATTTAACCTTCGGCTATGTCCTTTTTGGAGGTGACAAATTTTGAGCAATAATTCGGAAGTTGAAATTTCCCTTGCAAATGGTAAAATAGTTGTCAAGCTACCAATAACCAGACCTACTTCGAAAGTTCGAGTTAAGAAAATTGAGAACGGCATAGGAATTCCAGTGCCTCCAAGAAAAACACATTTTCCAGAGAGGGAAGATGAGTTGAGGGCATATTACATTGAGTGGCAGATATCATATTCAAAAGATGGCTTATATGATTATGAGTTGTCAAAAATTGTGAAGTTAGCGTACAGGGCTGGTATTCTCTCTGAGAGGGATATAAAAGAACTTCTAGAATTTGTTGACGGTGTCAGTTCGTACCTTGAAGACAAGGGGATTTGGCGGAAGAGCACTAAGCGTTGCCTTCATGGTTTTGAACTCTATGAGGAAGTTTATCCCGTCGCAAAGAAGGAGTTACCAACTGGAGAATTCATCGAGATAGTCTTAAAGCACAAACAACGAGCAGTTGGCTACCAGTCAATGGTCTATGTGTGTATTCCACTAACAAATATCCGACCGAGTTTGGCGGGAAGGAGCGCGAGGAAGAATGAGATAGTTGAGTACGAAGTTCCTCCAGAACTAATAAAGGAGACCCTGAAAGCGTTTATCATAGCTTCCGAATCTCATAAGAAGGATGTTATCGGGTTCCTACTAAGGAGTGTTAAAGGCTGACCTAGAAATGGGATTTTGTTGTGTGTTAGCGTTAATTTAGAGCAACTTGGGCCTCCAAGGGAAAGGAGGAATCCTATGGTAGGGATCAGGGTTTGATAATAATGCTGGGCTAGTGTTAAGTTGTCGATTGGTGGTTATAAAAATTTTGTAGGGCTCTTCGGAATTACAACCGATGGTCTATGCCCTTAAGTTTCGTCGGAGACTCTAGCATTATTGGGAAACCCATAAGACATCTAAGGGATAACGATAGAGCCTAGTACTGCAAAGTTTAGGTGGCTGATGCTAATCTCTTATGAAAAATCTTCTCGGTTTTATCTAGATCCGATAGGGAGGTTATTGTGAAATTTTTGGAATATTGTTCCTAATCATCTCTTCTATCTCCTTTTTAATTTCCTCCAGTACCTTTTTTGCTCTGTGAATCTTGCCCTCTTTCCTTAGTCGGATAATTTCTCTGTACGCCTTTTCACACTTTTCGAGAAAATCTTTTGGAGGAATTAAAACGGGAATTCTCTTCAATTCTCGCTGTGGAATCGTTATTGTCCCAACCCCGCGTGCGTACTTTAATATCTGCTCTCTAATCGTTGGAGTTTGCAAGTAAAATGCCAAATAAAATGGATTTATTTTATCTGATTTGACTGTTAAAATGTAGCTCCAATCATCCACAACTCCTTCTTCCTCTTTTGACGCAATGACCGCTGTTCTGCCAATTGTCCCTACACCAACTCTAACGAAAACTACCTCACCAACCCGAGCGTGCGCGCTCTTCTTGTACATTTCCGAGTTTGGTTGAACGAATTTCATGTCTCTCTTAAAATCAATACCCAGGGGTGTTACAACCTTTGCGGATATAAATGGAATGCCACTCTTTGAGAATTTTCTCTTTTCTCCGTACTCTGTTCTTCCACTTCTTATCTCAACTAGTTCCCCTAATGGAACGCTGTTCGCTAACTCGAGATGACTTTGTAGGTAAAACTCTGGGTACAATATTGAGTCGACTATCTTTACCCTTTTCCCTATTGCGTTGATCTTTGCCAACGTTAAACTGTGAATTGAATTAACCTTAGCCATGAGAACTTCTCCATTGTGAGGTCCACCTTTTTTCGCGAACAAAATTGCGGTTCTTGCTGAAGTTCCTTCAAAAATATTACGTGGAAGAGAAACAATTGCCAGAACCCGTGAATTCTCCAATATAAAGTCCCTAACATATTTCAAGCCAGTATTTGAGAATATTCCAAACGGCAGTATTACTCCAATGATTCCTCCGTCTCTAGCACACCTAAAGAATTTCTCGAGGAATAATATCTCGATAGCTTGACTCTTCTTTCCTTTTCCAAGTTCAAAATTTGATAAGATCTCTTTATCCGTTATTCGCCCATACTTAGCTGAAAAAGGAGGATTGCCTACTACTATGTCGTACTTCCCTTCGTGGGGGAGCTCTGAGAGACCATTCTTTATGAATATCCTATCTTTTATGTCCTTTGGGGCCCTATCTTTAACTGATGGGTCAATATCAAATCCATAAACTTCAAAACCCTTTTCCTTTAAGTACTTCAAAAATACGCCTTCTCCACACGCAGGGTCGCATGCAAGATTTGTTTTTCTGTTATCAAGATGGTTGCACGCAAATTCAATTATGAATTTGGCAACCTTCGGAGGCGTAAAAAATTGTCCTAACTTTTTTTCTTTCCTCTTGAAATGCTTTTCTTTCTGAGATGTCATGCACTTTCCACTCCTGAAATTTTCTGAGGATTGGTTTTATTTTTGAAGTCAGCTCTCTTATAGAGTTTAACTCCCAAATTAAAAATCTAACCTTACTCCCATTTCAAAGGTATGGGAATATGATGATCCAAATCAATTCGAAAAGTTTATATATTCGAACTGCATTAGTTCGTATTGAGAACAAAAATAAGGAGGAGATCGAAATGGTAGTGATAGGAGAAAAGTTCCCAGAAGTTGAGGTAAAGACCACCCATGGGGTAATTAAGTTGCCTGACCACTTCGCAAAGCAAGGAAAATGGTTCGTCCTCTTCAGCCACCCCGCAGACTTTACCCCTGTTTGTACGACAGAGTTCTATGCAATGCAGAAGAGGGTTGAAGAGTTCAGAAAGCTTGGCGTTGAGCCCATAGGGCTTAGCGTTGATCAGGTTTTCGCTCACATCAAGTGGATGGAGTGGATAAAGGATAACCTCGGCGTTGAGATTGACTTCCCTGTTATAGCCGACGATAGGGGAGAGCTCGCTGACAAGTTGGGCATGATCCCAAGCGGTGCCACAACAACCGCTAGGGCGGTCTTCGTGGTTGATGACAAGGGAATTATAAGGGCCATCGTCTATTATCCGGCCGAGGTCGGAAGGGACTGGGACGAAATCCTCAGGCTCGTCAAGGCCCTTAAGATAAGCACGGAGAAGGGAGTTGCTCTTCCGCACAAGTGGCCGAACAATGAGCTCATCGGGGACAAGGTCATTATTCCACCAGCCTCAACCGTAGACGAGAAGAAGCAGAGGGAAGAAGCCAAGGCCAAGGGCGAAATCGAGTGCTACGACTGGTGGTTCTGCTACAAGAAGCTTGAGTGATTTCCCTTCTTTTTATTACCTTCTTTGGAAATTTAATCCGCACGATTCTTAAGAATCTTGTTATCGTAGCTAACTTGAGCTCCGTGGTGCTTTATAAGACGAGATTATATAGTTGTGAGAATGCGCTCAGCTTTAGTGAACTTTAGGCAATTTAAGATTCTGGTATTCTAAGGAGCATCATTGGACTTAAAGATTAGTACCCAAAAATGCCCCAAAATGCTTAAAAAATGATCCCTTCAGTTACACACGGAGGTGGTTTAATGCTCAAAGTTGATGATCTCCATGTGGCCGTTGAGGGTAAGGAGATACTGAAAGGTGTGAGTCTTGAAGTTGGTAGGGGCGAGTTTCACGTTATAATGGGGCCAAATGGTTCTGGAAAATCAACGCTTGCCCTCACAATTGCCGGTCATCCAAAGTACAGGGTAACCCAGGGAAAGATAATCTTTGAGGGCGAGGATATCACGGAATATTCTCCCGATGAGAGGGCCAAGAGGGGAATTTTACTCGCATTTCAGACCCCACCTGAGGTTGAGGGTGTCAGGATAATCGACTTTCTCGCTCAGGTTCTTGCCGAGATTAAAGGGATTGACATAGGAGAAGCCTACGATCTCATAAAGAAGAAGGCCGAAGATCTCTGGTTCAAGGAAGAAGACCTTAAGAGGTTCGTTAATGTTGGCTTTTCGGGCGGTGAAAGAAAAAGGCTTGAGCTACTTCAGGCTTTGCTTCTTGAGCCAAAGCTCCTCCTTCTGGATGAGCCCGACAGTGGGGTTGATGTTGATTCCCTAAGCGTCATAAGCAGAAAGATTGAGGAGTTGCACAAGAAAGGAGTTTCAATAATCCTGATTACCCACTACGGGAGGATACTCAAGCACATCGATCGGGAGAACCTGAAGGTTCACGTCATAAGGAATGGTAGGATAGTGAAGAGCGGAGGAGCCGAGCTTGTTGACTTGATCGAGAGAGAGGGATTTAAGGCAGTCTTTGGAGGTGGGAACGGTGAGTGAAACACTCACTTTATCCGATGCTAAATCCATAATCGAGAACCAGATTGAGGATCTCGCGAGGAGGAATAGGGAGCCTGAATGGATGACGAGGATAAGATATAGGGCCCTTGAAGAGTTCATTCATGCTCCCCTCAACGATCCAATTATCGATGAACAGACACTTCTCCACTTCATAGCCAAGCCTGAAATTGAGGGCTTGCCCGAGAAAATTGAAAGCTTAGATGACTTGCCCCCAGAGATGAAATCTCTACTCGATAGACTTGGAATTAGTGAGGTGGAGCAGAAGTACATAGCGGGTTTGGCGGTTCAGACTGATACGGGAGTAATCTACAACCAGTTCCTTCAGGAGTGGGCTAAAAAGGGCTTGATAATTCTTCCAACGGAGGAAGCCGTGAGGAGATATCCAGACGTCGTAAAGGAGCACTTCCTTAAGCTGTTTAATGCTGGAGAGAGCAAGCTTACCGCTTATCACACCGCAGTGTGGAATGGCGGAATATTCCTCTACCTAAAGGAGAACCTCAAGGTTCCTTTCCCTCTACACTTATTCTTCCTCATCCAGGAGAGTTCCCTAGCCCAGGCCCCTCACATCATCATAGTAGCTGAGAGAAATAGTGAGGTTCACCTAATAGAGGGATGCACTGCCCCTATACTTGTTAGGCACTCCCTCCACTTGGACATGACCGAGGCTTATCTCCATGAGAACGCCAAGGTTAGGCTGACCGTTTTACAGAACTGGCCAGAGTACGTTCACACGAGGCCCATGACTAGGGCTAGGATAGGGAGAAACGCTCAGTTCCTGAATACGACGGTTAGCTTGGGGGCCGGAAAGAGCAACATAGCAAATCCAAAGTACTGGGTTAGTGGGAACGGCTATGTAGAGCTTAACGGAATAATATTGGGCCAGAAAGACTGGTACATTGATTTAGGGGGAGAAATGCATTTACAAGGCGAAGGGGCAAGTGGCATAAACGCCAGTAAGGCAGTCATAATGGACGAGTCTACCGTCATAACTAGAGGGGTGATAAGGGCTGAAGCTCCGAAGACCAAGGGGCATATAAGCTGTGATGCCCTGCTTATGAGCGATAAGGCTAGGATGGAGACATATCCAGGACTGGTTAGTTTAGTGAATGATGCCGAGCTAAGCCACGAAGCTGCAATAGGAAAGATAAGAGAGGAGGAGCTCTTCTATCTCATGTCAAGAGGGCTTAGCGAAGAAAAAGCGACTCAGCTAATCGTTAAGGGCTTCCTCGAGCCAATGCTCAAGGATATTCCAGTTGAGTTCTTAGTTGAGATAAGGAAGATAATCGAGCTAGCGGTCAGCGGAGGTATGTGATCCTTCGTTTCCCACCTTTCATTAAACTTAGATAAGCCCAGGGAGAGGGCATGAAGGGGCTCAGAATAAAAGAGAAAGTTGGAGATTAGGGTAACGCCTTAGTTTTCTGAATTTGGGATGATCGTTAAAATGAAAACTAGGAGTTTCATGAGCTAACTGACCTCCTCCCCGCCGTAAACGGCGAGGCTTCCAACCCACAAAGAAGGTGATGAATCTGATATTATGGATGAGGGATTCCAAACCTTAAGGTTGGAGCTTTGTTTTTCTGAAAATTCTTTAGGCTTAGAAAGGTAGCGATTCTCAAGATCCCCCTAGACAGGTAACTTCAATCCCCTGAAGAAAAAGCAGTCTTAGCCTGGGGAAGAACGCTAGAGGTAGAAGTGGAAAGGGAGAAGCCCGGCCTTCAGGCGCAGGGCAGGTTACCTTCCTTAAACCTCCTGACAAGGTCCTTGGTTACCTGAGAGATGACAGTACGGGAGAACTCACGAGCTCGTTAAAGAATTCTTTGAGTTGAGCTGGAAGAGAAATATCACAAAAGATGAGGTTTATAGTGGGAGGGAAAGATTAGAACCAAAAGCGCGGGCTGAAAAAGGGCCTTGGTCTTAAGAAACTCCTAATGAGCATAATCACAACTAGGGCTATTGCATATGGAGCCGCAACGAGGAAGAGCTTGAAGAGTATGTACAACATTGCAATTAATAGGATCACATCGATTAGCCAGTACAGCCCACCAAATGGGGAATAAGGGAAAAAGCCCCTTCCATAACCTCTACCCATGCCTCTTGGCAACTACCTCACCACCACCAGCCGTACAGCCACCTCAGGGTTCTTCTGCTTGGCATCCCTGTCCACGGGCAGTAACCCAGTCTTGCTCCCCAGCCTCTACCGCCTCTGCCCCAACCTCTTCCCCATCCTCTTCCTCTACCCCAGCCACGACCCCAACCTGGGCCCCACCAGTAGTAGGCCGGAGTTACTGGCTGAACTGGGGTTGCTGGGGCAACGGGAGCTGGGGTAATTGCGGGTGCGGGAGCAAATACCCTGGGCTGAGCTGGAGCTCCCTGGGTAACTACCTTAACGGCATCTTCAACCTTCGTTCCTGGGGCCACTGTGTAGAGTCTTATTCCTGCAGCCTGAATAGCTCCCATTGCGTTTGGCCCAACTTGCGGTGCTACTATCGCCTCGACTCCCTCATTTATGAGCGTTTGCACAGCTAGTGGGCCTGCGCCACCAGCGGCTGTAGCAGCTGGGTTCTGAATTACCTTAGTGTTTGTAATGTTACCTTTTTCATCAACGTCAGCGATTAGGAAAGCTGGGGCTCTCGCAAATACTGGAGCAACTGTGTCTTCCAAACCTCCTCCATTTGTTGGAACAGCAACCTTCACCATTGTCACCACCAATATTTTGTGCATATGCTCACAAATATAAAGTTTTCGGTTGGCCTAATTTTATGGTAAAGAGCTTAGGAATTTTTCAGCATGAGGGAATAGGAAAAAGAAAAAGTTTTACTCTATCCTAAAAGTTCCTCCGAGGAATATCTTTGGTATTTTAACCCTAATTGTCTTCTTGGGGTCGACAAGCTGGCTTATTTGGACATCCATCACCAGGCTGGCAAGCATATAAGCCTCATCCCACGATAACCCCGTCCTTTCCATAATAAATTTGACTCCCTGGTTAACTGCTTCCCTAATCGCCTCTTCGAGGTTCTCATGGGAAACAAGGATATAGTAAGCTTCACTCGTTTCAACGATCGGCCACTCTATCTTCCAATCAACGACGTCAACTTTCACAGTAACCCTTCCACTAACTTCACAGGCAGAGACACAAACCTCTCCGTCGGCCATGACTGCATGGAGATCTCCTAAGGCAAGGTAAGCTCCATCTTTAAACACGGGAAAGTACACCGTTGATCCTATGGTTATGAGGTTAGTGTCCATGTTGCCTCCATGTTTCCCTGGTGTCCCTGTTGGAATTTCCTCTTCAGAAGCAACTCCAATGACTCCTATCATTGGTTTAATGGGAATTCTCAGGCCATTAAAGTGCACAAATCCATCTCTGATTTCACAAACCTTTGTCTTTGGTTCCCTGACTTTATCCCCGAGAACTCCAGCCCCTGGAGCTGTCACTATCACCCCCCTATCTGCAACTTCTATATCCAGAACCTTAACCTTCAGAGCCATCCCCCTCTTCGCACCCTCCACGTACACTGGACCTGTTGCTGGATTCACCCTTGAGAAGTCTATCTTTTCGATCGTATCATTTTCAGTTTTGATTTGTCCTCCTAAGGCGTCTAAGGTTTCAAATATTACAATATCTCCGGGTTTTGCCCTTGCAACTTCTTTCATGTTGGGACCAAAAGAGTATACATGTTTTTCTTTCGGGACAACTATCATAGATCTCACCAAGATTAATAATTCAACAATGCTTATAATTCTCTTTGGGGTTAAACTTAGCATGGAAGGATTAAACTTAGCGTTTGCTGGAGGTCTCTTTGTTGCCCTTGCAACTTCCCTGGGAGCCCTCCTCGCAGTATTCGTTAAAAGGATTCCAGCTTGGGGTATAGACTTCAGCTTATCGTTTGCGGCTGGAATAATGCTTGTTGCAAGCTTTACTAGCTTAATTCTCCCAGGAATAGAAGAGAGTAGCTTCTTAGAAGTTTCCATCGGGATAATCTTAGGAGTCGGACTGATATATCTCCTAGACATGTATCTACCTCATGAACATCTCACGAAAGGTTATGAAGGCCCTCCAAGCTTAAAGGAGAAGCTCAGGAAGGCCTGGCTCTTGGCCTTAGCGATGATTATCCATAACATTCCCGAGGGATTAGCTGTGGGAATTTCAATAGCCTTCAGCTCAAAAGAGGGATTAATAACTGCTCTAGCTATAGGAATTCAGGACTTTCCAGAAGGAACGGCGGTATCTTTACCTCTAGCGGCAGTTCAAGGGAAAAGACTTAAGCCCATTCTCCTCGGAGTCGTCAGCGGAGTTGCTGAGATGGTAATGGTCATCCTGGGCTACGCCTTCTTCTCGTCCTTCTCAGGTTTCTTGGGTTATGGAATGGGAATTGCGGGAGGAGCAATGCTCTACGTCACCGTTAAGGAGCTCATACCGGAAATTTATAAGGGAGAAACAAGTGAGACCATAGTGACACTCGGCTTCCTCACCGGGTTCTACATAATGCTCTTCCTCGATTCAACCCTGGGGTGAGAGCATGAAGTTTACCAAGAACTTTGAGAGGGCAAAGAAGGAGGCGCTAATGAGCCTGGAGATAGCCCTGAGGAGGGGAGAGGTTGACGAAGATATAATCCCCCTGCTCGAGAAAATTAACTCCATGGAGAACTACTTCACGACGAGCTCGTGCTCCGGGAGAATTTCGGTCATGGAGATGCCGCACTTCGGG